>Ga0210405_10001880_pt1 | contig 22731 bp, 22 predicted proteins | sample IncBWH11MmetaG_FD_155492 | JGI IMG/M metagenome (GOLD analysis project Ga0210405, IMG submission 155492) | Forest soil microbial communities from Barre Woods Harvard Forest LTER site, Petersham, Massachusetts, United States - Inc-BW-H-11-M | ecosystem: Environmental > Terrestrial > Soil >... | reverse complement strand
TGCCGCCAATCACTGCTGGGACATGCTGCGCCGCCGGAAAGCCCGCCACGAGAAGGACATGGATGATGTCGACGACGTCGCGCTGGAATGCCCGGAGCCGAACCAACTCGAGAAGCTGATCGAAGAACGCACCAGCGAAGAGGTGCGCAAGGCGCTGGATACGCTCGGCCTGCGCGCCCGCATGGCGCTGGTGATGCGCTACTACTCGGACATGAGTTACGACGAAATTGCGGACGCTCTGGGCGTCCGCCGTCAGTTTGTAGGGGTCGTGCTCCTGCGGGCACGGCATGAATTGCGGCAGGCGTTGGGGGAGAACAGCGCCCTCGCCGTGGGAGGAACCCGATGACGGAATCCGACATGAACGCGGATAAACACCCGAACGAAACCCACGTTGATGAGATGACTTTGCTCTTGTATGTCGAGCGGCAACTGGACCGCGAAGCTGCGCAGGGCGTGTCTCTCCACACGCAGACCTGTACGCGCTGCCTGACGCTGCTGCGCGCTCTCGACCGCGAATCGCGGTTGCTCACTCGCTCCATGCTTGAACAAGATGAGCCTTTGCCCGCGCGCCTGGCGGAGTTTCACGAGAAGGTAAAGCGCAACATGCAATGGATTTGGGGCGTGGTCTTTGGCCTGGCGGTTCTGGGCGTCTACGCCTTGTATACCGGATATATCGAGCCTTGGGAACGCCAGTTTGCAGAAGCCGGATTCGGCAGCGGGAATCTGCTGAATCTCGTGGTCTTTCAGGGCGCATTCTGGAAAGGATGGCAATCCATGTTCAGTTTGTTCGAGGTGCTTGCTGTGATGTGCATGGCTGGCTTCGGCTTGTTCGCATTCCGCCGCTATTTGCGGCGGGGCTCGGCGCTGGCCGTGCTGTTTGCCGGGTTCGGCGTGCTGCTGGCGGTGGCCACGCCCGCATCGGCAACCGAATTCCGCAAGGGCGATACCATCACCGTGAAAAAAGACGAGGTGATCAAGGGCGACCTCTACGCTACCGGCGAGCACATCCGCATTGATGGTGAAGTCGACGGCGATGTCTATGCGTTTGCCCACCAGGTGGATGTCACCGGCCACATCAATGGAGACCTCATCTGCTTCGCGCAAGCCGTGCGGGTTAGCGGCGTGATCGACGGGAATCTGCGCGCCGGGGCGAACAACGTGACCATCACGGGCACCATCGAGCGCAATGTCACCTCCTGGAACGAGACGCTCAATCTGGACTCCAGCGGGAAAATCGGCCGCAGCCTGACAGCCGGCGGCGAGACCCTGACGCTCGATGGAAAAGTCGGGCGCGATTTTCTTGGCTTTGCGGAAAGCACCAACATTTCCGGGCTTATCGGCGGCTCTGTGCGCGGACAAGGCAATTCGCTCTCGATCACTTCCGGCGCGGAGATCGACGGTAAGACCAGGTTCAAGGGACACAAGGAACCGAGTGTCGCGTCCGATGCCAAACTCGCGTCGCCCATCGAATTCACAATGATTGAGCGCAGGCACGCAGAGCGCGACGGCGGCTACTACCTTTGGCGGGTCATCTGGACCGGGACGTTTATTTTGTTTGGCCTGGTATTGGCCAGCCTGATGCCGAAATTTGCGCTCGAGGCTGTGGACTCGGCCGGCCATATCGGCGCTTCGTTCGGGCTTGGTGTGCTGGTGTTCTTCGGCGTGGCCATCGCGTCGATCATTGCGTGCATTACGATTGTCGGCATGCTGGTGGGCATTTCTTCGTTCATGCTGTGGCTGGTGATGCTGTTTGCCGCGGAGGTGGTTGTCGGCGGCATCGTGGGCCAGTGGATCATGGGCCGCGATGACGACTTCTGGCCCTTCTTCCTGCGCGTGGTTGTGGGCATTGCGGCGGTCCGCGTGGTTACCAGTTTGCCGTTTATCGGCCACTGGGCGGGGTTCGTTGTCGCTCTTTGGGGCATGGGAGCCATTTCGCTGGCGTTGTACCGCCGGCTGCAGCCGACGCTTGCTCCCAACATTCCGCCGGCGCCCATGGCGCCTCTAAGTAGCCCATTGCCACCGAACACCACTGTTGGGGGAATCTAAGACCTTTGACTGCGGGAGCGAAGCTCCCGCTTTCACGGCGGAAACACCAGCACCCAAATTCCGTTTGTTCTAGCTCTAACAATCTCAAAAGCGAGAGCGAAGCTCTCGCACTCAAAAAAGACGGGCCCCGAAACTTCCGGGGCCCGTTGCCTTTGCGGAGGCGGGTGAAAACTTAGTGTTGGCGAACCTTGGCCGCCTGAAGCGACTGAACCGGACCACCGATTGGATTGAAGAACAGCGCTGAGATGGATACCGTGCCCGACAGGGTGGTGACATTCTCAAAGAGTGTGGCGTTCGTGTACGTCTGTACGGAAGGCGGCACTGTGAAGGCCGTGATGTAGGTTGGCAGTCCGTTGATACCGAAAACTGGGCCCGACACCGTGCCCACAGTTCCCGTCAAGCGCGAGAAGCGCAGGATCAGCGCCGTTGCGGTGGCGTTGATGCCGTTGGTTCCGGTTGCAGCGCCGGTAACTTTGGCGCGGATGGTTTGTCCCGCGAGCAGGTCGCCCACCGTCGTGAATCCGGCGTTTGTGGCCGGCAACGTAGGCTGGCCGGTCAGAATTCCGAAATCAACGAGGGGAGTGGCCGTTGGACTGACAGTCAGGCACACACCGCTTCCAAAGCCGGCGCTGGCCAGAGGGGAGCCGCCGGTGGTAATCGAGCTGTCGCTGAGGATCATGCCGAAATTCGAGCCGCCGTTGCAGGTGCTCGGATAAATCGTGCCTTCCACTTCGTCGACCGGCGTTGTTGAGAAGTCGATGACGTCGAGCGAAGTGGCAACGATTACGCCGGTGTTCGTTAGCGCGCCTTGCAAGCTCACGATCGAGCCAACCCCGATGCAATTTAGGCTACCAACACCGCCGGCGCATTGTTGCTGGGGATCAAAGACTTGCGTGGACCCGTTGATCGTGGCCGTCAGGCTGCCACGCACCGTCGAACTCAACGTAATGCTGCTGCTGGAGACAGCAGTGACCCGGCCCGTAAAGTCGTCCACAAAGGCAAAGTCGCCGCTGGGAACGCCGGTTGGCACCGTGGTCGTGGCGGTCAGCACATTCGCTTGCTGCATGTCGATGCCAATACCGTTGGTGGTCACAATCGCGTTGTTGTAGTTGAAGTCCAGGTCTAGCCATTGGTGCGCACCACGGGTCAGAACCAGCGGTGAGCCGGCTGGAAAGGTAAAAGTGATTGTGGTTGTGGCTCCGCTTGGGATTCCGCAGACTCTGAACGGGGTTCCCGCGGCGCAGGAACCAACCGCGGCGCCCGAATTGTTGATGAACGTGCCAGAGGCAGCGCCAACGGTTACGTTGACAGCTGTGTATGTGCCGGCCGCAACCGATGCATTGGTGACGACCACGTCGGAATCCGATTGCAACCGCGTCAATTCAAAATTAGCTGCCGTGCTGGTTACGGAGACCTGGCTGCCTGACGAAGGACTCAACGAGATGCCGACGATCGGCAAAGTGAAGCTCACGACAGTGGTATTGGCGGGCGGCGTGTCCGAGATGGAGACGCTCAGCATGGCGTTGCCGCTGCCCCCCCCGCCCCCTCCGCCATTGTTCTTCACGCCGCTGCAGGAAGAAAGCGATAGAATTGCGGCCAACACCGCAAAAACCAGGTATTTTCTTGAATTCATGCAAACACCCCACTACGGATTTGGGTGCCACCCAAGGCGGCAATGCGCGGCTGGAATTCCCCAACAACACTTTAACCCAGTCCACTGTCCGGGACGCGCGGAAAACGTGAAATTGCCCAAATATTAACGTCGGAGTTCAAGGTCAACGCAGGCTTTGAAGGTCCAACTCGACCTTTACATGCTGATCGTTCGGCGTATCGATGACGATTGCGCACGTCGACGAATCGATTTTCCCCGCGTCGAATTCCAACTGCACTTTTTCCCCGTTAGGAGGCAGCACGGAGAGCCCATCGACGGGTTCGGCGTAGGCTAGACGGGTATCCGTTTCGGGCACGATTTCTTTCTTATTCTGGATAATTCTAATTTTGACCGAATTTGGAGGTGGCGCGAGGCGCATGTAGCAGAGGTTCAGAAACATTCGGAGCCTCATCGGCTTATCATAGAAGTCCTTCACCGCGTCCTGTGAGCTGTAGTTGGGCACGCCGCCGGCGTAAGCAACGATTTGCAGGAAAGGAGTCTCCAGCCGGATTTCGGAAGTACAACTTCCCTGGTGAATCTCTGGGACGAACTGGGAATACGGCGCCAGGATGGCAGGTGTGAGCCCACTTTGGCGTATTCCCAGGAAGTAAGCTTCACGAATGGAGTTTGAGGAAAGCGGATAGTCGTACGCCCCCGCGGGTAATGCAACAGCCAGGCTAAGAACGAGCACTAGGCTTTTGAGCATCACGTTTCGGAATACATTGCAGATTTGGCACATCGTGCCCTCGCCTGCGCGCTATGGAGTTCCGCGTCGCTTGCCACCCTGAAAATGAGACGCGCGGGAGTGTGCTATCGTTACTCATTCAAGCATTAAAAGCGCAGATTAGGCAGGGTTTCTGGTCAAGCGTACATCCAACCCGGGCTCTTCCGAGGCTCCGAAGAAGAACAGGGAAGTGGTGCAAGAGCGCGTCTACGCGCCGCTCGAGGACGAGTTGCGCACGCACGACGTGGAAGGCCAGCCGGTGCGGCAGAATCGAGTTGGCGATGCATATGGATCGGCCGCGGGGGTGGCCCCCGCTCACGAGGACGAGGCTCCTTCCACCGGCCCAAGCATGGAGGAGATCTTTGGCCCCGGCGGATTTCTGGAACGCAGCATGATTGGCGGCTACGAGCATCGCCCCGCGCAATTGCAGATGGCGGAGGCGGTGCACGACGCGTTTGCGAAACATCATCACACGGTCGTGGAAGCGGGCACGGGCACGGGCAAAACGCTGGCGTATCTGCTGCCGGCCATCTGCAGCGGACGCCGCGTGGTTATTTCGACGGCCACCAAATCGCTGCAGGAGCAGCTGTACCAGAAGGATGTGCCGTTCCTGCAAAAACATTTTGTACCCAACCTAAAGGTTGCGGTGATGAAAGGCCGTTCCAACTTTCTGTGCCTCTCCAAAATGCACGCGCTGGCGGACCAGCCGATGCTGAAGGGCATGGAAGAGGTGGACGCGTTCCGGCAGATTCGCGACTGGTCGAAGCTGACGGAAACCGGCGACCGCGCCGAACTTACGTTTTTGCCGGATGATTCCGAACTGTGGTCGCGCATTGACGCGCGCCGCGACACCTGCACGGGCAAGAAATGCCCGGAATTTGAGAACTGCTTCCTGACGCAGATGCAGAACCGCGCCAAGGAAGCCGACCTGATCATCGTGAACCATCACCTGTTTTTCGCCGACCTGGCGCTGAAGCAGGACGATTTCGGGAGCATCCTGCCGGAATATTCGGCGGTGGTGTTCGACGAAGCGCACGAAATGGAAGACGTCGCCAGCGATTATTTCGGCCAGCAGATTTCTAATTTCCGTTTTGAGGAACTGGCGCGCGACGCGGACCAGGCCATGCGGTTGACAAAGACGGGTTCGCCGACGCTGCTGCGCCGCACGCAGCGCATCCGTGAAAAGAGCCGTGCGTTCTTCGACAGTTTTCCGCCGCGCGATGGCCGGTTCCCGTTTACGCGGCAGGAGCGAGAAGCTTTTCTGGAACAGAATCGCGAGGGTTATGATGCGCTGCTCAACGCCTGCAAAGGTATGGAAACGGAGTTCGCCGCGTTGACGCAAAAGCCGGAAGAATTGACGCGTATCGCCCGGCGCTGCTTTGAAATTCGCCAGGAATTTTCCTTCCTGTTTGAATCCAACGAAAAGAATTACGTCTACTGGTTCGAACGCCGCAACAAGGGCGTGTTCCTTGCGGCCACGCCAATTGACATCAGCCAGATCCTGCGCGAAAAGCTTTTCGAGGCGTTCGATACCGTGATCCTTACTTCCGCAACCTTAACGGTGGCAGGGCGATTCGAATTTATCCGCCAGCGCCTCGGGCTCGACCACGCGAAAGAATGTGCTTTGCCGCCGGAGTTCGACTTCCAGCAGCAGGCGCTGCTGTATCTCCCGCAGAAAATGCCCGACGTGCGCGATGCGGGTTTCCCGGGAAAAGCGGCTGACGAAATCGTTCAGCTGCTGGAGTTGAGCCAAGGCCGCGCTTTCTGCCTGTTCACCAGCTATTCGCAAATGAACGATCTCTTCGAACGGGTGCGCACACGGGTGAAGTTCCCGCTGATGCTGCAGGGGACCGCGCCGCGCTCCGTCCTGCTCGAGCGCTTCAAGAACACGCCCAACGCCGTCCTCTTTGCCACCGCCAGTTTCTGGCAGGGCGTGGACGTGCCCGGGGAGCAGCTTTCCTGCGTCATCGTCGATCGCCTGCCGTTCGCCGTGCCCAGCGACCCGATTGTGGCTGCGCGGGTGCGCGCTTTGCAGGACGAAGGCCGCAATCCGTTCTCTGAATTTCAGGTGCCGGAAGCCGTGCTGGCGCTGAAACAGGGCTTTGGACGGCTGATTCGCGCCAAAACCGATCGCGGCGTGCTGGCCCTGCTGGATACGCGTATCCAGCGGATGCCCTATGGTAAAATTTTCTTGGAGTCGCTGCCCCGGTACCGGAGGACCAACGATCTGGAGGATGTATCCCGGTTTCTTTCCGCGGCCAGCCCTGCCTGAAAGCATCGTCCCCAGGGAAGAAGAAGAGGAAGTGAAAGCCAGCTATGTTTCAAGTAAGTGTTGAAGATACGTTTTCGTCGGGGCATGCCCTGCGCGGTTATAAGGGCAAGTGCGAGAACCCGCACGGGCACAATTACCGCGTGCAGGTCACGCTGGAAGGGCCGCAGCTCGACAGCATCGGGCTGCTGATCGATTTCACGCAATTGAAGCACGCTATGCGCGGGCTGATCGCGCGGCTGGATCATCAGTTCATCAACGATCTGGAACCGTTTACCACGGTGAATCCGTCGGCGGAAAACCTGGCCAAATACTTTTACGATAATCTGACCAGCCAGCTGAGCGGTTTGCCGCCAGGGGCGAAATTGAAAGACGTGGTGATCTGGGAGACCGACACCGCCATGGCGCGCTACAACCCATAACGGGCCGTAGCGCGACGGTCGGGAAACAGGGGGCGCAAATGAACCGATCACTTTTGATCATCCTGATTCCGGCGCTGTTGGTGGCTATCGGCTATGTTGTGGTGCTGCGGATGATGGGCTTCTCGCCCGGCTATCCGCGGTTGATTGGCGCCATGGTGCTGTTTTTTGGCGGCATCTACTGGCTTTCGAAGCGCTCGGGCAAAAAAGCAAAGAGCGGAAGTTAGCAGTTGCCCATCTGGATTTTGTAGCGGCCGCCTTCCGAGGCGGGCGAAGTTTGTTGAGATCGCGGTTCGGCTCGTTCTTTTGGGCGCGAGAATTCCAGACAGGGTCTTAAATGTTTATTACCGAAATTTTCAAATCAATTCAGGGCGAAGGAACCCGCGCAGGCCTTCCGTGCATCTTCGTCCGGCTGACCGGCTGCAATCTGCGCTGCACCTGGTGCGACACAGCATATGCGTTTCACGGCGGGCAAAAGGTGAGCGTGGAGGAAGTGATGGAGCGGGTCGAATCGCTCAACCGGCGTTCGGACGGCAGCGCTGCGGGAGTTTCCCTGATTGAGCTAACCGGTGGCGAACCGCTGCTGCAGGAAGAAATCTATCCCCTTGCCGAGCGGCTGCTGGCGGCGGGTTACACCGTGATGATCGAACCACAATCTTGATGATTCATTGGCCGCCTGCCCAAGGAAGTCATCAAGATTGTGGACGTGAAATGCCCCGATTCGGGTGAACCGGACACGTTTGACCCGCGGAATCTCGAAGAACTGAGCGCGAACGACGAAGTGAAGTTCGTGATCTCCAGCCGCAGAGACTATGAATTCGCACGGGAATTCAGCCGTGAACACCGATTGGCGGAACGCGTGCGAGAGGTGCTGTTCTCGCCGGTTCACGACGATCCCAACGGAAAATGGCGCGGACTGGAACCACGAGAGCTGGTCGAATGGATGCTTGAAGACGGATTACAGGTCCGGCTAGGTTTGCAGCTTCACAAAATTGTGTGGGACCCCGCCATGCGCGGCGTTTAGGCCAGAAGAAGCCAGAAGAAGAGGGATAGCTTTCTTGGGAAACGTTGACGCCATCGTTTTGCTGAGTGGAGGGATGGATTCCTGCGTCAGTGCGGCCGAAGCACTGCATAAGCACGGGCTCGGCCGCGTGGGCCTGCTCCATGCCAGCTATGGCCAGCGGACAGAGGCGCGGGAGTTCCGGGCGTTCTCGGAAATCGCAGCATTCTATGGCGTGCGCGAAACGCTGACTGCGAGGCTGGATTATTTCCGGGCCATCGGCGGATCCGCACTGACGGACGCGAATATCGCGGTGCCCAAAAATGAGCTGGGCGCACCCAGGCCAGGTGGTAGCGCGATCCCGGTGACCTACGTTCCTTTTCGCAACGCGCACTTCCTGAGCGTCGCCGTCAGTTGGGCGGAAGCGGCCGGGGCGGGCGCCATTTACATCGGAGCCGTGGCCGAAGACAGCTCGGGTTATCCCGATTGCCGGCCGGAATATTACCAAGCCTTCCAGGAGTTGATTCGCCGGGGAACGCGCCCGGAAACAAAAATTGAGATCGTGACGCCGGTAATTCGCCTGAAGAAAAGCGAAATCATTCGGCGAGGCGTGGAACTGGGCGCGCCGCTCCAGTTGACGTGGTCCTGCTATCAGGGTGAAGAGTTGGCCTGCGGAAGCTGCGACAGCTGCGTGTTGCGTTTGCGGGCGTTTGCCGAGGCCGGCGTTCGCGACCCGATTGCTTACCGGCCGGAATGCCGCGCCGGGGTCGCGAAATAATTTCGCGGCGCTTGGATTCCGGGCGATATGAGGGATAATGGTCGAAACCGGCCAGCGGACCGAGGCCGGCGCTCCTCCACAAAAAAGGAGAATGGGGCATGGTGAAATGGACGAAGACGTACGCGCTCGCCGCAATCCTGGCGCTCGGAATGCTGGGATGCTTTGCCACGCGCGCGGCCGCGCAAGATGGGAAGATGGCCGGCACGATCATCGACTTCGATGGTAATCCGTGGGCCAATCTTCCGGTGAAGATCAAGAGCGATGTTGGAGCAATCTCCGAATCGAAAACCGACGCGGCCGGCAAGTTTGCGTTCTCAGGCCTGAAGAACGGCAAATATACGTTCACGGTGCAACCTCCGCAGATGCAGGCCCCATTCGATGTCGCGGTTGAGGTGCGCGGTGCGGATACTCCGCCCGTCAATCTCAACTTCAAGGAAATCCTGGAGAAGCAGAACCCCGAGGCGGCGGCGAAATACAAGCAGCAACAGGCAGAGCAGAAGAAATTCGCGGGCATGAAGGAGCAGTTCGCCAAGGGCGTAGCTCTGCTGGATCAGGAGCGCGCGGCGAAAGCCGAGCTCACGAAAGCTACGGCTGATCAGAAAGATGCTTTGAAGGCCAAGATCGCCGACCTTTCCAACCAGGCCGTTACAACCTTTCAGGATGGTCTGAAGGCCGCCCCGGAAAAGGATCCAAACATCCACCTGTTCTGGGCGCGCATGGGCGAAGCCTACGACCTGGCGGGACGCAACGACGAAGCGATCAATGCCTACCAGCAAGCGATCGCCGCGAAGCCGGACAATCCGAGCTACTACAACAACCTGGGAAATATTCTGGGACGCACAGGCAAGATCGACGAGGCGCGCGCGGCCTACACCAAATGCGCGGAACTTGATCCGCCGAACGCGGCAATGGCGTGGCGCAACTTTGGCATCAGCCTGTACCAGGCGGGACGCATGGTGGAGGCCATCGAGCCGCTGAAGAAGGCCACGGAACTGGATCCCAAGAACGCGCAATCGTGGTATCTGCTTGGCGCGTGCATGGTGGCGGACCCTTCGATCTACAAAACAGTCGGCGACAAGATCGAAGTGACGCCAAAACCAGGAACGATTGAAGCGTACCAGAAGGCCATCGATCTGGATCCGAACGGCGTCTGGGGCACGCAAGCCAAGCAGGGTCTGGAGCAGCTCCAGCAACTGACCGGTGGCATCGAGACCAAGGTCGGCAACAAGAAAAAGAAACCGTAAACCCGAAGGCGGGAAGACAAGATCGTTTTGGGAAGACGGCCTCGTTTCGGCGGGGCCGTTTTTCTTTTTAACGGTGGGTTAAGGTGCCGGTGATTTTTGTGCGGCGAAGCGACCAGGAAAAAATCAGAACGGACGACGGCAGAAGGACGGCGGCGATGGCGAGCAACAGGAGAAGTGGGTGCCCGAGGGCCAGGATGCCTGTACCGTTGAGAAGCGCGCCGCGCATTGCATCCATCGCATAGGTCACGGGATTCAGCCGGGCGACGATTTGCAGCCACGGCGGCAAAATATTCACCGGGAAAAGCATGCCGCCCGCCACGCTCGATACTCCGAGGATAAACCACTTGGCGGGATTCCCTCGTTTAAAGAGCAGGAGATACGCTGCTGAGAGTACGCCGAGGCCGGAAAAGGCCAGCAGCGTGGCGAACAGAACGGCGAAGACTGACAGCCAGTTTGCGGCGTGGAGAGGAAAATCAAACAATACCGCCGCCCAGCCGAGATACACGGCGATACGCAGCGTTGTGGCGGCGAAGGGATAAAATGCCGATCCGATCAAAATAACCGGCAAAGAAACTTGCGTGACCAGCAGCGGTTCCAATGTGCCGGCATCGCGCGCTTCCTGCAGGCTGCGGTCGAAGGTATCTAGTGCCGCATTGAGATAGTCAAAAAAGACGAATCCGGCGAGCGAGTAAGCGAAATACGTTTTCCCCTGGGGAAGGGCCTCGCGCAGCGCGGGAGAGTCCACGAACTGCGCCACGTAATAAAACATGGCAGCGCCGAAAAGAGCTTCCACCGCCTCCAGAATAAACGGACTGCGATACGTGCTGGCGATTCGAAGATCGCGCTGGAAGAAAAGGAAAATGTCGCGCAGGATTTGCCTCATTCCGGTGTCGGCTCCTCTGCGGAATAGAGCCGCCTGGTCAGCCTGGCAAACGCTTCTTCCAAGGAAGCGGATAACGTCCTGGCCCGCAGCGCGGTGGGAGTATCGAAGGCAAGCAGTTTTCCTTCATCCAGGATGGCCACGCGGTCGGCGAGAAGTTCGATTTCCTGCATGGTGTGCGAGGCAAAGAGCAGTGACGTATCTTTCCGCGCCAGGACTTCTGTTTTCAGGAAATGCCGAAAATCGGCGGCCGCGATGGCGTCGAGGCTGCGCGTCGGTTCATCCAGCAGCAGTACCTTCGGTTGATGAAGCAGTGCGCGGAGCAGGCTGAGTCGCTGGATCGTGCCGGAGGAAAGCGCGCGCGCCTGGCGGTCCAGAGCGCGGCTCAATCCGAACCGTTCGCTCAGGCTTTTGATGCGGCTGGCGCTGAATTCATCGGAGAGGTGGTTCAAGCGGCCAAAGAACTGCAGATTCTGGCGGCCAGTCAGCCGCGCATAGAAGCCGAGATCGCTTCCCGCGTGGTACCCGATTTGGCGTCGCACGGCCCTCGGTTCGCAAGCGGTATCGTACCCGGCCAGAGAAGCGGCGCCGCGCGTCGGCAAGAGCAACGTGGCCAAAATGCGCAGCAAGGTCGTTTTGCCGGCACCATTGGCACCGAGCAAAGCCACCGCTTCTCCTTGTTTTACTTCCAGGGAGATGCCGCGTAACGCGGGTGATGTGGGTGGGGCAAACGGTTGAAGGAAACCGCGCCAGCCGCTGAGCGCCGGCGGAAACCATTTCTCCAGGGAATCCAGGATGATCGCGGGGTCGGACACTCCCGACTTTATAGCGTGTCCCGCCACAGAAGACAATCGGCGCGGGATGCCGTGCTCCCCACGCCGCACGTGACAGTCCGGCGCAAACCTCGGTAAGATACCCGTATACTCCCGGAATCCGCGTCCCCAGGCAGGAGCCCAAGAAATGGTGGAGTTGACAATGCGCGCGGTGGTGCCGGCGCACGTACTGATTCGGCACCTTGATGGGGAATCGGTGCTGCTCAATCTGGAAAGCGAACGATATTTTGGCTTGGACGCCACTGGCACGCGGATGTGGGAGCTGGTGACCTCGCAGCCGTGTATCGCTTTGGCATTAGAAAAACTTCAGGAAGAATATGAGGTGGAACCCGACGTGTTGCAGAGCCACCTCACCCAATTGATGAGCGGGCTTGTGGAGAACGGCCTGCTGCAAGTGCTGCCCGCTGATGTGGGAACCACTTCAACGATATAAGGCGCTGGATCCCGCATCTCGGCGGATGTTCCGGCGCGCTGCGCTTCTTTTGCCGTTGGTGCGATGGTCGCTGCGTCTGCGGGGCTACGGCAAGACGTTCACTTCACTCCAGACGCGCATTCGATTCCAAGCCAAGGGGACGGATGCCCGACCCGAGGCGCGGGAAGAAGTGCAGATCGCGTGCCGCATGGTGCGCGCTGCGTTACGCTACTCTCTCGCGCAGTATACCTGCCTCGAAGAATCCCTGACACTGTGGTATCTGCTGCGCAAGCAGGGAATCCCCGCGTGTCTGCGCATTGGAGTCCGTAAAGAAAATGAAAAGTTCGAGGCTCATGCATGGGTGGAATACGCCGGCGAGGCTTTGAACCAGGATGAAGCGATGCACCGCCACTATGCGGCATTTGAACAGGATCTCCCCGAACCGCCGGCGGAGCAGCCGTGAGCGGGTTCTTCGGGATGATGCGCTCGGACGGTGTGGCCATGGAACCGCGATTCCTGGATCAGGTGGCGCAGCGCCTGCGTTTTCGCGGCCCGGATGGCGGCCAGACATGGGCAAAAGACGGTCTGGGCACCTGCTTCGCGTATCTGGAGACAGCCACGTGCCACCAGTCTCGCAGTCAACCCGTAGGGCTAGGGGAACGCTACACGCTGATCGGCGAAGTGCGCCTGGATGCGCGAAAACAACTCATCGCAGAATTGCTGGAGAACCAGCAGCACGTGACCGGGGAAGCTACGGATCAGGAATTATTGCTGCTGGCGTGGAGCGTGTGGGGCAAGCGGGCGCTCACCAAGTTACTGGGCGACTTTTCCTTTGCCCTCTGGGACGCTTCGCTGCGATCTCTTTTCTGCGCGCGGGATTTTGCCGGCGCCCGGCCTTTTTTCTATGCCTGGCATGACGGCGTCTTTTGCTTCAGCAACACCCTGAACGTACTGCGGCTGGCTCCGGGAATTTCCGGCGCACTTGATGATTTCTTTGTGCGCGATTTTCTGCTCACCGGGTTGTGCAACGATCCAACGCGCACCGTCTGGCGGGATATCCGGCGGTTGCCCGCCGGCCACCTCCTGGTATTTTCTGGCGGGCAAATCCAGGTGCAACGGTTCCGGAGCTTGCCGATCGAAGAACCGCTGCAGCTCAAGGATGCCGGCGAATACCTGGAGCGCTATCGTGAACTTTTGGGACAGGCGGTTGGCGACCGATTGCCGGAAGGCAAAGTCTCGCTCTATCTGAGCGGCGGCCTGGATTCCGGTTCCGTCTGCGCAACCGCCGCTCGAATCGCCAAAGAAGGTGGCAATTCTTCCGCGTTCAAGGCATTTACGATCAGTTGGCGGCCATTGTTCGACGATCCCGAGCCTCAGTTTGCGCAGCTGACGGCTTGGCATCTTGGACTGGCTCATGAAATTCTGGAAGAAGCTTCCATTCGTCCCGATGACCGCCAGGCGGCGATCTCGCCGGAGCCGAGTGCGGAATTGTTTCTTGATCGAGAACACAGGTTCTACCAAAGCATTTCCCAGCACGCGCGTGTAATTCTTGCCGGGGACGGCGGCGACGACGTTTTATCCGGGCAGTCGTGGCCCTATCTCAAGCATTTATCCGTGCGTGGCGATTGGGGAGAGATTTTCCGGAACTTCGGCGGATATTTCGGCGCACATGGGCACTTCCCGCCCTTGCGCGGCGGATTTCGAAACAGGATTCGCCACTGGCTCGGCGTGAAAGACGCTTCTAAACCAGTGCCGTCCTGGTTGAAGGATGGATTCGCCGCGCGGACCCGAGGAGAATCCGAGGAGCGCTTCCAGGAGCACCCTCCCCTCGGAGAGCACCCGTTGCATCCGGATGCCTACCGCGCCCTGCACAGGGGATATTGGGCGAGTGTCCATGAAACTGAGGACACGGGCTTCACAGGAGTGACTCTCCAGACGAGAGCGCCGCTGCTCGACCTGCGCATCCTGCGCTTTCTCCTGCGCCTGCCTCCCGTGCCCTGGTGCGTCAACAAAGAACTTGCTCGACGGGCCATGAAAGGTGGATTGCCGGACAAAATTCTGGTACGGCCCAAGACGCCGCTTCTCGAAGACCCGCTGGAGGTGTGTTGGCGGAGGAGCGGATGGCGTCCAATTCCGGAAAAGAATCCGCCGAAAATGATCCATGAATTCGTGGAATGGGAGAGCTGGCTTGCAACTTTAGAAAGTTCGAAGGGTTACCTCTATTACGAGTACCTTTATCCGCTCTCTTTTTCACTGTGGCTGAAAGCCATTGAAAACGCAGGGGGGATTCAGTAGAGTGCTATCTAAGGGGCATGAATGAAGCAGCAGTCCAAGCGGTCCGCTAAAAAGGCTTATTTACCACCCAAGCTGCTTGTTTATGGCGATCTCGCGGAAATGACCAAGGCCGCCGGCACGATATCAAATCCCGACGGCGGAACCAAGCCGCGAAAGCGACGTACCGGACGCTGAACCCCGCTCTCAGCGACGCAGCAGCAAAAAATTAGGTCCCTTTGAGGTATTCCTTTCGAGCTTACGGCCTGGGGATCGACTCTTCCAGCCGCATCGCAGGACTCGAACCGGCTTCCCTGCAACGGGGAGAGATGGATTTGTGGTTTGAAGATGGCCCGGAGCCGGACTGGGTCAGACAGTTACTCACCCTTCCGCGGCTAATCCTTTCCCACCGATCCGAACCCGCGGGCTCTGCCGATCCCTCGTTCCTCCTCACCCAGCACGGGGAACTGGAAGGCTTCCAACTCTCCTATTCGGACGGGACTCGCTTTGTCGTGGACGGGGCGGCGGCACATATTTGGGGAACATACCAGGCTCCGCTGACCGCGGAAGACATGGCTACCTATTTTCTGGGCCCGGTGCTGGGCTTTGTGCTGCGCCGGCGGAATCTCACCTGTTTGCATGCCAGCGGCATCGAAATCCAGGGCCACGCGGTGTGTTTTTGCGGCGACGCGGGTTATGGGAAATCAACCACCGCCGCGGCACTGGCCCTCCGCGGGCTGCCGGTGCTGGCGGAGGATATCGTGGCGCTTGAGGAGAACGGCGGCGAATTCCACGCGGTGCCCGGTTATCCGCGTGTCTGCCTGTGGCCGGAAAGCGTGAAAATGTTGCTCGGCCGCGATGACGCTCTGCCGCAACAGACGCCGGTGTGGGAGAAGCGCTACCTGGAACTCGACGGGCAACGCGCAAGATTTTCGCAGGCGAAATTGCCGTTAGGCATTTTGTATTTGTTTGCGCCGCGCACCGGCGACCAGGACGTGCCGCGTGTTGAAAAACTCAGCCCGCGCGAAGGCTTGCTTGAGTTGGTGCAGAACACTTACATGAACTGGGTTCTGGACAGAGGGCAGCGCGCAAAGGAATTTGACACCCTGTGCCGGCTGGTCCAGCGAGTACCCGTGCGCCGCATCCTGCCGCATTCCAAACCTGAGAAACTCGCGGGCCTTTGCGACCTGATTTTGCAGGACGCATCGGCCATTCTCTCTGCTCCAACAAATCCCCCGGCACCCGGCCGGCGCTAAGGATTCCGAACCCAGGCGCGAGGGCCTGCCTTTGCCGCGAGGCCTGCTTAATCGACAGTTCCTGTCAGCCGTTGAATTGCCGGTGTACACTGGCAAACATCGGTTCAGGAGCAACTTCTGCCGGCCTTCTCTCCCTTCGGAGCCAAGCACTTCGAACGCGAATGGAAGTTTCTGTGCGCGTGCGCTTCCCCATCACCATTGTCCGCCAGCGAAATTTCTTCCCTCACAGCGAATCTGGATTGGAACCTGGCGCTGGAACTTGCCGAGGAGCACAGCGTCCAGGGTGTGGTGAGCGAGCGCTTAAAGGAGACAGGGCACGCGGGAATGCCCGCAGACGCCTGGGAGAAACTCCTGGTAAGCATGCGGACGCAGCACCTTTTCACACTGAGCATGACCGCGGAACTTTTCCGCATTCTCGACGCATTCGGGCAGACGGGCATCGAGACCATTCTGGTGAAAGGCCCCGTCGTGTCGTTTCTGGCCTATGGCGATCCGGCGGTGCGGTGCTATGTGGATCTTGATTTGCTGGTGCGTGACCGGGTGATACTTCCTGCTTCCGGAATTATGACCAAGCTGGGATTCGAAGCCGACGTCCCGGAGGCGGCTATTCTCTCGGGCAAAATTCCGGGCGAATATCTTTTCAGGCGGGCCGGCGCGCGGCAGATTGTGGAACTCCATACGGAAAAAACTTTTCGCTACTATCCGCGCCCGATGCGTCTCGAAGATTTATTCGCTCGGCGGCGGCGCGTGCCACTGGAAGGCCGTGAAATTCCCGCGCTTTGTCTGGAGGACGAACTTGTGCTGAATTGCATCCACGGCGCGAAACACTTTTGGGAGCGACTGATGTGGCCGGCGGACATCGCCGCGATTGTGGCACGCCACCCGGAGATCGCCTGGGAACGCGTTATGCAAGCCGCAAGGGACGTAGGGGCGGAACGAATGGTGCACGTGGGTCTGCTGCTCGCCGAATCGCTCTTGGGCGTTCCAGTTCCAGAGGAGATGACCGCGAACACGAATGCGGACAGCGCAGCGCGGGAACTGGTGCGGCAGGTGGAGGGTTGGCTGCCGACAGCAGGCTACAAGCCGCCGCCGCTGCGCCGGCGAGCGATCTTCCGGCAGCAAATGGGCGGAGGTGGGATGAGGGGCGCTGCTTACCTGGTGCGATTGTCCCTTTCGCCGACCGAAGAAGATTGGGCTGAGGGGAACGCGGAGCGTGGCTCGCGGGTGTGGGAAGCGATCAAGAGGCCATTCCGCCTGATGCGCAAGTACGGTCAGGACGGATAAAGCGAATAACACGGGCCCTGCTCAGAAAAGTTCGAATCTAAAAAAGGGAGGCCCGGCTCAGATAAACTACGAGCCGGGCCGTTGTGTCTGCAGTGGAATCAAATATTGGTGCGTTCCGAAAGGAAGTGCTCTTCTTCCTCTTTCTGTTGCGGAAGTTCGACGGTCAATGTGATTGCGCTCTTGTTCCGGAGCACGCCAAGCTGGATACTTTTCGCTTCATGGCTGGTCATCAGCTTCTCGCGCAATTCACTTGAATTGCGGATACGTTCGCCGTTCAGCCTGGTGATCACATCGCCCACCTTCAGCCCGGCTTTTGCCGCTGCGGAATTCGCAAACACGCCGCGCACCAGGACGCCTTCGCCATCGGGCGCGCCAAAGTAATTGCCAAAGTCACCTTCCAGGTTTTCAGCATCAATGCCGAGAAGCGGGTGCCCTGGAGAGATCATCGAGAAGGTGCGCAGGTGTTCCAGGCCAGACAAATCTGGCATCGCGGGCATGGTCGGCATCTTGAAGGCGAAGGACTTCGGCCCATCCGCGAACACCTTCATGTTGCCGGCTTCCTGTTTTCCAACCGTTACCTTGATGCTTTGTGAGCGGCCGTCGCGCCATACGGTCAGGTTCGCCGTGCGGCCAGCGGGGATTTCGTGGATCATGCGGCGAAATTGTTCCGTGCCTTCGATGCGCTGGCCGTTGATTTCCAGCACCACATCATTTTCTCTCAGGCCGGCCTTGGCTGCCGGACTGTCGGGAACGATCTTTCCGAGAAGCGCGCCGCGCTCTTCGGGGAGCTTCAGAGCCTTCATTTTATCCGCTGAAACTTCAGAGACGCCCACGCCAAGCCAGCCTCCGCCGGAGCCCATAAAGATCTGAAGATTGTCGTCGTCCGCATTTTTCGGGTCGTCGAATTCCCGAACCAGGGTGTCGGCGTCTCCGACTTCGTTGACAAGGACGTAGACATCGTTGTCCTGCGGATTCGTCTGGATCAAGAGATTGGGATTTACCTGGATTTGTGACTGCGAACTCTCCTGCGCTAAGGATTGAGTTAGACGCGAAGATTCAGACGATTCTTTTGTTTGACTGGAAGAACCCGGCAGGGCGATTAGAACAATGCTCAACGCGCCCAAGCCAAGGCTTGTCCACATTTGCCCTTGAATCATGATTATTTCTCCTTTGTCGGTTAGACGCAGGAGAAGCTAAATGGTCGACCGCAGCGCGACGACGCGGATTGCGCCATTCACGGTACCCAATCGGATTGGGGCGCCGCCCTTGCCCAGCCGCCCCTTAAGAATGCGCGGCTGGATGGCCCCTTCCATGACGAAAGGAAGTTCGGTGGAGAAGCTGCCGTTCATGCAGCGCGCTTCCAGATCCGCCTGCGAATCCGCCGGAATCGCCAGCAGCACGGAGCCGTTCGTGGTTTCGGCCTGCGTTCCATGCAAATCCGCGGGATGCTTCAGCTCGACGTAGACATTTCCGTTTGTTGTGTGGGCGTGCAGGTTGCCGCTGCTCTCATAGACTTCGATATTTCCATTGACAGTCCGCAGGTCGCCGAGCGATTCCAGATCCTTCACCCGCAGCGTACCGTTGACCGTGTTGATGTGCTTCAGGAGCGTGTGCCGCGGCACATGTACGGTGTATTCGACGGCCACTTCCACACCTTCTTCGGAGGGATACCGCGTGGAGATGGAAAGACTGCCGGGGCTGGAGTTCACGTCGATCGAGACGAGATCCAGCTTGGATTCCTTATCGGTGGTGGTCTTGACGGCGCGCACCTCCACCTCGTCCTTGTCCCAACCCTCGATTCGCACGGTCCCGTTGATGTTGTTCAATTCCAGGGTGCCGTCGGAATTCAGATGATAGGTTTGCGCGAATTCCCGCGTCACCCCGAAACACCCGGGCACGGCGAGTATGGACACGGCCGAAAGAGTCAGGCCAATCGAACGGATTGCGGAGCGAAACTTCATACTGCCTCCTTCGCGGACAACTCCGAAGACTACCCCCAGGACGACCGACGAATCCGAATCCCTGCCCCCACCCTACACACTAACGGAGCTGGAAGTTAAAAGCCAACGTTGAAATTACTTCCACCTTCTTGCCGCAGATATCCCCGGGATTCACCCGCCATTGCCGCACCGCGGCTCGAGCCGCTTCCACCAGCGCAGGCTCGCCTTCTATAACCTTTTCGACCTCGAGCGTTCCATCCGTTTTCGCTCGCACCTGTAGTCGTACCACGCCCTGGATGCCCGCGCGCTCCGGCATCTGCGGGTAGTCCGGCGGAGGCGAATTGATCAGACGTTTCTTGAATTCTTCCGGTTCTTCGCTCACTCCGCCCCGGAACCAAACCTGGAAGCGGTCCCTCCAATTGCCCCACCAATCCGCGCCGCTGCCGGTGCAGGCAATGGCGCTGGTCGCTGAATGGGAAGATACTGTGGCGATGTTGGGCGCTGTTTCCTCAAATCCCATCTGATTCAATTTCTCCGCCAACCGGTGTCTCTGCTCTTCCAGCAGGGACTGCCGTAGAGCGGTTTGTTCGTCCACGTACTGCAGGCGAATTTTTCCGGCGTTGCTCTTCAGCTTCAGCAGCGCCCCGCCGCCATTCAACGCGCCGGAGGCGCGCACCGGGCCCGGGCCGTCCTCGCGCCTCTCCATGTTCAGTCCAAGAGCCGAATCTGCTTCGATGCGGTCCGCACCGCCATTTTCCACGCTGGCTTCAATCGTGGCAGCCAGATTCCGCGGCAGGAAAACGACGATGTCGCCCGTGCCGGAAGATAATTGCGATGGGCCCGCCAAGCGGACGGGACGCGAAGCGTCACCGGATTCGGGCGTGATCCACGCGGTGATGGTGCCGTTACCGGTCGCGGCGCGCACCACGTTCGAAACGCGCGTCAGGCAGATGCCGCCGCCGCTGGTTTCCACTTCCATGGGGCCGGAGACATACATTACACGAACGCCGCCGCCACCCGTCTCTGCGTGGACGGAGCCATGCACTTCGCCGAAATCGATCTGGCCGCCGCCGGTGCGCACGCCAACCAGTGCGCCAGCTTCTCCGACCGTGATATTTCCCCCGTCGGTCTCCAGTTGCGCGGTGCCCCGGATATGCGCGGCGCGAATATGGCCGCCACCGGTGCGAATCTTGGCGTTGCCAGCGACGTCGCGTGCCTGGATGAACCCGCCGGCGGTGTAGGCGTCGAGGTCACCGGCGATGTCGAGGACAGTGACGTGCCCGCCCTGAGTTTCAATCTTCGCGACAGGAGCCGAACTCATGTTGGCAAGGTGATCGATTCCTCCGACGCGTCCCGTGGTGACGTTTCCGCCCTCGGTCACCAGCAACGCGTGGCCGCCGATATCCCCGGTTTCGATATCGCCCGCGCCGGTGTGCACTTCGACAGAAAAATTCGCGGGGACGTAAACGGTGAACTGCACCCAGAACTGGGCATTTCTTCCCGCCACGCTGCGCAGCCGGGGAAGGAGGCCGTTCAACGTAAGCGTGCCGCGGATATCGCGGAAATTGAGGACGTAGCGGCTAAATAGAGTTTGTGAAAGTGGTTCGTGGGCATCTGTCTCGAGATGCACGGTATAACGCACCGCCGGAGCCGCGCCGGCTGGTTGCGGCAGAATGTGCACCGAACCCATGTCCGCAATCAGGGCAAACGTGCGCGCGCCGCCCGCGGGCAATTCGCCGGAGCGATCGGCGGAAGCGTGCGGCGGAACATTTTCGGCTTTGGAAACGGGGCAATACACACAGGAGGTGGCCAGGCAGAGCGCCATGGCAATACCCGCGGCCAACACCCACGACAATAACTTTCCGGAATCGGTCACGAAGGGAATCGCTTTCATCGGTTCGACATCTTAAACAAAATCCGTTGCGCCGGGTTATTGGTCGCTGCGCGCGTTAAGCTGGCGCAGGGCGGCCGCGCTGCGCAGCCGAACGTAGCTGCTGGGGTCGCTGCGCCGCAGATCTTCCAACGTCATGATAACGCCCGTCATGGAGACTTCATGCGCTTTCCCTTTGGCCATCGCTGGAACCGTGTTTCCGTCCGGTAGTGGCGCCATTCCCGGTACCATCATCGGCAGGCCGCTACCATTGCCCGATTTTTCCAGCGAGTTTACCAGCAGATTGACGGCTTCCACGCGAACTCCCGGATTCGAATCGTGCTTCAGCGTATCGAGCAGCAAGGCCCGCACAGCCTCTTCGGAAGCGGAGTCGCGCAACGCTTCCAGCGCCTTCAGGCGAACCGCCGGATTCTGATCCTTGTGCGCGGCGGCCAGCAGCGCATCGCGCACGTCGGAGTCTCCCGAGCGCGCCTTCAGCGCTTCCAGGCAATCGAGCCGCATGCCGGGATCAAAGCGATCGCCGCTCTTCACCACATAGGTGACCACGCGGCGGACATCAGAATCGTCCAGGCTGCCGGTGATTTCGACGGGTTGTTCCGCGTTCAATTCCACGCGGACGTTTTGCGCTGCGCTGCCCACGGAGGGCGAGAAATTAATTCCGGCCACCTGTATTCTAGAAAGCTGGTCGTCCGTAAAGTGCGGGCCCGGATGTACATTGACCGCTTCATCGAGGGGATTAACGGAGTTGCGCGCAAAGTACCATTGGGAAGCCTGCACGCCCAAAAGAAGCCCAAGCGCCACCAGCACCGCGCCGCTCCACGCGGGGCGCAACGCCATCCAGCGGCGAAACGCGCCAAACACGGGCGTCTTTTCCAGGACCGGGGGCCGCACCATATCGTCGAGAGTTTCAGCGAGTTCGCTGCGACATTGCGAAAGCAGGACGCCCGCGGAATCCAGCCGGTCGGCATCCTGGGGGAGGGAAGCAAAAAGGTTTTGCAAATTCTTTTCTTCGGAAAGTTGCGCGCTGCACGCGGCGCACGCGGCGAGATGCTGCTGAACCAACGCCTGTTCGCTTTCATCCAGTTCGCCGCAGGCATAAAAGACCAGCAGCGGCGCTACCTGTTCGCAAACGTTCTTGAGTTCACCGGGTGTCATCGGAGTTCTCCCAACTGGCTGCGGAGCTTCCGAGTGGCGCGGAACAACGAGTTCTTCACGGTCTCTTCACTGGTGCCCAGAGCGTCGCCAATGGCGCGCAGCTTCAGCCCCTGGTAGTGCTTCATTTCGAAAACAATGCGCTCGCGCGGCGACAGCCGCTCCATCGCACAGGCAAGCCGCTGCTTGATTTCCTGGCCGATCAGGTGCCGTTCGGGGTCCGAAGATGGCCGTTGTTCCTTCTGGCGCTCAAAGAAGTCGGTCATGCCTTCTTCGTAGTGGGCGGGGTGCATCTCGGGGGCTTGATCTTCGGGGCGGGCCTGGCGGCGACGAAGTTGATCCAGGCATACATTGGTGACGATGCGATAGAGCCAGGTGTAAAAGCTGCATTCGAAGCGGAAGCGATGCAAGTTGCGGTAGACCTTGAGGAAGGCTTCCTGGTAGACGTCGCGAGCATCCTCGGTGCGCTTCATCAGGTTCAGGGCCAAGCGGAGGACGTCACGGTCGTAGCGGCGGACCAGTTCCTCGAACGCAAGGCGGCTGCCAGCTTGGGCTTCCTGGACAAGGGCGCGCTCTTCAAGATGGATCAAGGAGGTCCCCGACGCCAGCGCGGCACTGGGGCTGCCGGACTGGCCGCTATCGTCAGCCAACGCAAAAGCCAAACGGGGTAGAGGCATCGCT
>Ga0210405_10001879_pt1 | contig 22739 bp, 17 predicted proteins | sample IncBWH11MmetaG_FD_155492 | JGI IMG/M metagenome (GOLD analysis project Ga0210405, IMG submission 155492) | Forest soil microbial communities from Barre Woods Harvard Forest LTER site, Petersham, Massachusetts, United States - Inc-BW-H-11-M | ecosystem: Environmental > Terrestrial > Soil >... | reverse complement strand
TTCATCGTGCGGCACGGCAAGCCGAATAGCGATCGGCCACTTTTTTGTTCAATGCAAGTTTCAGGCACTACCCGTCCGCTGCGCACGTGGTGTTGCTGAACCGGGAAGGTTGCTGAGGCATTAGCGCTTCCATTGGCCGGCGTAGCGCTCGAGCGCTATTCGCACCAGTTGGCTTCTGGTTCGAACGCCCGTCTTGTGAAACAGATGCTGAAGGGATGCCTTTACCGAGCTCTCCGATACTCCCAGCTTCGCGGCAATCTCCTTGTTGCCTAACCCCTCGAATACTCCGCGCAGAACTTCGCGTTCCCGATCCGTCAGCGGGCGTTGGACGGGTTGCTGCTCCAAAGGGGCAGCCGCTTGCGCCAAAATTTGCATCTGCCGTTTGTCGAGCCACGCTTCACCGGACATTACCTTGCGAATCGCTTCGGACAGCAGCGCTGGCGAGTTGTGCTTCAGGAAAATACCCGATACGCCGCTTCGTACAGCGTCGACTGAATCGACTCCACTCATACCCGCCGTAAGCATCAGGAGCCGTCCCGAATAGCCCGCTTCTCGCGCGCGGACCAGGAAATCAGATCCGGTTTCCTCGCCAAGGTCGTGGTCCAGTAAAACGATATCGATGGGCTGCCTACGCACGATCTCGAGGGCCTCTGGAACCGACGAGCAATTAGCGGCGATTTCGAAGTCCGGTTCGCTATCGAGCAACCGCCTGAGGCCGTCACGGAAGAGCGTGTGATCGTCTAGCAGAAGTATGCGAATTTTCGGCATGCTCGCTTGTGTCATCGCGCATTCCTATTTTAGGCGCATCGGCCCAGTATCGTTGCGGTATGGCCAAAAGATGGTATCGGAGGCTATCTGTCGGATGCTGTCTAAAGGTAAGCTAATTTGGCCGCAAGATCACTGGCGGCGGCGGCTCGCTAAACCGTAAGTTTAAGGCTGAGACGTTTCCGCGCCGAACCGTGCCGGTAATAATCACATGATTGAAAAGTGGGCGGCATGACCGCCGGGGCTCGATGCTTCTACCTGGGAATCCTGATAACAAGTTGCTTGACAAAGACGGGGCGCGCCCAGCAAAGCTTCACTTGGCAACAGATTAAGGATAAGTTCGAAGCGGCGAACCCGACCTTGAAGGCTGTGCAGCTCAACATTGATGAGTCGCGTGCCGCTGAGGTAACGGCTTATCTACGCCCCAACCCGGACTTCAATCTGTCGACGGATGGGACTCAAATCTCCCGCTTTAACGGAGTCTGGCGGCCTTTCGCTGGCACCCAGGTTGCACCCGGCATTAGTTATCTCCACGAACGCCAGAACAAGCGGGAGTTGCGGCGTGATGCCGCAAAACAATCCACCGGCGTCGCGGAATCGACATACTCCGATCAGGAGCGAAGTCTGATTTTTAACCTACGAGGCGCCTTTATTCAGTTATTACAGGCGAAGGCCGTGCTCCAAAACGCCAAACAGAATTTGGAGTACTGGGACCGGGAGCTTGCGATCAATCGGAAGCGGTTCAACGCGGGCGACCTCGCCCTAGTGGATTTGAATCGTTTGGAGCTGCAACGTGTGCAATTCGAAGCAGATTTTGAAACGGCGATGGTGAATCTTCGTACCGCCAAGATCCAGCTCCTCACCTTGCTGAATGACCGGAAGCCCATCGACCAGTTCGACATAACCGGACCGTATGACTTCCAAGAGCAGCTCATGCCGCTGGAGGAATATCGGAATGTTGCCCTGGAAGCACGGCCGGACCTGAGGGCCGCTGTGCAAAACGTGGAATTAGCAAAGATCACCCACCAGCTAACCATTGCCAACGGCTCGACCGATCCGACGTTCAGTGCCTGGGTCACGCACAATCCTTCGTTCAACAACCCATTTGACAACAACACTGTGGGCGCCAGTGTCAGCATCCCCCTCCGCATCTTTGACCGGAACCAGGGTGAGAAAGCACGGACGCAGATCGACATCGGCCGCAACGAGCGATTGCGCGACGCCTCCCAGGCACTGGTCTTCAGCGATGTGGACTCCGCTTACTGGACTCTAATCCAGGCTATCAACCTTTTGAAGCCGTACAAGGCAAAGTATCTGCCGCTCGCCGAGGATAACCGCAACAGGATTACGATCTCTTTTCAGAACGGCGGCGCATCCTTGCTCGATTTCCTGGACGCGGAGAAAGCTTATCGGGACACTCGATTGGCTTACTTGAATCTGATCGGTTCGTATTTGACCGCCGCGGCACAGATGAACATGGCCGCGGCGCGGGAGGTTCTCTAATGAATCGCTTATCTCTCATCGTCGTGGCTTTGTGTGTGGGTTTGAGTCTTCTGGTCACTGGATGCGAACGGAAGGCGACTGCCCAAGCAACCCTGGCGGCGGACACTGGTCCGGCTCCGGCAATTGTGGAACCCGATATGGATGCCAGCAACTTCAAGGTGGACCATCCAGAGAAGTTTCCGCTGGCGACGGCGGGCGAGCATATTGCCGCGCCGGAGCTCAACGTAACCGGCGTGGTCAGTCCGGATGTGTCACGCCAGGTGCCAGTGCCCTCACTTGCCACAGGGCGGGTGATTGAAATCGACGCGCGGCTTGGCGACGAAGTGAAAAAGGGCCAACTCCTGTTCAAGGTGCGAAGCTCGGACATCGCGGGCGCTTATTCCGACTATCGCAAGGCGGTCAAGAATGAGCAACTCGCCAAGATCCAGCTCGACCGTGCCAAGGTCCTATACGACGACGGGGCGATTCCGAAGAGCGGACTCGAAATAGCTCAGAATGCCGAGGACAACGCGATTGTCGATGTCGAGACGACGACCGAGCATCTTAAGCTGCTTGGCTCCGATCCGGACCATCCTACAGGAATCGTCGAAGTCTTCGCTCCGGTTTCCGGAGTGATCACCGACCAACAGATCACCAACTCGTCGGGCGTACAAGCGCTGACGCCGCCCAACCCATTCACAATCTCCGACGTCTCGCGGGTGTGGATTGTGTGCGATGTGTGGGAGAACAACATGTCGCAGGTTCACATTGGCGAGTACGCCGACATCCATCTGGCCGCTTATCCGAACCGGGTGTTGAAAGGGCGAATCAGCAACATCCTGCCGATCATCGATCCCAACATTCGTACCGCGAAGGTCCGGTTGGAGGTGGAGAACCCCAGTTTGATGCGCATCGGGATGTTCGTCACCGCGACGTTCCACGGTCTGACGACGGAGAAACATGCCATCGTACCGGCTACCGCAATCCTGCATCTGCATGATCGTGAGTTTGTCTACACGCCGTTAGGAAATGGCCGCTTCCGCCGCGAGGAAGTGAACGCCGGGAACATGCTTCCCGAAAACATGCAGGAGGTGGTCTCGGGCTTGAAGCCTGGCGACCAGGTGGTCACACGCGCGCTCGTCTTCCAGAACACGGTGGAGCAATAAATGATTCGCAGAGTAGTTGACTTTGCGCTAAACCAACGGCTCTTCGTTTTAGCTTTCGCCCTCCTCCTGATCGCCGGGGGGATCGTCGCGTTCCACACGCTTCCTATCGAGGCCTATCCTGACGTGGCCGACAATTACGTCGAAATCATCACGCAGTGGCCGGGAATCTCCGCCGAGCAGATCGAGCAGCAAGTCACGATTCCACTTGAGATCGTGATGAACGGCGTACCGCACGTGACTCACTTGCGGTCGTTCTCGCTATTCGGTCTCTCCGACATCAAGCTCATTTTCGATGACGAGGAAGAGAATTTCAAGAACCGCGAGCGGGCGCTCGAGAGGCTCTCGCAGGTCACTCTTCCGCCGGGTGTGATACCCCAAATGGGCACGGACTGGAGTCCTGCCGGTCAGATATATTTCTTCACGCTGCACAACACCAATCCAGCGTTCGACGTAATGGAGCTGAAGTCTATCGAAGACTGGGTGGTGGAGAAGAATTTTAAGGCCGTTCCCAACATCGTCGACGTCGCCAGTTTCGGCGGCCCCACTCGCGAATACCAGGTACGCGTCGACCCCGACAAACTGATCTCCTACGGACTCAGCCTCAGCCAGGTGGAGCAACAGCTCTCGAACAACAACGCCAATGCCGGCGGAAGCTTCATCGAAGCCGGTCTGCAGCAGATCAATATCCGGGAAGTCGGCTTGGTCCGAAATGTTCACGATATTGGGAATACGGTGATTCTGACAAAAAATGGGACGCCGCTGCATATCAGTGATATCGCCGTGGTTGCACAAGGTCCGAAGATACGCCTGGGCCAGTTTGCCCGCGCGATACGCCGCGAGGACGGAAAGATCATCAATAACGACGATGTGGTTTCGGGCATCCTACTCCTGCGAAAGGACGCTGAGGCAGACACGGCGTTGCAGGGTATTCACAAGAAGGTCGAAGAGCTGAACGATCACATCCTGCCTCCCGGTGTGAAGATCGACCCGCTCATCGATCGCAGCGATCTGGTGCGCTTCACCACGCATACCGTGCTGCACAATCTGCGGGACGGCTTTATCCTGGTGACGATTGTCCTAATCCTGTTCCTGGGAAACGCGCGCGCCGCCCTCATCGTGGCCATCACCATCCCATTTTCTCTGTTGTTCGCCTCCATCTGCCTGCAACTCAGGCACATTCCGGCAAATCTCTTGTCGTTGGGAGCTTTGGATTTCGGGATGGTCGTCGATGGAGCGGTGGTGATGGTCGAAAACATAGTCCGCCATCTGGGACATCGCGAGGAGGCGTCGAAATCCATACCGGATCGAATTCGCGCCGCCGCGCATGAAGTGCAGCGGCCCGTGTTCTACGCCATCACGATTATTATCACGGCCTATCTGCCTATCTTCACGCTGCAGCGAGTGGAAGGCAGGCTGTTCCGTCCGATGGCTTGGACCGTAGCATTCGCGCTCCTGGGCGCAGTGTTATTCTCGATGACAATCGCTCCCGTCCTGGCAAGTTTTCTGTTTCGTAAAGAGACCCGCGAATGGGAGAATCCAGTGCTTGTCTGGATCACGAAACTATATCAACACGCCGTTACCTGGACTGTACATCACCGCTGGTCGATGATTCTGGTGTCGGTGGCCGCGGTGTGTTGTAGCCTCTGGCTGTTGCAAGGCGAAAGGATCGGATCGGAGTTTCTGCCGCACTTGGATGAAGGCGGGCTATGGGTGCGCGGCACGCTGGCCCCCAGCACCGGACCCACCGAAGGCGTCCGGCTAATGAATCAGGCTCGACTGATCCTCTGTTCCTTTCCCGAAGTAATCCAATGCTCCAGTCAGACAGGGCGGCCCGATGACGGAACCGACAACACCAGCTTTTTCAACACAGAGTACTTCGTCGATTTGAAGCCCAAGGAGCAGTGGCGCCCGGCATTTCACGACAACAAAGAAACGCTCATCGCGGCCATGAATCGCGAGCTGTCAAAGCTGCCGGGAGTGGTCTGGGGCTTCTCCCAGCCGATCGCCGACAACATGGAAGAAGCGGTCAGCGGTGTTAAAGGACAGCTTGCCACCAAGATCTATGGCGAGGATTTGCACGTTCTCGAGGCGAAAGCCGAAGAGATCGTCACTATCATGCGTAAGGTCAGGGGAATCCAGGATCTGGGAATTTTTCGCGTTATTGGTCAGCCCAATGAGAACTTTTCAGTAGATCGTCAGCAAGCCGCGCGCTATCAAATCAACGTCGCGGATGTTCAAGATGCTATTAATACGGCCGTGGGAGGAAATGCCCTCACTCAGGTATTACAAGGCGAGGCCCGCTACGACCTGGTGATGCGCTATCTCCCGCAGTTCCGCAGTACAAGGGAGGCGATCGAAAAAATCCGTTTGCTCGCGCCAACAGGCGAGCGGGTTTCGCTCGGGCAGCTCTGCAAAATCGAAGAACGGGATGAAGGCGCCGAAATCTATCGCGAAGCCAACGAGCGCTACGTCCCGATTAAGTACAGCATTCGAGGCCGCGACCTGGGCGGCGCCGTCGAAGAGGCTATCGACAAAGTAAACAAGGGGGTTCAGCTTCCGCGCGGCTATCACATCAACTGGGAGGGCGAATACGAGAGTCAGAAAAGATCCGAGGCGCGGCTATTGATTATCGTCCCCTTGACGGTCTTTTTCATTTTCATGATTATCTACGGCGCCTTCGGTTCCGCTAAGTGGGCGGCCTTGCACCTGGTCAATGTGGGCGTGGCGCGCGTGGGAGGACTCATGGCTCTCTACGTGACCGGTACGCACTTCAGCGTCTCGTCCGGCGTCGGCTTTATGGCTTTGTTCGGCGCTTCGATCCAGACCGGCGTCATCATGGTCGAATACATCAATCAGTTGCGATCGAGAGGAATGCCGATCGTCGAAGCCGCGATCGAAGGCGCAACGCGCCGCCTCAGACCGATCATGATGACCATGCTGGTAGCCACACTCGGCCTCCTGCCGGCGGCGCTATCCCACGCGATCGGCTCCGACTCTCAGCGCCCCTTTGCGATCGTGGTGGTGGGAGGCTTGATCTGCGATCTGGTCATGAGCATTTTCCTGCTGCCGACTTTTTATGTCTGGTGGGCCCGCCCGACCGATCATCTGCCGCCGGTGGAAGACGCCAGAAGCGTATACGAGTCGGGTGAAGGTGGACAAGAATAGGTCACCTTATGTCGCCATGGGTCTACAAAGGCGTGATCCTGTTTTTCAGCGTGGCATTATGCTTTTCCGTCGAAAACTGGTTGAGATCCAGGCAGGAGATGCGGGCGGTGACCGCCGCCAATGAATCGCTGAGAAAGACTTTGGGCAAGTTGATAGTCGCGATAAGTGAGAAGGATAGGGAGATCGATCGCCTGTCGGGCCCCTCTTGCGACGTCGGCGATCCAGTCAAGCCGCTGATTCCGGCTCCGAAATCACGTGGATTATGAATAAGGAGACAATCCGGAATCGCATCGAGCAGATCGGGATCATTCCCGCGATACGCTTCTCCTCCGCCGAGGATGCCTTGTTCGCCGTCAAGGCGGTTTCAGACGGCGGAATTCCAATCGCGGAAGTGACGATGACGATTTCTGGAGCGCTCGGAGTGATTTCCGAGCTCGCGCGCAACAAACCCGAACTGATCGTTGGAGCCGGCACCGTTCTTGACATTGAAACGGCAAGCCGCTGTCTGGACGCCGGCGCTAAGTTTCTCACCAGCACAGGTCTTGATCTGCAAATTGTGGAGTTCGCGGTGAAGCAGAATGTAGTGGTTCTTCCTGGCGCACTGACGCCCAGTGAAATCATGGCCGCATGGAAGGCGGGTGCGGACTTCGTTAAGGTTTTTCCCTGTTCAGTACTCGGCGGCGTCAGTTACATCAAAAGCCTCAAATCGCCATTCCCGCATATACCATTGATCGCCTCGGGAGGCGTGACGCAACAGACCGCTGCCGATTTCATCCTGGCCGGAGCTGCTGGCGTGGGAATTGGACGGGATCTGATCAATCCAGAAGCTGTCCGCCGGCGTGAACCGGATTGGATTCGTGAACTGGTGGAGCGATTCTTGCAGATAGTCAAGGACGCACGCAGTCGAAGAGCGACCTCATGAAGATACTTTTGTCACTTTTGCTCATCGGTTTTTCTGGCGTCCTCCGGGCGCAGTCGGGGGAGCTATGGTTCAGCGGAGGCGCCTCGATTCTTGCAAACAGAAACATCGGGTCTCCTTTTCCTGACGGCCAACCGGGCGATGTTCGGCTTGCTGATGGCTTCCGCGTCGGTCTTCGATTCGCTTTCAACTCTTCCGGACACATCGGGCATGAAATCCAGTACGCGTACAACCGGACAAACGTCATGGATGTCACAGGAGCGGTCCTCGGTGACACCGGTAGCGCCGGAATGGCCATCCACCAGGGAGGCTATAACCTCCTGTATTATTTCCGGGCCATGAGCGAAGACCTGAAAGTACGGCCCTTCATTACAGGTGGCGTGCACGTCAGCGATTCTGTGCTGCCTGGTTCGGCAGCGCTTACACGTACCAGTTTTAAGGCCGGCTTCAACGCCGGTGCCGGGGTGAAGGTGAGGATCAGCACTTTGTTCGCCCTGCGGTTCGATCTGCGGCAATACGAAACGGGCAAGCCCAACTGGGGCGGTGTTCTGGTTAACCAGGGAGGTCTCCTGCACCAGACCGAAGCTTCCGCCGGTATTGGGATCTACTTCTAGCCATATGATGCGAACGCTCGCAGTGCTATTCGGGATCGGTGGTCTGCTCTTCGCCGATGATGAGCCGAAGCAGAAGATTCAGGTAGTCCACACGGAGCGCACCGATTTCCCTTCCGGCGGCTTGCTCCGGTTCAAGAATTCCATCGGCGAACTGACGGTGGAGGGCTGGGACAGGCCCGATGTTGAGATCACGACGATCAAGTCGACGAAGGCCTTATACACATCCCGAGACCGCGAGAAGGCCTCCCACGAATTGGATAAGGTGCGAATTTCGGTGGAGCGTCGTGGCGGCCAACTCGTCATCACGACGGATTTTCCCAGGCACAGAGGCCTTCCACCCCCTTCGCCTTTGCGTGCGGCCACCAGCTTTGAGCTGGAGTACCATGTCAAGGCCCCAATGAACGCCAGGCTGGCCGCCGATCACGACACCGGCGAAGTGCACGTTGACAACTTAACCGCGGACATCCACGTGAGCGTTCTTAACGGAGGAATTACGCTTCATCTCCCCCAGGAGGCCCAATACGGTATTGACGCGAAGAGCGATTTGGGCGGCGTGACTTCAGATTTCCCTGGCCACAAGAAACGCAGACCCTGGCTGCTCGGCCATCAGTTCGTCCAGCGAATGTCGGCCCCACACAAGCTCTATCTAAGAGTCGGCTTCGGGGATATCACGATCCTGAAGATTCAGAAGCCACCGGCGCCCGGCCCACTGACTCACTGAGCGGAAGGCAATGGCAGTCAACCTGGTAGTGGGCGCCGTTGCCATTGCTCTGGGAGCGTTTGTGGCTGTCTCGCCGGCCCGGGCGGCCAAGATCTGGGGATCGGAACGACTTGGGGAAACCGCCTCCCAGGATCGAGTCCCCTTGTTCCGCTGGTACCGTGTATTCGGACTCCTTCTTTGTCTGGCGGGCATCCTCGTCGTGATTGAAGGCCTCGTGTTTTCAGAATATCAATAGGCCAAAGGATGCTGTCTAAAGATAAGCATTTTTTACCCACAAGATCACTGGAGGCGCCGGCTCGCTTAACAGTAGATTTAAGGCTGAGCGCTTCCTGCTTAGCGTGCCAGGCAACAATCATGTTTGGGATAAACGACGATCGTCAGTCACATGACGGAGAAGGTCAAGAGCAGGCGCCGCCAGTGCGGCATTGGATCGTCGAACGCAGGCCCCACATTATCTTCTGGACTGGGCTTCTACTGTTCTGGCTAGCCTGCATTGACAGCGCACATTTACCGATCGAAGCCATCTTGGTCGGACCTGTATTGATGTTGGCCGGCATAATCATGGTGGAGCGGGACAAGCGCGAGATGCGTTAGAAGTATGTGAATTTTCGGCATGCTCACTTGTGTCATCGCCGGCTTCAACCGTGGGTGTCAGCTCGAGTACAAAACAACACCCGCTCGATTGCACCTCATGGCGCAGCTCGCCCTTGAATGATCTCAGAAACACGCGAGAGAGATATAGACCTAACCCGGTCGATTCCGCCCCTGGCTGGAACGGCTGAAATAACTGCTCGGGATTGAGTACGCCAGGCCCGTTGTCACGGAACCGCACAACCACCCGGCCGCTCTCGAATCCGGCGGCGATCTCGAGTTCCGGACCGTTCGAGCCCTGCAACGCTCGCTCGCTGTTCTTCGCCAGATTCAGGAAGACCTGCAACAAGCTCTGCCGGTCGGCGAAAACCGGCGGTAATCCAGCCGCGATTTCCCATCGTAAGACCACGCCTGAATTGCGCAGCGGCGGCTCAATCACGATTCGCAATTCTTCCATCAATGCGTACAGGTCGATGCCGCCGGTGTCTTCGAGCGTCCCTGCCGCATTCTGGCGTAGTTCGAGCGACGCCACCTTCTCCAGTCCCTCCACCAGGGTCCCCAATGCCTGGAAATCCTCGCTACCGGCCAAGTCCTGCCGCTTGCCCAGATTGGCATGCACCACGGCAATCGCGCCGCAGATGTTTCGTATCTCATGCGAAACGGCCCCTACCAGTAACCGCGAGGCGGTCATCAGTTGCCGAAGGCTTAGCTCTTCACGATCCCGAAGATCGTCCGACGAGTCGATAATCATGGCCGCAAGCCGCGGCCCGGAGGGGGTCCGGTAAGTGGAAAACCAAACGTCGGCGAGAAAAACCTCTCCGTTCTGGCGGCGTCCGCGGCACTGCATGACCGTCCTGAAAATAGGAGCGGAGTCGTCCAGCGGCGGGACCGTTGCCAGAGCCGGTAGGAAGGGATGCACAGAAGAACCTGGCAATTCACCCGCCTGGAAACCGAGCAATCGATGGGCGGCCTCATTGGCCACCAACACATTCCCGCGGGCATCCAGCATAAAAATCGCAGCCGGGCTGCTTTCGATCAGTACCTTAATCTGCTCTTCGGCCTCCAGCCGCGCCTGAGATTCCGCCTCGATTTCGTGAAGATGTTCCAGCGCGCGCTGGCGGTTCCTGGTCGACTCATACACGAACAGGCCAATTCCCAGGAAGGCCGAGAACATCATGATGTCGCGCGGACCACCCGCTTCCGGCGTCCAGGGAAACGGATCGAACCACTCGGCGAGGATCATGCAAACAGCCGCCGCCAAAGCGATCTGGGCCCGGCTCAGCACGCTGCCCATCAGCACCATCGGGAACAGATACAAAAAGCCTAGCGAGATGTTACCTTCCACCCGCCAGTCCACAACCGAGATGACGGCAACCGTACATATTGCCCGGATCAAAACGGCTCGTCTGTTTCCTTGCAGGAAGAAAGTGAACATCTACGGCGTTTTCCATTTTAGGGGAATCGGCGGGATATCCTAGCGGCATGTCCAAAAGATAGCCTCGACTGTTATCTTTTGGGGTATCGAAAGCCGGCCTGGTATTGGCTGGAAGATCACTGGCGGCAACCCTCCGCGAACCCGTACGTTAAGACTGAGGCGCACCCGCCTCCCCTCGCCGCTCTCCGCCATGATTCGATCTATTGTCGATTTCGCACTTCGAAGCAGATTCCTGATTCTCGCCTTCGGGATTCTCCTGCTGATCGCGGGAGCCATTTCATTCAAGAACCTGCCCATTGAAGCTTATCCCGACGTGGCTAACAATTACGTTACCGTGATCACACAGTGGCCGGGCCGGGCCGCTGAAGAGGTAGAGCAGCAAGTCACGGTACCGCTCGAAATCGTGATGAACGGTCTTCCCCATCTGACAAATCTGCGGTCGTTTTCGCTGTTCGGGCTCTCCAGCCTGACGCTCACCTTCGATGACGAATCGGAAAACGATTGGAATCGCGCCAAGGCGCTCGAGCGGCTGGCGCTAGTAACGCTACCCGCTGGTTTGCAGCCGCAGATGGGCACGGACTGGAGTCCCGTTGGACAGATATACTTTTTTACGCTGAAGAGCACCAATCCCAGGTATGACGTGATGGAGTTGAAAGCACTCGAGGATTGGGTGATCGAGAAGCAGTTCAAGTCCGTGCCGAACGTGGTGGATGTGGCCAGCTTTGGCGGCGTGACGAAAGAGTATCAGGTTCGCGTCGATCCGGATAAGCTGGTCTCCTACGGGCTGAGTATTGGCCAGGTTGAACAGCAGCTCGCCAATAACAACGTGAACGCGGGCGGTAGCTTCATCGAGGCGGGCCTGCAACAGGTGAATGTTCGCGCCGTTGGCTTGGTTAAGAGTGTACACGATATTGAGCGGACGGTGATCCTATCCAAGAATGGCTCGGGCTTGAGGGTCCAAAACATCGCCACGGTGGTGCAGGGGCCGAAGATCCGGTTGGGACATTTCGCCAAGGCCATTCACCGCGAGGATGGCCGGATCATCGACAACGACGACGTTGTCTCCGGTATCGTGCTCTTGCGAAAAGGCGCCGAGTCGGACGCCACGCTCGCGGGGATCCACGAAAAGGTGAAAGAGCTGAACGAGCGCATTCTGCCTCCTGGAGTGAAGGTTGTCCCGTTCCTCGATCGCAGCGATTTGGTCCACTACACCACGCACACAGTGTTGAAAAACCTCACCGAGGGCATCGCTCTTGTAGTCATTGTGCTATTCCTCTTCCTCGGCAATCTCCGGGGCGCGCTCATCGTCGCCCTGACGATTCCGTTTTCTTTGTTGTTCGCCTCGATTTGCCTGGACTTGAGGAAGATTCCCGCCAATCTGCTGTCTCTGGGCGCACTCGATTTCGGCATGGTGGTGGACGGCGCGGTGGTCATGGTGGAGAACATTATTCGCCACCTGGGCCACCCGGAATCCTCCAACAAATCCCCGCTGGAGAAAATTCGCGCGGCGGCGCATGAAGTCCAGCGGCCCGTATTCTACGCCATCGCCATCATCATCACGGCGTACTTACCCATCTTCACGCTGCAGCGCGTGGAAGGCCGCTTATTCAAGCCAATGGCATGGACGGTGGCATTTGCACTATTAGGCGCGCTGATGTTCTCCATGCTGCTGGCTCCGGTGCTGGCGAGTATTTTGTTCAGGAAAGGAACGCGCGAGTGGCACAACCCGATCATGTCGTTCCTGACGAACGGTTACCGCACTGCGGTGAGATGGGCCATCCGCAAGCGCTGGCTTACCGTCGGAGTTTCCGTGATGGGCCTTATGGCCGCTCTCTACCTGTGGCTGGGAGGCGTGATCGGGTCCGAGTTTCTGCCCCATTTGGACGAAGGCGCCATCTGGGTGCGCGGCACTCTTGCGCCGAGCACCGGACCGACCGAGGGTACCCGCTTGATGGATCGGGCGCGAGTGAAGCTGGCCGCCTTTCCCGAAGTCACCGTGGTCACAAGCCAGGTCGGCCGTCCGGACGACGGCACCGACACAACAGGCTTCTTCAACACCGAGTATTTCGTCGACCTGAAGCCCAAGGAGCAGTGGCGTCCCGCATTTCAAGAGGACAAGGAAGAGCTGATCGCCGCGATGAATCGCGAGCTGGCCAAGATACCCGGCGCCATCTGGAACTTCTCCCAACCCATCGCCGACAACATGGAAGAGGCGGTGAGCGGCGTCAAAGGCCAGTTGGCGACCAAAGTCTACGGCGACGACCTGAAGACTCTGGAAGCGAAGGGCGATGAGATCGTCGGCGTCATGCGCCAGATTCCCGGAATCGAGGATCTTGGACTTTTTCGCGTCATCGGCCAGCCCAATTTGAACCTGGTGGTGGACCGCGAACAGGCAGCCCGTTATCAGATCAACGTAGCCGATGTGCAGGACGCCATTCAAACCTCCGTTGGCGGCAACGCCGTCAGCCAGGTCCTGCAGGGCGAGCAGCGCTTCGACCTGGTGATGCGCTACCTCGCGCCGTATCGTGACACCAGGGAGGCGATCGAGAAAATTCGCTTGTTATCGCCCGCTGGCGAACGAGTATCTCTCGCGCAACTCTGCAATATCGACGTCTCCGACGGAGCTTCCGAAATCTATCGCGAAGGGAATACGCGCTATGTTGCCATCAAGTACAGCGTGCGCGGCCGCGACCTCGGCGGCACGGTGGAAGAGGCGATCAAAAAGGTCGGCGAAAAAGTCAAATTGCCATCTGGCTACCGGATCGACTGGGCTGGCGAGTATGAGAGCCAGAAGCGTTCCGAAAAGCGGCTGCTGATCGTACTTCCCATCACCATTCTGCTGATCTTTATCATTTTGTACACCATGTTCAACTCGCTCAAGTGGGCCCTGCTGATTCTCACCAATGTGGCCATGGCGCGCGTCGGAGGTTTACTGGCGCTGCTGGTTACGGGCACGAACTTCAGTGTTTCTTCCGGCGTCGGATTCCTGGCGTTGTTCGGCGTCTCGGTCCAAACCGGAGTGATCATGCTGGAGTACATCAATCAGATTCGTGCGCGCGGCCGGTCGATTGAGGAGTCCGCTGTCGAGGGCGCCGTCTTGAGACTTCGCCCCATCATGATGACCATGCTGGTGGCGACCCTGGGATTGCTGCCTGCCGCGTTATCGCGTGGCATTGGCTCCGACTCACAGCGTCCTTTTGCGATCGTGATCGTGGGAGGTCTTATTTCGGATCTGGTTATGAGCATTTTCCTGTTGCCTACCTTGTACGTCTGGATGGCTCACGACCGGGATGTGCTCCCGGCGGTTGAGGGCGAGTTCGAAGAGGTCTAGTCTCTGACCTCCTGTCGGGTCTCGTGGAGCGGGCTTTCAGTGTGGAATATGCTTTAGCTTGTTCGTTTGTATCTTCCAATCCTCCCCATTTGGCTCAGTCGAATTCCTTGACCTCAGGAGGTCAGAGTCTAGCCCAACTGGCCAGGCCTCTACCACACGCGGGCAAATTTGAACTATACTGGCTGCAACGTTTCCAATGCAGAATAAGCAGCGGGATTCACGAGCGGCAGAGTGGAAGCGGTTAGGAGATTATTTATGTCCGGACCTTCCACGGACCCGATACATCCGTTCTTCATCGTGAAGAACGAGAGTGGGCCGGTGTCGTTTCCGCCCCTGGGCTCGAACCTGAATGTGCTGATGGTGTGGCCCCGTTTCCCCCCTTCGTTCTGGGGCTTCGAAGGCGTGCTTGAAATGATCCCGGAGCGCTCGATGACGCCGCCTCTGGGTCTGATCACAGTCGCCGCACTGTGCCCGCCGTCGTGGAAGATCCGTCTCATCGATCGTGCGTTCGAAGAGTTACGCGACGAAGACGTGCTGTGGGCCGACCTGGTGATGGTCAGCGCCATGCATGCGCAACGGGCCGATACTCTCGCGGTCCTGGCTCAAGCCCGCTCGCTCGGACGCCGGACTTTCATTGGCGGCCCCTGGGCCAGCAGCGAACCCGATCTGCTGGCTTTGGAAGCCGACCATGTGCTCGCCGGCGAGGTGGAAGAGGTCTTTCCCGCCATCGCAGCCGAGCTCGAGCAGGGCACGGCGCACAGTCTGTATCGCATCACCGACAAGCCCGATATGACGCGGAGCCCGATACCGCGCTTCGATCTGCTGCACCTGGAGAAGTATACGTCGATGCCCGTACAGTTTTCGCGCGGGTGTCCGTTTCAATGCGAATTTTGCGACATTATCACTATCTATGGACGCCGCCCAAGAACCAAGACATCCGAGCAAGTCATCGCGGAGCTAAACACGCTGCGCGGACTGGGCTGGCAAAACGAGGTGTTCATTGTCGATGACAACTTCATCGGCAATAGCAAACAGGCATTACAGTTGGCGTTCGATCTGACTGCCTGGCAGAAACAACATGGGTATCCCTTATCGTTTTATACCGAGGCCTCAATCGACCTGGCGGACCGCCCCGATCTGCTCGCCGCCATGGTCGAGGCGAACTTCATGTACGTGTTCATTGGGATCGAGACGCCGTCGGCCGAAGCGCTAAAAGGATCGAAAAAGTTTCAGAACCTGCGGCGCGACAACCTGGAGCAGATCCGCGTGATTCAAGAGAGCGGGCTATGGGTGTTGGGCGGATTCATTGTCGGCTTCGATTCCGACGATGAGACCATTTTCGAGCGGCAGCGGGAATTTATCGATCGGACTGCAATCGCCTGGGCAATGGCGGGCGTTCTGCAAGCGCCGCCTACCACCGCACTGTACGACCGGATGAAGAAGGAGGGCCGTCTGTACGAAGACAGCCAGGCAACTTCAAATTTCAGCCCTCCCAATTTCCGCACCATGATGCCAGTGACGACGCTGCTCCGCGGATTGGGCGATCTGCTCATTGGATTATATGAAGCGGAGCCTTTCTTCAAACGCGCGCTCCGATCTTTAGAGGTTTGGCGGCCCCGCGCGACGCAGGTGCCTCCCAAGCTGGGGTTATCCTACGAGCTCCCAGCGTTTTTCAAGTCCGTATGGAAGCAGGGAATACGCTCGAGCTACCGTCTCGCCTACTGGCGATTTCTATTCCTCCTCATCTGGAGATGGTCGCGCGAGCCGGCAAAACTGTGGATGGGCTTCACGGTACTGTTTTCCGCGCACCACTTCGTAATCTACGCGCATCAGGTAGCCGACGAGCTAGAGCGAGAGTGCAAGTCGCTCGAAGCAGCGGAAGCGCCGTCCACGAGCGAGCGGCAGCCAGCCAGCGTCAACGCCGGCTGATACCCTGGTTGTGGAATATGCTTTAGCTTGTTCGTAACCAAAGCACTATCACGAATTTCCCAGGCGGCGGTTTCTTGTGGGGCAGGTTGAAAACCTGCGCGCCGGTTGGCAACCGGCGCTCTCTGGACGCGCCTAACCGCTCGATTTCAGCAGTACCACGCGATGTTTGGTTGCGGTCCTGCCGCAAGATGCATAATTTTCAAATACTTTATCGCTAAATATCAGCACCCAAAACGCTCGCCACCGCCGGTCACAACCCAAGATATTTTTTCAAGCACATAGCCGATTTCCCCAGCTTGAGGCTTGACCCTCGCATGCTAGTGTTAAATCGAGAAGGGCGTTTTTCACACTGAAAGCGCCCCGATGGAAAGTTGCCGGCCCGGCAATCATCGTCAGCTTCGGTGTTACTGCCCACTGGGGCTCGAAGGGGTTCCAGTGAAGCAGCAATTCCGTGGCAGAGTTTCGTGTTTGATCAGTATGGTCATCCACGATTCGAAACACCTCGCTCGGCCCCGTAGCCCAGGCACTCCTGCCTGTGGTTTGGGGCTGGGCGATGACGATTTTCAATTTCACGACCATTCGCCGGCGCCGAAGTGTGTCCGTGGGGTCAGGCCTTCTGGCCTGCCGCCGCCCTTTCGGGCGGCGTTAGCCTGCGACGAATTTTTCAATGGGCCTAACTTGCCATGCAGCCAACGCCGATAAGATCCGAAATCCAACACCATCCAACCCGATCTATACTAACCTTAAATGCGTAGACGAGACTTCTTGACCGGACTTGCCGTTACCGCGCTAGGCGCGCAAACCCCACCCACCAAGCCCAACATCGTTTTCATACTCGCCGACGACCTAGGCTACGGCGACCTCGGCTGCTACGGCCAGAAGCGCATTCAGACTCCCAACATCGACCGCATCGCCGCCGACGGTATGCGCTTCACGCAAGTCTACGCGGGCGATACCGTGTGCGCCCCGTCTCGATGCGCGCTCATGACGGGCAAGCACGTCGGCCATTGCCGCATTCGCGGAAACAGGAACGACGTGTTTCTCGAGCCCTCCGATGTAACCGTGGCTACCGTCCTGAAGCGCGCGGGCTACCGTACCGGCATCTTCGGCAAGTGGGGCCTGGGTGGCGCCGGAACCCCCGGCGTGCCCAATCTGCAAGGCTTCGACGAGTGGTTCGGATATCTCGATCAACGCCACGCCCATACGTTCTACCCGGACCATCTCTGGGAAAACCAGCGCGAGTTCTACATTCCGAAAAATTTCAGCATGAAGGGCCAGTATTCGCACGATTTGCTCACTCCCCGCGCCATCAATTTCATCGAAGCCAGCAAGCGGACCCCCTTCTTCCTGTATCTCGCCTACACCATTCCACACGCCAACGATGAGCTAGGCGCGGCCACCGGCAATGGCATGGAAGTGCCCGACTTCGGTCCGTATAAGGATGAGACTTGGCCCGAGCCCGAAAAAGGTTTCGCGGCCATGATCACGCGCATGGATAAGGATATCGGTAAGCTGATGGCGAGCCTGAAGAGCCTGGGCCTGGACGACAACACCCTGGTGATTTTTTCCAGCGACAACGGCGCCCACAAGGAAGGCGGACACGATCCGGAGTTCTTCCACTCTCACGGCGACCTCCGCGGCATCAAGCGCGACCTATATGAGGGTGGCATCCGCGTCCCCACCATGGCCAGATGGCCCGGCAAGATCAAGCCTGGGCAGGTCAGCGATCAGGTCTGGGCGTTCTGGGATTTCCTGCCCACTGCCGCCGCGCTGGCCGGCGCACCTCCTCCGCAAGGTGTGGATGGAATCTCCATGCTGAATGCCCTGCTCGGCAAGAATCAGCTTAGCCACGAATATCTCTACTGGGAATTCCATGAGCGCGGCTTCTCGCAGGCCGTCCGCATGGGAAATTGGAAAGGAGTGCGGGTCGCGGCGCGCAGCAATCCGATCGAGCTATACGATCTGAGCCACGACCTCGGCGAGAAGAACAACGTTGCATCGCAGCATCCGGAGATCGTTGCCCGGATCGCGGACATTATGCGAACGGCTCGCACCGATTCCAGTGAATTTCCGATCACCGAGAGGAAAGCATGATCCGAATGTACTACTACATCCTGATTCCTTTGCACGCCGCGCCGATTACCGCCGCCTTGTGGGGCAGGTTGAAAACCTGCGCGCCGGTTGGCAACCGGCGCCCTTCGGACGCGCCTAACTGCTCGATATCTTCTCGAGCCGCTGTGTGGGGCGGACCCCCCGGTCCGCAGCCGGCCCCCCGGCCGGCTTCCTGCCTCCAGAGTCAAAAATTGCGAAACGAACCCAACGCTTTGCCTTTGGTCAGACCGCCCCTCCATCCTGTGCCGCCCTGTGTTTTCAAGTATATAGCAGAAAATTGGGTTCGCTTCGCACCCCGCATCGAGGGAACAGTATGATCCAACATAAGCTCTGGGCACTCCTCCTCGCCCTGCCGCTAGCCGCCACCGACGCCCCCTACCTATTCCAAAAGCCCGCCTTGAGCAAGACACAAATTGTGTTCTCGTTCGCCGGCGACCTGTGGACCGTCAGCCGCTCCGGCGGCGAAGCCAGCCGGCTCACCTTCGGCGTGGGCGTCGAGACCGATCCCAAGTTTTCCCCCGATGGTTCCAAAATAGCCTTCTCGGGTGATTACGACGGGAACCGCGACGTATTCGTAATCCCAGCCGGCGGCGGCGTGCCCAAGCGCCTGACCTATCATCCGGCCGCCGATCTGGCAGTGAGCTGGACCCCGGACGGCAAGCAAATCCTGTTCAAATCGTCGCGCAGCCATCCCAACGGTGTGGCTCGGTTGTACGAAGTGTCCGTCGAGGGCGGCTTCCCGACCGAACTGCCGCTGCCGATGGCCGCCGATGCCTCGTTTTCTCCGGACGGCTCGACAGTAGCCTACGTGCCGCTTGAATCGGCCTTCGGGGCATGGAAACGTTATCGCGGCGGACGCGCCATGCCGATCTGGCTGGCCAAGCTCTCCGATTCCAGCATCGTCAAACTGCCGCGCACCGATTCGAACGATTTCAACCCTATGTGGATCGGCAATCGCATCTACTTCCTTTCCGATCGAAATGGGCCGGTGACTCTGTTCAGCTATGACCTCGCCTCGAAGAAGGTCACCCAACTGATCGAAAACCACGGACTGGATCTCAAGTCGGCTTCAGCCGGTCCGGATGCAATTGTCTACGAACAGTTCGGTTCGCTGAATCTCTTCGATTTGAAAACAGCCAAGACTCGGAAAGTGGAGATCGCCTTAAACGGCGACCTGCCGGGCGTGCGACCTCGGCTGGAAAAAATCGCCAAGTCGCTTCAATCGGTTTCCATTTCGCCCAGCGGCGTGCGCGCGGCGTTCGAAGCGCGTGGCGAAATCTTCACCGTGCCTGCGGAAAAGGGCGACGTGCGGAATATTACGCGCTCTCCGGGTGTGGCCGATCGCGACCCGGCCTGGTCGCCCGATGGGAAATGGATCGCTTACTTCTCCGATGAGTCGGGCGAGTATGAGCTGCACCTGCGGGATCAGAGCGGGATGGGAGAGGCGAAGAAGATCAACCTGGGCAAGCCACCCAGCTTCTATTACAACCCGGTCTGGTCTCCCGACAGCAAGAAAATCGCCTACACCGATAAGCGGAACAACGTCTGGTACGTGGACCTGGAGAAGCAGGCGCCGGTCCGCATCGACAATGGCACGTACCAGGATTCGCACAACATGCTGCATCCGCAGTGGTCGCCCGATAGCCTCTGGATTTCGTATGTAAAGCAGCTCGAGAACAGGATGGGCGCAGTCAAGCTGTATTCGCTCGAAACCAGCCAGGCGACGCAGATCACCGACGGCATGAGCGATGCGCGGCAGCCGTGCTTCGACAAGAGTGGCAAGTATATCTACTTCGCCGCCAGCACGGATTCCGGGCCCAGTTCTTTCGGCCTGAACATGTCGAGCAACGACCGCCCGGTGACCCGATCGGTCTACGTGGTCGTGCTGCGCAAGGACCTGCCGTCTCCGCTTGCGCCGGAGAGCGACGAGGAGAAGCAGCCGGTTCCCAGCCCCACGCCCGCGCCTTCGCCCGCACCCGACAACAGCCCCAAGCGTCAGCGCGGGGGCGAGCCGGCGACTATCGATCTGGACAACATCGGCCAGCGCATCCTTCCTCTGCCCATGCCGGCGCGAAACTATCGCATGCTCGCTCCAGGCAAGGAGGGCATCCTTTTTGTTTTCGAGACGCCATCCATCCCCACCGGCCGCACTGACGCAACCGACCGGGTCTTGCAAAAATTCGATCTCGCCAAACGCAAGCCGGAAAAGTTCCTGGATGGAATCAGTCTGTTCGACGTCTCCTTCAATGGCGAAAAGATTCTGTACCGCCAGGGCGCGCGCTGGGCGATTTCACCCACCGCCACGACGCCTAAGCCCAACGAGGGCACGCTCAAGGTGGATGATATCGAGCTGTTCGTGGACCCACGAGCCGAGTGGAAGCAGATGTACAAAGAGGCCTGGCGCATCGAGCGAGACTTCTTCTACGATCCGCACTATCACGGTCTCGATCTGCAAGCTTCCGAAGAACGCTACGAGCGGTTCTTGCCGAACATCGGCAGCCGCGGCGATCTGAATTATCTGTTCAACGAAATGCTAGGCGAATTAAGCGTCGGGCACATGTACGTGCGGGGCGGCGATGTAGCCGAATCCACCCCGGTGAAAGGCGGCCTGCTCGGCGCCGATTACAAGATTGAAAACGGGCGCTACCGGTTTGGGCGCGTTTATAACGGCGAGAACTGGAATCCGCAGACGCGCGCTCCACTCACCCAGCCCGGGGTGAATGTGGCGGCGGGGGAGTACCTGTTGGCTGTTGCCGGTCGCGAGCTGCGTGCTTCCGATGAGATCTACAGCTTCTTCGAAGGGACCGCCGGCAAATCCGTGGTCTTGAAGGTTGGTCCGGACCCTGGTGGGTCGGGGGCGCGGGAAGTCACCGTAGTTCCCGTGGAGAGCGAGGCCAGCCTGCGAACCCTGGCCTGGATGGAAGACAACCGCCGGAAGGTTGACCAGATGAGCGGCGGCCGTCTCGCCTACATTCATTTACCGGATACCGGCGGCCTTGGCTACACCTATTTCAATCGTTACTATTTCGCCCAGTTGAACAAGCAAGGCGCCGTCATCGACGAGCGCTTCAATCATGGCGGCCAGGCCGCCGATTACATCATCGATAAGCTGCGGCTCCCCCTGCTCAATTATTGGACCTCTCGCGACGGCCCTGACGATACCACGCCGCTGGCGCTGTTCGGCCCCAAGGTGATGATCGTCAACGAGTATGCGGGTTCAGGGGGCGACGCTCTGCCCTGGTACTTCCGCCGCGCCGGCATTGGACCGCTCGTTGGCAAGAGGACCTGGGGCGGGCTGGTGGGGATCGGCGGTTATCCGAGGTTGATCGACGGCGGATCGGTGACCGCGCCGCACTTTGCATTCTGGAACCCCGATGGCAAGTGGGATGTTGAAAATCATGGCGCCGACCCGGACATCGAAGTGGAGTTCGATCCCAAGGCCTGGCGCGAGGGTCGGGATCCGCAACTCGAAAAGGCCGTGCAGGTTGCCTTGGCAGCGCTCGAAAAGAACCCGCCTCCGCGGCACAAGAGACCCGCCTATCCGGTTTACCACCAGCCCGCGGGGGTGGCTACCGGATCGAACTGAGAAAAATTAAAATGGGATGAAATATGTACACCGGAAAATCACCTGATACGTTCGTACGATTAGGAGGCATCATTATTATGAAAGCGAAGTTGCTTGGATTGTTGTTGTTGGCCGGAACGTCACTATTCGCAGGGCCGCGCGTTTTCGTCGGAGTGGGAATCGGAGGTGGTTACTATCCTGGCTATTATGCTCCGCCTCCTCCGGTTGTGGCCTACGCCCCGCCATTGTACGCCCGACCCGGTTACACCTGGATTAACGGGTATTGGTATCCATCCGGACCACGTTACGCATGGCGCGCCGGCTATTGGGCTCGACCGCCGTACGTAGGCGCGGCTTGGGTGGGCCCTCGCTATTACGGTCACCGTTACTACCGTGGCTATTGGCGCCGTTAAGCGGCGGGCTTATTGCCCTTCGGTTGAAGGGGCGCAACTAGTTCCCGAGGTGTCGGGTTAATTTGAGATGGGACGTACACGGGGTTGCGCGCTCCTGTTGCTGCTGGTTACAATTGCGCCTGCGCAAAACACTTCCGGAGTCCTCTCTGGCGTGGTTCAGGATGCAAGCGGCGCTCCCTTTGCGGATCTGGAAGTCAGCCTAACTAGTTCAGATAACGGTTTCCTCCGCAAGACGAAGACCAATCCAGTCGGCTCTTTCTCGTTTCCCGACTTGGCCGGCGGCGCTTATTCCATCGATATCGCCACGCAAGGGTTCAAGCGCTATTCCCAATCCGGCATCGGGATCGAAGCGGGTGAGCAGCGCTCGCTCGCGCCGATCCAATTAGCGCTAGGAGAGGTTACCGAGACCGTATCGGTCACCTCCGACTCGAGCCACGTAAAGCTCAACTCGAGCGAGCGATCCGGCGCGTTCGATCAACAGCAGTTGAGCGAGCTCACGCTGCGCGGTGAAGACTTGATGGACGCGATCTC
>Ga0210405_10001878_pt1 | contig 22740 bp, 23 predicted proteins | sample IncBWH11MmetaG_FD_155492 | JGI IMG/M metagenome (GOLD analysis project Ga0210405, IMG submission 155492) | Forest soil microbial communities from Barre Woods Harvard Forest LTER site, Petersham, Massachusetts, United States - Inc-BW-H-11-M | ecosystem: Environmental > Terrestrial > Soil >... | reverse complement strand
CGGGGCCGTAATGAATGCGCTGAATGTGAGACCGGGTACAAGTTTCGCTTCCTTCGGCGCGGGCGCAGTTGGATGCTCAGCGATCATGGCCGCGCGGGCTGTTGGAGCAACAACCATCGTCGCCATAGACATCGTGCCCTCGCGTCTGGAAATGGCAAAGGAACTGGGCGCGACGCATGCTATTAACAGCAAACAGACAAATCCAGTTGAGGCGATCCGAGATATTACTGGTGGCGGAGTCGATTATTCCCTAGAGGCCTCCGGGGACCCCAAAGCGTTGCATCAGGCGATAGAAGCACTCGGATCTCTCGGCACGTGCGGCATCGTCGGAGCAGAGCCACTAGGCACAGAGGTGAGCTTTGACGTGAACGACCTGATGATACGTGGTAAGGGGATACGCGGCATTCTTGAGGGTGAGAGCGTTCCCGACATTTTTATCCCGCAGCTCATCGAACTCAACGCGCAGGGGCGCTTCCCATTCGAGAAACTAGTGAAGTTTTACAGTCTCGATCAAATCAATCAGGCTGCGCAAGACAGCGAAAAAGGCGCCACGATCAAACCCATCATTCGCCTATCAGCGGCGTGAGCGGGGAAGGAAACTCCATGTTACAGGTCACAAATTTCGCGCGAGGCCAGCTGGCTGAGTCTAAGCGCCCAAACTCTATCTAAGAAGCAGAGGAGGATTTTCATGTCTAGGATCTGGTTGATAACGGGAAGCGGAAACGGGTTGGGGAGGGACATCGCCGAGGCGGCGCTGGCCGCAGGCGACAGCCTGGTCGCTGGGGCGCGCCGGACGGAAGAGCTGGCACCCCTGGTGGCGCGGCACGGCGAACGGGTGAAGCCCGTCACGCTGGAAGTACGCGATGAGGCCGCCGCCAAGGCCGCGGTGCAGTTGGCAGTGGATACATTCGGGCGGCTGGACGTTCTGGTGAATAACGCAGGCTATGGGCAGTTTGCGCCGTTCGAGCAGATGAGTGCGGAGGACTTCCAGGCGATCGTGGACACATGCTTTTACGGCGTGGTGTACACCACGCGCGCCGCTGTGCCGGTGATGCGTAAGCAGAAAAGCGGTCACATATTTCAGGTGTCTTCGGTCGGTGGCCGGCACGCGGTTCCGGGCAACACGCCGTATCACGCGGCCAAGTGGGCGGTGGGGGGGTTCAGCGACTCGCTGGCGATCGAAGTGGCGCCGTTCGGGGTCAATGTCTGCACGTTAGAGCCGGGCGGTATTCGGACCAACTGGGCACGGCGCGCCGTTAAGAATGCGCCGGACCTGCTGCCGGACTACGAGGCGTCGGTCGGTTCGTTCCTGAAGATATTGCGAGGCCTCGAAGGGCGTGCGGAAGGCGATCCGCGGAAAATCGCGGACGTAATTGTGCAACTGGCGAATAGCGACGAGGTGCCGGTGCGGCTGATCCTCGGTGTAGATGCGGAAAAGCGGGTGCAACAAGCGGAAGCCGCGCGTGCGAGCGAGGCCGAGAAATGGCGGCATCTCACGGTATCAACGGTTTTTGAAGATGGGCGCTTCGACAGTCGCTTGCATATCGCAAAGAATGGAATCGATTCCTGAGTTGCATGATCATATCTGATGCCGGTCCTGCAAAAAGGAGGCATGATGAAGCTCACAGGCAAGAAGGCTCTTATTACCGGTGGCACCAGTGGCATCGGTCTTGCTACAGCTCGACTTTTCATTGTGGCGGGCGCGCTGGTCGCCATTACTGGTCGCGGCCACAAGACGCTCGATGAAAAAATATGACGAAGGGCAAGCTTCGACGGCTCTTGACCTAACTCTTGGCGAATCGGATCGATTGAGTCAAGCGATTGGAGCACGCGATGGACAAGTTCGAAAAACCGAAGACAACGCACCCTATCGGGACGGGAGGCCGGGGATCGCTCGAGAACTTCACAGCCCGTCGGCGGGCGTTTCGCGCTCTGCACGAGGCAGGGTGCTTCGTGATTCCGAATCCGTGGGACGTCGGCTCTGCGCGGTACCTGCAGCAGCTCGGATTCCCCGCGCTGGCGACGACCAGCGCGGGCTACGCGTTCTCGCAGGGGCTGCCTGACTCCGAAGGTGCGCTCACTTGCGAGCGCAACCTGGCATACATTGCTGATATCGCGGGCGCTGTCGATGTTCCGGTCAATGCGGACTTCGCGTCCGGCTACGGAGCTACACCCCAAGATGTGGCCGATAATGTGACGCGCTGCATCGCGGCCGGCGTCGCGGGCCTGTCGATCGAGGATGCAACCGGTGATCCATCGACCCCGCTTTATGAGCTTCCTCTCGCCGTCGAGCGTGTGCGCGCTGCGCGCCAGGCGATCGATCAGTCCCGTGCCGACGTCCTGCTGACGGCTAGGGCAGAATGTTTCCTTGTCGGCCATCCGGATCCACTTCGCGAGTCGGCCCGGCGTCTGCAGGCATTTGCTGAGGCGGGGGCGGACGTGCTATTTGCACCCGGCCCCCACGATCCCACGGCGATCAAAGCGCTCGTTGACGCGGTTCGGCCGAAGCCGATCAACGTCCTGGTGGTTCGGGACAGTGGCTTGAGCGTCGCCGACATAGCGGCTCTCGGCGTGCGACGTATCAGTGTCGGCGGCGCGTTGGCTCTTGCTGCATGGACCGGTTTCACGCGTGCAGCCCAGAAGTTGAAGTCGGAAGGGAGTTTCGCAGGCTTCGCGAGCTTGGTGTCGTACTCCGACATCAACGGGTTCTTCGTGACCGACTACCGCACGCGGCAGTCTGACGGGCGGCGATCGGCGCAGTCACCAAGCTAAGTATTCAAGGAGGCTGCAGATGACAAAAGTGGTTAACGTATCGAACTCTGCTTCCTTCGAAGACGTGGCCGTGATGAAGTTCTTCGAGGCCTCAACCCGCAATCTGCTCGCACAGGAAGCGGCCGCTGGGGTGAGACATCACGTTGCTCTTTCAGTCGTGGGAACGGAGCGCCTGTCCGAAAGCGGGAAAAATCACGGCGAAGGCAAGCCCGACGCGGGCGGATGACCAATGAGGGAGTGAAAGCCTTCTTTCCTAAGAGGGAACAACGCGCGGCGCCGATGATATCGGCTGTAAGGTTTCCGAACAAACCGGTCGCAGCATGGCGCAAGTCGCACTCGCCTGGTTGCGCCATCAAACGGCGCCAGTAATCCCGATCATAGGAGCGCGGAAGGTATCTCAACTCGAGGATAATCTCGCCAGTTTGGATCTGGAACTCTCCGCCGAACGATTTGAAATCCCTCGATGGAGCAAGCCGAATCGCACCCGGATTCCCTCAGAGTATTTACGACAGAGAAATGGTTCGTGCAATTAGGTATGGCGGCACGTGGGATCGCTTGCTGCTCTAAGTGCGCCACTTCAGGCAGAATCGTGATCCAGAAGCCGGCGTTTAATCTCCCAGTTTACGGGCTACCCGGAAGTAATGCGTCAATCCAAGCACTGCAGAGCAGAACCTAAGACAGGTTTCCCGCTCCCGTAATGCATTCAAGGGGGCCGGTCATTCTCTGTGTCCCCAACGATTCGCTGTCACTGCTTTGCCGCGGCAGTAGCCACCCTCTCGAAGCCCTCCCAGCGTATCCTGTCCGCCCCAGTTCTCAATCGTCGGTTCAACACCTAAACACAGCCTATTCAGGCAAGAAAGGACGGCTTCATGCAAAACGGCAGCCTTAGCAGAGAGCAACGGAAGCGGAGCTCCGATGTTTGGTGCTACCGATGGTGGGAGTCGGGTCCAACCGGCAGGAGGATACACCGTCGAATCATTCTCGATACGGTAGAGCAACTTCATGATAAACGGGCGGCGAACCATGCGACGGTGGGGCTTCGAAGAGAAATCAACTCGCACGACATCCGCACGAAGACGACGTTGATGGCCGTGGCAGAGTTAGCGGACCATTTTCGTCAACGAGAGTTGCTTGACAGCAACATGCGGATTACCTACTCCACCAAAAAAGCGTATGCCAGCTACTTGACGAAATGGTTTGTGCCGCGCTGGGGACAGAACGCACTGCAGCATATCAAGGCCAGAGAAGTGGAGTTGTGGCTGGCGAGTGTGCAACGCGCACGAACCACGCGCGCGAAAATCCGCAATGTGATGAGTCTGCTATTCAACCATGCACGCCGGTACGATCTCTTCGATGGCAACCCTATCCAATGGGTGCGCCAAAGCGCCAAACGCCGTAGTGCTCCCAATGTACTTACGATTGGCGAGGTACGGCATTTATTGGAAGCGCTACCGCCGCGAGAAAGAATCCTGGTGTTCTTGGACGTAAGCACCGGACTGCGACAGAGTGAACTGTTCGGTCTGCAATGGCAGGATATTGATTTCGAAATCGGAGAGCTCAGAGTGACGCGATCGGTGGTAGGTCAGGTGGTTGGCACCTGCAAGACCGAGGCCTCGCAAAAGGCCATTCCACTTCACGAGGACCTGATCGAGGCCCTGAAGGGCTGGCGCCAACAGAACCCCTACAAGGAGGCGCAGGATTGGGTGTTTGCCAGTCCGAGTAGCGGTGGGAAAAATCCGTACTGGGGACAACAGCTGATGCGCCGGGACATCCGCCCGGTTGCCGAGAAGGTGGGGATCACCAAGCGCATCGGATGGCATACCTTCCGGCACACGTACTCCACATTTCTTCGGGCCGTGGGAAAGTGATGCAGGAACTGCTGTGGCACTCCACGATCCGTGTGACCTTGGATACTTACTTACACCCAGGCGGTGACAGCCGCCAAGCGTACAGCCCACACTGCTGTTGTCTCGCTGATTGTTGGAAATGGCGAATAGAAGCGGTCTAGGGCACGAAGGGGAGCGATCAACCCCCCTAGGCCGGGTTGAACGTAAACATTCTTATAAGGGAGCTGTGCGCGGAAATTGACGCCTCGCGCGGAATTTGTACCTTTTTGTGCCCACGCGAAAACTCTTCCACAGGTGTAAGCGCTTGATTAGGAATGGCGGGGACGACGAGACTCGAACTCGCGACCTCTGCCGTGACAGAGTGGCAGTTTGCTAGAATTTAGTGATACTTAACGGCGCTGACAGCCCGTCATTGGAACTCTAAGGAACTCTTTGCCATGGCGTATTGGACCCTAATGGGACCCGGATTTTTCGTTTCACTGTTTAGGCAAATGCGTTGGTCTGAGAAAGTATTGTTCGAGCATGACAGCCTCCATTCAGTTTGAGATGGAATCCATCATGCTCCCTGTCGCGGCTCGTTATGTGCCCTTAACGAGATTCGTCTGAGGCAGTACTCCGAGCCGTTTTGTTGGGTAGCAATACTCTAATGTAATGGTCAAAGGCGAAAGTCTCTGGGGCCTTTGAACGCGGCCCCAAGGACTTTGTTGGACGCGAGTCAAGCTTTTTAGAAGTGCGTCAGTGAGTGGCCCGGATAGCGTGTGTCAAACAAGTTGCCTTGAGATACGAGTCCACCTGAAGCGTTGCGGATTTCCCAGGTTGCAGGTGCCGAGTCGCCACCAGTTATGAACACATTTCCAGTAGAAACAACGGCTGCCCCTGCTCCGCCTCTTGGGTTGAAAAGGCTGCCAGTAGATACGAAGCTACCAGTAGCCGTGCGGATTTCCCACGTGCTTGGTGATCCCGAGAAGCCGCTGCAGCAGGACGAACCAAGTATAAAAACGTTTCCATTGGTAAGCTGTACCGCATTAGCGCCGCCATTGAAGTTGTTGAACAGGTTTCCGGTTGATACGAGCCCCCCCGATTGATTGTGAATCTCGTAAGTTCCAGTGTCGAGGTCACCGCCGATGACCATGATATTGCCATTAGTGAGCTGCATTGTAGGCGAACCCTCGCGAGCCGACGCCAAGAGGCCGTGAGCGACGACCGTTCCTGTATTGCTGTAGATTTCCCAACTGCTCGGATCGCCAAGAGCCTGATTGCTGCCTGAAACCCACACGTGTCCATTCTGGAGGGCTACAACTGCTTGTCCACCAGAGTGTGGTTGGAATAGATTGCCGTGGGCGACCAACGCTCCGGTCGCACTATGAATTTCCCAAGTACCGGGCGTATTTAATCCGCCTGCAATAAACACATTGCCGTTTGTGAGCTTGTCAGCACCCGCGCCCACTCGCTGATCGAACAGCAAGCCGGAGCTTACGACTCCACCATTCGTATTCAGGATTTGCCAAGACGTGGAATCGTTCGAGCCGCCCGCTACAAAAATGTTGCCAGTGGAGAGGTGTGTTGCTGAGTGATTGCTACGAGGTACGCTGAGATTCCCGGTGAGGAGGCGAACCCCCGAATCACTGTATTTCTCGAACGTCGCATTCGAGGAGTCATCGATTCTACTCCCAATGATGAGATTGTCCGCGATTGTGCATAGCGGAAGAAGCAAAAGTGAACACACCACTGCCAACCACTTATTTCGCATTTGAACGACCTCCGTTGAAAGTTTAGGAGCCGAGATTGTGAGCAGGGCACTGTCTTGATACCGTTACTGCGATTTGCTGTCAATAGTACTTCTCGTAAAACCTTGGTTAATATATGGTTCTGACCTATGTCACCGCCTGTACCTCGGTACGGCTTTCTTTGACGTAGCGTGAGGATTACACTGTTCTTGGAGGACCACTATGGTGAGAATGATCCTTGCCCGTGCCGCTGTGTTCGTTTGGCTCTGCCCGGTTGCCTCCGCGCAAACGAACACTATTTCGGATGAACAGCACTACGTAAGAGCCAAGGACCCGAAGTGGTACGCAAAACAGCTTGATCCGTTGCAGCGGGAGTTATTGGACATTGACCGGCAAATCCGTGTCATTCGCCAAGCTCGTAAGGGGGATGTAAGAGCGACGACTGGAGCGGTCGAGTTAGACAAAGAGCCGCAAAGCGTAGACACACAAGCAGACCTTCAACGATTGCAACAACGGCGAACTCAAGTGCTCCAGCGCATCGGTGAGATCGAAGATGAAGCGCGGCGGAATGAGGTAGCGCCCGGTGCTGTTCGTGCTGCTGAAGGATTGGTTGCCGAAGACGGGACCTCAACCGATGCGAACCACGCAGAGATTGATACGCCTGAAATCGCCGAAACTAAAGAGGCCCTTCGTAATGAGAAGGAGCATCTTGAACGTGCCAAGAACGAAGCGAATCTTCTGGAACGCAAGCTAAATCTTGACAACCATACGGTGTACTCCAGCCCTGAATACGCGATCCAGAAGTCGGGTAAGGCTAAACTGACCGCTGAGAAGCGTCAGATAGACGATAAGCAGGAGGAAATTCAGCAAACCGAGCAAAAGGCCGCGGAGTTAGAAGAACGCTTGGAGGACTTGCAGCTCCATTCTACGAGAGATGACAAGGCGGCACACACCAAAGTCGAAGAAAAAGACGAGGCATATTGGCGCAAGGAGTTTGCGGATGTTCACTACAAAATTCGCATGGCGCAGAGCGAACTCGACATTTTGCAGCGTGAACTGAACGAAGGACTCTTAATTTACGATCCCAACCCGCAAAAGGCAATGCGAGAGAACGTGACTCGCAAGAATATAAACGCCCATCGCCAAGCCATCGAGGATAAGAAAAAAGATATTGCTGAGCTACGGAAACAGTTGTCTGATCTTGAGGACGACCTACGCCATGCCGGGGGTGATCCCGGCTGGTCACGCGAATGAAGAAGCCCTTGCACCCGCAATGCGTCTCGACTGCCCGGACTTAACGTCAACCGAGGAATTACTGCGGGTTCGGGGCGAGCCGAAGGTTGAGAAGATTCGAGCCAGTGGGTCCGAACATTCGCCCGCCACGTTCGACTGCCCCGCACGGGCAGGACCGCCCTGGAGTCCTCTGCCATCGGCGATTACGCGCGACCAATGGGTAGAATAAAAGTCTCGCATAGCCTCCAGTCACCCAACGCAAAAGGGTCAAGTCCGATCCCACATAATGGGTTTGGCCACATTACTTCGCGAGTGTCGCCGCGCGACCGGCGTCTCTATCGCCACGGCATGGGCCGGATCGGATGTGCAGGAACTCCGGAGTGCTAACTTCTGACTGGAGCAAAAACGGGGGCAGGTCAGTAAAGCACGATATGCGTTACCTCCTAACGTCAATCCCACTTACTTTCCGCTCTCGCCCTTGCGTAACAGTGTGTATGTGCGTTTGTGAAGCTGAGCCCTCGATTTGATGGTCAAACTGTAAGAACTCGCGACTGGTTCGGTTCGCTGTGAGCATCTTGAGGGCCCAGCTCCTTTAAGAAACGGAGCGCGAAGTGATATTACTTCGCTCCTGTTTACGGATGATAAAGTTCCTCTGAAGAGAAACAACCATTGCTGCCATTGCAACCGCCCGAGACAAGGACAGTTCCATCATTCAGCAACGCCGCCGTCTGCTCGTAGCGTGGAACACTCATGCTAGATGTAGTTGTGAAACCACCGGTTGCCGGGTTATAGAACTCGGCACTCGAAAGGCAAGTACCCGAACCCGTGCAGCCCCCAACTTGCAACACGGTCCCGTCTAGCAACACTGTGGCCGTATGGGAATAGCGCCGAGTGCTCATGCTGCCAGTAAGGGCGAAAGTCCCGGTCGCCGGGTTATACAACTCCGCGGTCGCGAAACAACCGTTGCTACCGTTACAGCCACCAGCGATCAACACTTCTCCGCTGTTCAGAATTGCGGCCGTTTGGGTGCGCCGTGGCACGCTCATGCTTCCGGTTACGGTGAACGTTCCCGTTATGGGGCTATATATCTCGGCGCTAGATAGGCAAGTACCTCCGCCGGTGCAGCCACCGGTGACAAGTACATTTCCGTTGTTTAGCAGTGTAGCCGTATGCGAATATCGCCGTGTGCTCATGTTCCCGGTAGCAGTGAATGTCTCGGTCGAAGGGTTGTACAGGTCTGCACTAAAGTCGCAACCGTTGCTGCCGTTGCATCCGCCAGTGATAAGGACCATTCCATTCTGCAGCAGCGTCGCTGTGTGATACTGGCGCTGAGTGCTCATGTTCCCTACAACGGTGAAAGTCCTGGTCGCGGGGTTATAGAGTTCGGCGCTCGATAGGCAAGTACCGCTTCCGTTGCAGCCGCCCGTGATGAGGACGGTACCGTTGTTTAGCAGCGTAGCCGTGTGGGAATAACGCGCGGAATGCATGTTGCCGACAGCGGAGGTCGTGCCGGTCAAGGGGTTATATACTTCCGCGGTAGGAATCTGATAACTTCCAGCGATTAGTACCGTACCATCTTGCAGTGTCGTCGCGGTGTGTAGATAACGCGTGGTACTCATACTCCCGGTTAGGCTGAAGAAATCCCCCTGCGCCACGGTAATAGGGACGGAAATGGACGGAATTCCGTTGGCAACAACCGCAAGGGTACTGGCACCGGTTTCGGTGTGGGTTGGCACGTCGAACTGCGTCGAGACATTCGCACTTCCTGTGTCGACGCTCATGGTGCTGTGATTGTGCGTCTTGCAGTAAAACACATGCCCTGTCGAGTTATTCGTGATCCGCACCAGTGGGTAATTTGTGGCCGCCTGAGCATCGTCGCCGTACATGGCACCTTGGGACAGGCCGTTAAACAGCGTCCCTGAGATCGCATTGTTGAAGGTGCCAGCAGTTACGGAGCTAGGAAAGGAACTGATCGATGGCTCCCAGGAGGAGTTATATGTTCCGCTGGGAGTGTAGATTTCAACGCCCGTCGTTTGATCGGTCCAAAGGATTTGTCCGGTGGGAAGCACGAGCATGCGTCCCACAAAGGATGGGTCGCTGGGTGCATGCGGCGGTGCGGGAACCGCTGTTAGCGTCGTACCGTTGAACTCATAGAAAAGGCTTGGGGGTGGAGGGTTACTACAGTTTGATGCCGTCGGAAAAGGGGAAACTTGCACGAGGACATTCCCGTCTGGGAGCAAAGCCCCCGGCGCATCGGGCGCTCCATACCCCGCGGGAAAGGTCGGTCCCACCGACCATATTCCCGAACTGGGATTGTAAACAGACGTATTGCTGATGCCGCCGACGGCGAATACAGTGCCGTCCGGCCGCAGGACTCCCGGTCCGATTTCAATGCTGCACTGCGTATTGACCAGATCCACGGGCGTGAACCCCGTCGAAGACCAACTGCCACTGCTGGGGTTGTAAAGCTCTACGTTTGAATCCTGATTGGAGTTTCGGTCGCTGGCATCTACAACCAAGACGTCTCCGCTTGGTAAAAGCTCCCAACCTTCCTCGGAATTACCGTCAGCCTTGCCGCTGCCCGTGATGGTCCAGGTAAGGTTTGAGGCGTTCAGCAAGGCCTGCTGGGAGGAGCAACAATTTCCCAGCATAAAAGTGCCGTTTGCGAGCACCACGCTCTGCGCATCGCCGATGTTGCCCCAACCGGAAGGTGCGGTGATTGAGGTCCATGCATTCGAAGCCGGGTTATAAACGGCACCCAAGTTTGTTTCAACCTGACCTTGACTCAGGTTGTACTCACCCCCCTCAATCACAACTCGGCCGTCAGGCAGCACCGCAGAGGCATAGTAAAGTGGCCCGTAGCCCGAAGGCATAGAGGCAAGTTGGGACCAGGTTCCGTTGACATAGCTGCCCGTGTTGTCAGGAGTGAGCCGCCACCAGTTTCCTGTGAGGTAAGCTTGAACCATCACCGTTCCGTCCGTAAGCAGGAGGGCTGTGTTCGCGTTGAAAGAGGGCTGGTTTCTTAGAGGTTGCCACGACTGACAGCGTGCGGAGTTGGGGAAACTTAGCGAAAAGACAAGTGCAAATGCAATAGCCAAAATGAGTTTCATTGGATACCCCTCAGACACTTCGGCACTAGAGCGCCGAGCTAGGTCTCAGCTCGCATTCAGTGTTTGGTTTTGAAGATAGCTGCAACCGCGGTGCTCAATCATCGGGAACTGCTGGGAACAGTGCCCGCTTGAGAAAAGCAAATAAGACTTCGAAGCCAACCGCAGCTCGTGATGTTAGGAGGCAGATGATCTGAATTCAAGCGCGAACTAGGTGCTGATTCCGAAAAAAGGGCTCACTCTCCGAGTTTCTCCCGAATACTGCATTCGCAACGGCCCGGTTCATGTCTTCCTGAGGTGCTGGGTTCACGGTCAATTCGCAGTGGGAAGAACTCTGCTTTTCTCTTCCTTGCCCACACTGGATGCGCGAGATCTAAATTGTTGAGGAGTAAGGCCGGATGCTCGCCGGACGACACGGGCAAACGAACTCGAGGATTTGAACCCCAGCCCCAGAGATACTTCTTTGATCGTAATTTCAGGCCGGTCGGCAAATTGGCCCATTATTGCCATGAGGAGAAGTTCTTCACGGAATTGCTTGAAAGTAATGCCCGTGAATAAGCGAACCTTTTCTTCGATAGTGCGGTCGCTGATGCTTAAATCTGTAGATAATTCTCGAAGCGTTTTTCGAGGATTTTCGCGTAAGCGAGCAGAAAGCTCGTCGAAGAGCAGTTTCGAGTTGTAGGACATAGTTTGATCACAGGACTTCAGGTCCGCCCGGCGCATCCGACGGACTCGGATCGAACGACGAGCATTACGCAGGGCCCTCAGCAAGATTATTCGCTCGTATGTGGCTGCAAGTGAACGCTTCGGGTCAGCGGGTACCTGAAGCCTACAGGCGCAAAAGTACTATTGTCAAGAAAAATCTTTATTAACAATAGTAACAGTTAATCGAGAATCTCTACCCTTGATGAAACGCAAGACGCATACAGCGTCTATGCAAAGAACTGAATTCTCCCGCGATGGGGCAACGTGCTGCTGGAAGAAATAAAGACCGTCGAGGTGGAACGCTAGCGGGAGCAGGGGAAGTGGCGGATGGGACCAAGACCAGGCGACTTCCGCTATACTTATGGGTTCTGCATTACGTGCAACTGGTAAGGGAGGTCTCTGGAAAACCTTCGTCGGTATATCTCCGGAGTTCGCGATTTGTTCCAGTTGTCCGCAGTGCATGCTGGCTGTGCGATTGGAATCGCATTAGGCCCATTTATGTTGGTGATTAGGAAATGAAGAGTACTGCTATAGTTGAGAACGCCGCGATTTCTGCCGCTAGAGCCGGTACAAACCGAGGGACTAACGCCCCAGCAAATTGGCAGGTTCTTCTGCTCGTGCTCTTGTTTTCGTCGGCTGTCTACTTGACCAGCATCGTCTCTCCACCTTCTCTGATGGATGATGTTGACGCCGTGCAAGCCCAGATCGCGCGCAACATGCTCGATTCTGGTGACTGGGTCACTGCTCGCTTGGACGGGATCGCTTATTTGGAAAAGCCGCCGCTTGTCTATTGGCTGATTGCCAGCTCGTACAAGATTTTCGGTGTCCATGATTGGGCAGCGCGCGTACCAGTTGCGTTCTCCGCTATAGGACTATGCTGCATCACTGCGGCGTTTGGAATCTGGGCGTTCGGGAGTCGGCCGGGATTTTACGTCGGCCTATGCATGGCCACTTGTGTTGGATTGTGGTTGTTTACACGCATCCTGATTCCGGACGTCATGCTTACAATGACTATCACGATCGCAATGTGGGCGATGTTGCGCGCGACCGACGAAGACGAGCCGCACCCGCGGGCATGGGCCTGCTTGCTTGCGGCTTGCTTGGGCGCTGGGCTTTTGCTCAAGAGCCTGGTGGGAGTGCTGTTTCCAATCGGTGCCGGTGTCCTGTACCTGGGGATCACAGGTCAGCTGTTCGCCGCGAGAATTTGGAAACGTCTGCATCCGTTTATGGGGGGGGCAATCGTTCTGGGCATCGCAGCGCCGTGGCATATTCTGGCGATGATCAACAATCCTCCCTATTTCGACTTCACGCTCCGCAGTGTTCCGGGTCAATACCACGGTTTTTTATGGTTTTTCTTCATCAACGAACAGCTGCTCCGCTTTTTGAATCTGCGCTATCCTCACGACTACAGCACAGTTCCGCGTGTGTACTTTTGGCTGTTTCACGTGGCTTGGCTATTTCCCTGGAGCGTTTACTTCCCGGCACTCGCAAAGCTATCGTACAAGCCTGTCGACCGCGCTGGTCGGGCGAGGTTGCTCGCCCTTTGCTGGGTCGGATTCGTCCTGGTCTTTTTCACCTTCTCTACGACGCAGGAATATTATTCGATGCCCATTTATCCTGCTCTTGGACTGTTACTGGGTTCCGCTATGGCGATAGAGGCAGGTCCTTGGATCAAACGCGGTACCAGTATCCTGGCCGTGACCTTGGGGATGGCAACTCTTACCGCACTTGCGATCTTATTTGCGGTACGCGATGTGCCGTCTCCAGGGGATATTTCTCAAGCGTTGGCGCACCAAGCGACCTACAGGCTTTCGCTCTCGCACATGTTGGATCTCACTTTGCCGTCTTTCGCATACCTGCGGTTGCCCCTCTCCTTAGCCGCGCTAGCATTTGGTATCGGCTCGCTCGGAGCCTTCGTTTGGCATGGTCATCGTGCTTTTCTTGCTGCTGCCATCGCGATGATTCTGTTCTTTCAGGCCGCCCGGCTGGCCATGGTCAGGTTCGACCCATATCTCTCATCGCGTCCATTGGCGGAAGCGCTGAGCCGGTCTCCTGAAGGCACGCTTATCGTTAACCGCCACTACTATCCATTTTCATCTATCTTCTTCTATACGAACCGCAGTGCGTTGCTTCTAAATGGCCGCTCTTTTAATCTGATGTACGGCTCGTATGCCCCAGGCGCGCCGGACGTATTTATCGACGACGTACGCTTTCGAGAACTCTGGTTTAAGCCGCAGCGATACTATTTGGCTGCTCCCGACGAGTTACTGCCCCACCTTAAGGAGCTGGTTGGAGAGGAGGAATTGGTTGTTGTCACGAGGGGCGGTGGTAAAGTTCTACTGACCAATTATTCGCTGTCTCGATAAAAGAAACTAAAGGTTTGGTGCGCCGACCCTCTCGGAGAATTAGAATGCCATTCGTCGATAAGAATTCCACTAATGTTGTTGGCAGACTTCAATACCCGAAGCGGTTTTCTTCTGGCCCAAGCCGCCCAGTCAGAAGAGACGGACTGACAATGCCCGGCTTGCACTGACCGGAATGATAATTCTCATAAAGGAGCTGTTTTCTGTCTCGACTTCTGGTGTCTCCAACGGTTTACATCCCTCTGGTCGGAGTTGTTGCTGCGCTCGTGGCGCTGCAAATAGATCTTCGCCGCCGTCGACTGGCTCTCCAAAAGAGAAGCGGATGGCACATACTGACGGCCTTCGACGTAGCATCGACTGCGGTTGTCTTTGCAATCGCCGCTGCACTTCTAGTGATGCCGATTCGGCTTGCAATTGCTGACGGCGTTGTGCCGTTGCGCTCTGCTTCGACGTTTGGGGCCGTCGTCAGCATCGCGGCATTTGTCTTCTTATGGCGTGAGGGCATGCGCCAAGTGCAATTTCAGAGGCCTCGCGGAATTCTGTTCGCGGAGACGCTCATCCTCGGCGGCGCATGTGCCGTTCTCGCCTCAATTCTGTTCCGAGCCTTGCCAGCAGCGGCCATCGCGCCTCTCACAGCCTCTCTGTCAATATCAGCCGTCCTGATTGGCTGTGCCGTTCTGTTTATGATCATTCCGCCCTTTATAAAGAAGGGCGCTGAATACCATCGTATTTTGGACCACATTCAAGAGCAGGGCGAATCGGTACAAAAAGAATACACGCCACCAACTCCGGAATGTCCGAATCCGCAGCTGTGGCATATGGCGGACTCACAATCAACGGAACTTGAGGTGCTCGATTTCCTGAAGGCATTGGTTACCACTGTTAAGCCTCAATTGATCGTTGAAACCGGTACCTTTCTCGGATATGGCACCATCGCGTTGGCGCAGGGCTTGAAGTTGAACGGCTTCGGAAGAATCATCACGATCGAGTACGACCCGGTCATATGCGCAAAGGCGAAGCAACGCATCCAATCTGCGGGCCTTTCGGACTGGGTCGAGTGCCGGAATGAATCGAGCACGGAAACCGATGTTAGCGGCACAATTGACCTTCTGTTCAGTGACAGCGCTATCGGGCTTCGTGAGCAGGAGATCCGCCGTTTGCTTCCGCAGATCAGTCCGCGAGGCGTGATCGCCATTCACGATGCAAGTTCTCATTTCAAGATCGTGCGTGATTTAGCGATGCGGATGGAACAAGAAGGACTCGTTTCCGTGGTCATGCTTCCCACGCCGCGGGGTCTAGTCATCGCGCAGAAGCGAGAAGGTCGAAGCTGAATTCATGCGTTATCATAACATTTGAGAATCTTTGAAAAGGCCAGGTGCCGGACTCAGTAAGAATCGACAGAACTGTCTGAACGAAAGGACAGTTATCGATTTGACGGTCACTGGCCCCCGTAGTCCGCGAACGAGGCGTAGTCAACGCTTGAGACAGAGGTCATGGCCTCGCTGTTTTCAGCAAAACTGAAACGATTGCTGAGCTATCCGCGGCCCGTACGCAGTAGGGTTTGGCGGTGGTTTGCTTTGGGGTGCGTTTTGCAGGCAGTCGCAAGAAGGCTGGTGGCTTTCATGGTTACACCTTCTGGGGAGTACGTGCTCACGCCTCGAGCTTCCGATTCGCAGTTTCAACTAACCATTCCCGGAGGCCGCGCGATTTATTTGAACGAATTCTTCGCTGCCCGAAGAGCGCCAAAGAAAGTGATGAAATCAATAAGATGATAAAAGGCTGTCTCCGCGTATAATTCGCTAGATAGAGTATGAAAAAGTATTGACTTGACATGACGAGACCTACCGCGTTATAGGTTGTGGGTCCTCATCCCCGGGAGGCCCCATGAAACCTCTTAGTATAGTTTAAGCGACATCTCCGCAATATAAATCCACGGCATTGAACCGCTTTCTATTAGAGAGGACACAAGTGTGCTCGCAGAGCCCCTCCTTTAGTTCGGCCTGGACGTCCTCATGGATAGGGTAAGGAAGAAAATGTCTTACGACTACGGGTCCCTGTTTGGACGGATTTTTCTGCATATGCTGACGGATCCATGTATTTCCATCGAGAGGCTGTCGCGAGAATTGAAGGTAAGCCGTCGCACGATTCAAGGAGTAATTAGAGTTCGGGCTGGCAAGAGCTATAGGGCCCTACGCCAAGAGATTCTAGTAGCAAAGACGCGCCAGTTATTCGCTGACGAACCATCCCTTGCAATTAAACAAGTTTCCTTTGCAATTGGTTTTGTTTCGGCACGGTCATTTGCACGCGCAATCAAGCGGGCCTGCGGACTCTCCCCCGAAGATCTCCGGTCCTGTGTAGTAGCGAACAAGCATTTCCATGTCCACCACGCGGGTTAAACTTCCTGAAACGATGACCTAGAGATAATCTAGAACAGTTATTCAATCTCCTTCGCAACCTGCCTCAATTTTGCGTGAACGGCCCATCGTTAAGGCTTGCTCCAAGTAACCAATGTCCTAGAATTCGCTCGTCGTCGCAACAAGATGAACCCGATTTTCCGCCGGTAAAGCGACCTGGAGTTCGGCGGAGTGGGAGGCTGTACGGGCTTCTAACAATAAATTCCGCGCCGGAGATGTAGTCCATGAACTGCAGAAAGCGGTTGATCATTCTGTTAGCGTCTTTAGGTTTGTTTTCAAATGTACACTCCAAGTGGAACGACGGTCACTCTCTATAGCTATGGCAACTTGTTCGACACTCGATATGGAGGGCACACAGATACGCACTTTTGACTCTTTGGGATGTGTAGAGGCTGTACTCCGCAGTTAAATATGTGAGCGTTACCTTTAACAATTAATCGAAAGGGGTGATTTCATGCTTTCAATATTCGGTTCAGTTAGCAAACATTTCGCGAAAGTAGGACAGCTTCTCATTACCGCAGTGCTTATCGGAACAGCGTTCTGCCAGCAGGCGCATGCTCAAATCCTAAGCTTCAGTTCTCCGATCCAACTGGTAGACAACGATGCGAACCAGGGGTCCCCGACCATTATTGTGTTTAACAGCCAGCTTGTAATGTACTATGTTAACCACAGCAATAACACCATTTACGTGAACTTTGGCTTGAGCGGCAACCCATCTTCGACTGGAATAGTTGTAAATTCGGCGGAGCTTACTGATGTCGGGGCGGCCGTTCTCAACGGGAAAGTGCTCATTAGCTGGGTTGCCCCGGATAACAACTTGACCTTCGCGTTGTCAACCAATGGCGTCAATTTCGGTGCTGGAGTCGTTCCTCTAAATTCATCTTTGGGACTTGGGAATCAAGGTCCTGACGTAGCGTTTGTACCGGCTGTCACAAGCGATGGTGCGACCGCATACGTCGCAACAGTTGGAGCCAACCACTCCGTCTATATGGCTTATACCACTGATGGCAATTCTTTTAACCCTCTAGTCGGAAATGGAATCAGCGTATCGCTTAACACAACCATAAGCCGCCCCTCTTTAAGTATGTACAATGGAGCTCCGTGGGTTGGCTTTACGTCAAATACCCCTGGCAGCCGCGAAGCCGTCGTTGGAAACGCAACCGGAACGAACGCCATGGAAGTAGGCGGAAATATTTCTTGGGGAAATAGTAATCGAAGCGGCAACTTCGCCGGAATCGATCTGCTTAGCTATAACGGGATTCTTTACGCGTTCGGTCAGGACACAGCTTCATCGCAGAACCTTAAGTATATCTTCAGCAATGGGGGTTCATCCTGGTCAGGGCCATATTTCCCAGGGAACCAGATGCGCTGGACTCCGTCTTTGACCGTTTCATCATCAAACGTTGTCTATCTGGTTTATCAAGACGACGCGAACACCAACATATCATATAGACATAATTAAGTCTTAATGGATTCGAACGGCGGATACCTGTCACGAAAGCCGCTTATTAGAGAGGGCCGGGAACTCCCGGTCCTTTCTATTGTTCCTTCTCCTTTTTTGTGCCTAGAGAGAGGCCCATGCTTCTCATGGACGGGGAAATCCCGAAGCGAAACTGCGGTCAAGAGCGACTGTTAGGAGCCGTGCAGCGGAGGGAATCCTGCTCTATCTGCTGATGCTGTGGCCTTCTGACTGCGCATGCCCGTGCCCCTGGCTTCGTGTCGATGACGGCTCGGTCTCGAGCCCCAAGGATACGGATTCACGGCTTAATTCGATTGCGGATCGGTGCGACACGTCGCGCCCGAGTTGGTCGGCAAGCTGGCCTTTGTCGTTTGTGTAGACCTGGGCATCGCAGCGCCCCCGCGACACGGCCACATACGCCAACCGGCGATTCACCAGTTTTTCGCCCGCCTGCTCTGTGTCTACGTGAACGAGTACGCGGTCGGCGGTTTGTCCCTGGCTGCTGTGGCTCGTCACCGCATAGCCGTAGTCGAGATGCCGATTCTCTTTGATGTTAAATGCGACAGTCCGGCCTGAGTCGAGGCGTAGTTGCAGGTTGCCGCTTTCGTCGATCCTTTCAATGGTGCCTAGCTCGCGGTTCGCGATTTGTCGCTCCCGATTCGGTGCTGTGAACTGCACGCGGTCGCCTTCGCTGAATGCGCGCTCTGTTTCTCGGTAGAGTGTAACGCCATGCAACCGGCGCGGATCGTAACTCACTTGCTTGCCGTTCCTGCGTTTCACCGTTACTAGATTCTCTTTCTCGTTCGTGTGCTCGACGCGTGCGTACTGTCCAGCCTCGATGCCAAACGTCTTGCTGCCTTTGGTGTACCGCACCACGTCGCCGGGTTCATATTGGGCCGCCCACTGTCGATCTGCACCAGTAATCTCCTGCCGGGCGATCAATACCGTCATCTCGTGCTCGCGATAGGGCATTTTTCCAGCATCCTGCATCGCGTAGTGAATCGTTTGATTGATTTCCATCCGTGAGTGATTGTCTGGGGATACCACGAGCGTCCCTTCGGGCTGTTTCAAATATTCGTGCGTGATGGAGGCCATCCGCTCGCCGCGGTCGAAAATTTCGTGCACGCGGCCTTGTGCATCGAGCTTCTCCATCGCCTCTTTGACCTGTCCGCGCGAGAGTTTTTCCACCACGTCCCTGAGCGCAGGGTCTTTCTGCCGCACGATCTCGTCGAGCCGCGCCGTCGCGATTCCTGCTTCCTGGAGCTGGTGATAGGGTCGGCCCGCTTCGACGGCTTCATGTTGGCGTATGTCGCCTACGAGCAATACGCGGTCGTTTTCCTTTAGCCGATGCAGGAACTCGTTCATTTGCTTAGTGCTCGCTAGGCTGGATTCGTCGAGAATGTGAAGCCGTTTGTGTCCGTCGTAGGGCTCTTGGCTCCTCGTCAGATGCCGCTGCAACGTGCTCGATTCGATTCCGGCCTCTCCGAGTTTTTGCGCTGCGCGTGAAGTTGGCGCGAAGCCTTCCACCTTGTAGCCGTCGCGCTCGGCGGCTTCTCGGATCGTGGCTAAAGAAGTAGTCTTGCCCGCGCCGGCGACGCCTTCGAGCGCCGTCACCTGATCGCGGCTCGACAGGATTTGCTCGACTGCCGCACGCTGGGTCTCGCTCAAATGCGGGTGGTCTTGCTCGATCGCGTGGCGTGTCTTGAAACTCGCGATTGGTGCATGTTGATTCTGTCCCGCGCGCATCACTTGGATTGTGTCGCGCTCGCAATCGATCATCTCGCTTGTGGTGAACGCACGGCCTGGCGCGCGATTGCTCGTTTCAATGAACTCGCCTGCTTGCACGCGTTTCTCGAATTCCGCTTTAACCTCGGCAACCGTGGCGTCGCCCATTGAGCGTTTCAGTGCATCCCTCAGCAGCTCGCGCTCCTCGGCCACCGCTTCACGCTCCAGGTTTTTCTCTCGTGAGTAGGCAACGGCTTGGCCGATGACTTTCTCTCCTGATTCTTCCTGTAATCGTCCTTCTCTCTCCTGCGCCGCAGCGACAACACACTCCAGCTGATTACCGAACTGCGCGGCCATTGCCTTGTGCCGGTCTTGCATCTCTTCGTGCGTGAGTTCGAGTTTTCCTTCGCGTGTCTGGTGCGCAGCAATCTGCGCCGCGCCTGCTCCCCTCTGGTTCTCCTTGCAAGATGTTGTTCGATCTGCTGGCGGCGCGGACTCGATGCCTCAAGGTACTCTTTGCTGTAGCCTTTGATTTCCGGCTGGCTGCTTTCACCACGTTCGATTTCGTAGCCAAGTTCTTTTAACCGACGGGCCAGCTCCGAGCGATAAACCGCAGTGGCATACTGCTGCGTCTTGTACAGTTCGCGTGGCTGTAGTGCGTGCGTGTCTCCATCGTCGGTCTCGGTAAGATTGAAAAAGACGACGTGTGCGTGCAATTGCGGTGCAGCATAGCCGTTCACGGGCCTTGCGCTGTCGTGCTCGAACTTCGCTGCAACCCACCTGCCCGTCGTCTCTGCTGGAAGATTCCCGCCGATGCGAGCCTGGACATATCGCTCTAGCTCATTAAGTGCGACGCCGACGCTTTCTCGATGCGCATCCCGCACGCGTTCGTCTCCACCGACGAGGGCGGTCAACGATACGCTCTTCGGGGCCGAAAATGTTGCGTCCCATCCTGCGCGGTGTTTCATCGGGCTTACCTGCTCGCCGCGCCTGTTCATGTATTCTCGGGCTGTTTGGTGGCGGACTAGCTGTTCGCCAGTAATCGGGTGTTGTCCTTCGCTGAGCCGGTGGAAGTGGTCCTCACGAACGTCGCCCTGCAATCCCCACTGCTCGGCCAGCTTGCCGTGCCATTCGCCGCGTATCCGGTCGCCTTCGGTGTAGTAATTCTCCTGCGCGTTGCTGAATTCCTCGCGATGATAAGCGCGGGATTGGCCTGCACTGAGCGGCTTGGAAATGGTAAGCATGTGCGTCTACTCAAAAAAACGTCTCGCCGTGGGCTTCACGGCGTGTTCTTGCTCGCCATTGTGGCCCGGCTCTAAAGGCGATTGTCTCTGCGGTGTGCTACTTGGCTGGGGTGTCTTATCTGTTCCCACCGCTGCCGCCGTACGGAATGGTTCTTGCGGCAATGCCTTTGCCGTGCTCAAAACGCTTGAATTGTCTTTGTTGAGCGGAACAGCGAGTTTCTTCTTAAGACCCAACACCCAGGTCAGCATCGTGCGATGCTCGTTCACTAAACCTGTCCCACGGAAGCGGTGCCTGCGGTTGAACTGCGCCACATTCATCAAGTCCGGGCCCGTCAGTGTCCTCCCGTAGCGCCGCGCAGAAGAACGTTTGTGGTCTAGATAGGTCGCTGGCAACAGGCCTGCGAAGAACAGAATCAGCCCAGCCCACAAAGCTGGCCGGGCAAGGCCCGTGAGGGGTTGGTTCTGATAAATCAAGTTTCCGAGGTAGGCATGCATCTCGGCGTTGTTGTAATAGCCGCGATGGGATTCAATACGCAGCGCGCCATGATTTAAGGATTCCTTCGTGAGTGTGAAGGTGTTTTCCCCGCTTACAGTAACTACGGGCACTACGTCACTGTCCAGCGCCAGCCGGCTCCCCTTCCGCGTAAGAACTTGCAGCAGCGTGTACCAACCGTTGTCACGCACTACCCCGGCCATCTGCGAGCCCAGATCAGGCAGGAAAATAATGTCGTTGAAGGGGGGTCCAGACCCGCTTGTAGCGGAAGCCCTGGATTCCGAGAGTTGCCATGAAGGAGATGAGCACTAAGGCGTAGGTGTAGACCGGCTGAATGCTCAGTCCTCCGGTTCTCTTCGCTCGGTCCCATTTCGTGCGCATTGCTATGCTCCGATTGGTCTGTCTCTCAGCCTTGCCGTGGCTCCGTAGTTGCCCTTGTCAGCCGTTCCATGGCCTTCGCCAACTTGCCCGCATCGGCCCGCTTAATAATGTCGTCCATAGCCGTCCTTGTGAGTGGCTCCCGATTGGCAATGGTGAACAGAATATTCATCAGGATCATCCGCAGTGCCAGCAGTTCCGCCACGATGGCTCGGCAGGACTTGGCTTAGCTCCTTTCAACAAAGCATCGCGCACCCACTCACTGATGGTTTGATCGCCCGCGAGGATTTCAAACTGCGCGTACTCCTCTTCGGTGACTTTGGTGCTGATGGACTTGGTCCGTGGTGTCGGCATTCCTCACTTCCTAATTCTGACAGGATAAAGGCGCGGGGTCGCGAATTGACGCCCAATAGAATCAATAAGTTCCCATACGGGAACCAAAAATGGACGCGAGCGAGCCACGGCGAGCGAAAAGTTGCTACGTGCCGTAGTTACAGCAAGTTCCCGTATGGCAACTTCGGTTGCCATACAGCACCCGTTACGGGGTGACGTGTCAGTCCAACTCCCGGTGCCGAAGGCACCGCTCTTCATAGCTCACCGTATTCGAGGATCAAACCGTCCCACAGCGCCCGCACGGCTGGGATTTCCCAGGCACGGCGGAATAGCTCCCGCAGCGCCTTCCACTCTTTCTCCGAGAACGTGAAGGTGATTCCGTTGCTGCGCGCGCGAAAGGAGAACTCGACCTCTTTCCCGTGCTCGCCGACATAGCCAAAAAAGTATTCGCCCTTCCAGTGCTGCGTCGAGCCTTCCGGGTCGAGGGTTACTAGCATGGCCCGAAACTCGGCCATGACCGCATACTCAGACAGTGGGTACATTGGCGCTCTTGCACCGGGGAAGCTGAGGAGCACGGAGAAGTCGTTGCCTTCGCCGCGGGCAAAGGACAGAGTGAATCCGCCCTCGCTAATCGGCGGGATGGCTACCTGAAAGAAACTCTCCGGAACGGCCTTGGCCTTGTCGCGGACGGGCTCCTTCGTGAGGTGGTAATGGCCCCTTGCGGCGAGTCGCCAGAGGGCCGGCCAATGAGGGCGGAGCGCGCGATTGAGTGCGTCCGCATCTTTGAGGGCATCATCTTCGAGAAGCGCATAAAGATTCCGCCCCGCAAGCAGCGGTTCCCACTTTGTGGCCGGATCGCTGAACTGTCGGCGTGTTTCCGCCACTGTTCGACGCACGATTTCGGGCGTGACTTTCTCGCTGCCTTCGGTGGCCCTTACTT
>Ga0210405_10001875_pt1 | contig 22786 bp, 15 predicted proteins | sample IncBWH11MmetaG_FD_155492 | JGI IMG/M metagenome (GOLD analysis project Ga0210405, IMG submission 155492) | Forest soil microbial communities from Barre Woods Harvard Forest LTER site, Petersham, Massachusetts, United States - Inc-BW-H-11-M | ecosystem: Environmental > Terrestrial > Soil >... | reverse complement strand
CCCCACAGTACCACAGTACGGGGGGAAGTTCAATCTGCTCACGCCAGGATGGCTTGGATCGGTCCGTCGCCCTCTTCCACCAGATGGAAGGTCCTGCCGAATACGGGGATTTCCATTTTCTTGTAATCGAGCCCCAACTTGTGAAGAATGGTGGCGTGAAGATCGCTGCAGTAGTGCGGGTTCTCGACGGCCCGATAGCCGACCTCGTCGGTCTCGCCGTGCGTCATACCGCCCTTCACGCCGCCTCCAGCCAGCCACACTGAATAACCTCTGGGGTTGTGGTCTCGCCCGGTTGTGTTTTGTGACCAGGGAGTCCGGCCGAAGTCACTCGAAAACACCACCAGTGTGGATTCGAGCATACCGCGCTGCTTCAGGTCGCGAATGAGACCGGCAATCGGCTTGTCGACCGCGCGGCAGCTCTTTTCATGTTGTTTCATATCGACGTGCGCATCCCAACTTCCATTTCCGCCTCCTCCATTGCAAAGCTGGATGTATCGGACGCCCTTTTCCGCCAGGCGGCGGGCCATCAGTAGTTGACGGCCGAATTCGTCTGTGTCCTTTTCTCCGATGCCGTAGAGATCTAACACGTGCTTCGGCTCGCTGGAGAAATCGACGACCTCGGGCGCCGAAAGCTGCATCCGCGCCGCCAGCTCATACGACTGAACGCGGCCCTTGATATCGGAGTTGACCGCATACGCGTCCCGGAATTCCCTGTTCAGCCGCAAAAGCGTTTGCATCTGAAGCTCCCGCTCGGCGGCATCGTCTCGCTTCGGCGGATAAAGGTTGGGAATCGGTGTTTCGCCCGCCTGGAAGGGCGTGGCGGCAGCGCCGGCGCCGAGATATCCGCCGGTCAACTGCACGGGCGAGGAGGGACGGCCGATGTTCACGTAGGTCGGCAGATTCTTATTGGCGCTTCCGAGCGCATAGGAGACCCAGCTTCCCAGGCAGGGGTGATCGAACGCCCGGCCTCGATGGCTGGTAGCAGTCTCGATCACGGCTGGAAAGTGGTTTCCTTCGTGGTTCCACATCGAACGGACCACTGCAATTTCATCGATCACACTGCCGACGTTCGGCAATATGTCGGACACCGGGACGCCGGACCGCCCGCACCGGGTGAACGTGCGGATGCAAGGAATCACCGGCCGCTTGATCTCGGCCACATTGTCTCCGAACGCGGTTCCATCCATCAATTTGCCGGCGTGCTTATTGTCTTTGGGGTCGAATGTGTCGAGCTGGCTAACGCCGCCGCACATGAAAAGGTAGATGACGGATTTCGCTTTGGGCTCAAAATGCGGACCGAGACGGCTGCCCGGAAGCTTATCGTCTTCCGCAAAGAGACCGCCGAGCGCGGCGCCGAAGAATCCACCGGCGGCTTGAGTGAGGAACCCTCGCCGGGAAACTCGACCGCAAGGATAGACGCTGTTGTAATTCATTTGATTTTCACCGCACGTAAATGAATTCGTCGAGGTTGAAGAGCAGCCAGGCCAAGCCCTTCAATCTCGCCGGATCATTTCGGACATAAGTGAGCGCCTCATCCTTTTCTCCCGGAGAAGGAGGCCGGCTGACGGTAATCCGATATCCCAGATCGACGGCCGAGGCTATATCCCCGCCGGACTCTTTCTGCAGCCGCTCGGCAAGTTTCGTAGAGGCCTGCTCGATCTCCTGGCTGTTCATCAGGAACAGCCCCTGAGGCGCTGTGACGGTTCGGGTCCGCAGTGGGCAGGGGAGGCGCCCGTCGTCCACGTCGAAGGACTGCAGAAAGTTGGGCACAACCTCGCGGCTGGTCGAAAAGCCCCGAATCATGAACGCGCCCCGCCGGTTGGTGGATGTCGAGGCGCCCCGGCCGGCTGCGCCGCCTCCCCGTCTGGGCGCATCCGGGATCGTTATATCGAAGGACGGTCCACCCAAGGAGAGGTCAAGCGTCCCAGATGAAGCGAGGATGGCATCCCATATCGGCTCGGCCTCGAGGCGTTGCAATCGAAATGCCCAGAGATAGTCGTCTGCCGGATCGATCCTGGAGTTGGACGTCATCAAGGCGGGATCGAGCGACGACGCGCGCTTGTAGGTCTCCGAGGTCACCATCAGCCGGTGCATCTCTTTCATGCTGAACTTGCGCGCCACGAATTCCGCGGCAAGCCAGTCGAGCAGCTTCCGATTGGTGGGGACGCCGCCGAGCGTTCCGAAATCGCTGGGTGTTTTCTGCAGGCCCTCACCAAAATGCCACTGCCAGATACGGTTGACGGCGACCCGGGCAAAGAACGGATTTTCGGGCGCGGTGAGCCAATCGGCAAATCCTTCAACTCTACCGTCCCGAAAATCGGGTTTGGCCAGTGCGAAAGGCCAGCCGGGCTCGACGGGCTTGTTCTTCTCGGGTCTGTCGGGTTCTCCGCTGGACAGAATGTAGCTCTGCTCCTTCTCCCGCGCCCTGTCGATCTCAACCGTCCAGAACGCGGGCAGGGAACCTCCGCCACCCCGCCTTCCGCCGCCGCGGTTTACGGCAGCGAGCTGTTTTTCCAGCTCATCCACTTTCTTGCGAACATCCTCTGGCAGGGCTTCCTTGACCTTGATCGGATCGACGCGCAGCGGCACCGTGTAGTCGTCCACCATCGTCTGTTCCGCAAGGCTGCGCTGCCTCTCCGGTTTGCGAACAGCGGCCTGCACGTCGGCGGGCAGCATCGCGACGCGCTCCTCTTCCAATTTCTTCCGGGTGGCGCCGGAGAGCGCATCGATCTGGGCTTGCAGAGGCGCCGCGGCGGCCGCCATTTTCTTTTGAGCCTCATCGGACGTATCGCCCGCCGCAAAAATTTCGCCCGGCGCCGCCATCGTCACCTTCTTTACCACCAGCGGATCGAACAGGGCCTTCATGGAATAAAAGTCCTTCTGTGAGATCGGGTCATACATGTGGTCGTGACACTTGGCGCATCCCACCGTCAGGCCCATAAAAGCGGTCGAAACCGTTTCCACCGCCACGATGGGAAGCTCCTGTGAGTCCTTGTTGTCGCGGATGACGGCGCCGCGAGCCAGGAATCCCAGCGCGAACATGTCGTCCGGCCGCGGTTCCATCCGGGAGCGCACGCCGATGCTGGACACTTGTGTACGCTCATTCCGGTACCCGGTTAACTGCGCGCGTACGAACTGGTCGTAGGGCAGGTCCTTATTCAAGGCGTGGATCACCCAATCGCGCCAGAGGTGAATTCCAGGCTGGGCGTACATCCTTTCGTCGACATCGGCGTAGCGCAGCACGTCGAGCCAGTGCCGTCCATATCGGACGCCGTGTTGTTCGCTCGCCAGCAGCCGGTCCACCAGCTTCTCGTAAGCGCCGGCAGAAATGTCATTGAGAAAGGCGTCTTGCTCGGCAGGCGTGGGCGGAAGCCCGATCAAATCGAGATAGACACGCCGCAGAAGTGTCCGCCGATCGGCTGGACCAGCCGGTTGCAGACCTTTCCGCTTGAAGTCCGCGGCGATGAACGCGTCGATCGGGTTTGTAGACTCGGTAACCCCGGCCGGAACGGCGGGACGAACCACGGGCTTCTGCGACCACAGCTCAGTCGCCGGCTTCGAGGCGCACAGAGCAATACCAGAGAATAGGACGACGGCCAACGAAAATCTTTGCAGTTGAGATAACATTTCTCAAAACCTCCTACATTTTCCCATTTCTACTTGGGGGTCCAAAAAGCCTCACCGGCCGGCATGAACTCGATGGGGACCTCGGTAATGAAGGTCTTCAGCCATTTTGCGCATTCCTGCATCCCCGCTTCTTCAGACACGTCGTGACCGAGAATGATCAGTCCCTTCTTCTTACCCGAAGCAATCGCATCCCGGGCGTACTCGTCGGCATCCCACTCTCTCGGCTCTCCACACACGAATACATCGACATCCGGACCCGAAAAATATCGCTGCATTTGTCCGAGACTTGTACTCCCCGGGTTAAAAGCGGCCGTGCTCACCATCGTTTGAGGATCGCCTACCACTCGCATCGTGCGGACCTTCAGGTGGCTCCGAATGTCCCTGGCGAGATTTTCTAACGAAGTCTTCGGGAGGACGTACAGCCTGGGATTATCGCGGACCTGATAATTATCCCATTCCAAGGCGATCGCCATTCCCCTGATGATCCCATCCGGTTTTTGCGCGTGCCAGTGATCGTGAAACCTCCAGACGACGAGGTCGTTCTTCTCAATGAAGCTCTGTTTTAGCTGGAAGAGGGGATCGTCCTGGTTGCCCGGCGCGTGCGCCTCATCCGCGATTGAGCTGTAGAACGTCGGCTCGTGCACGATGATCAGATTTTTGCCGGCTGTTGCAGCGCGCTTGAGCAGATCGAGCGTCGCCACCATAGTCGTCGCGATTCCTTGAACTGGCGTGTCGGGATCGCCGGCCTTAAAGGTGTCCACCGTCGAGTCGCGCCACGGCACGCCGACATGTTTCTGAATCCGTTCGATCACCTGCCTCGCGGTTAATTCCATCTTCTGTGCCAGGACGGCACGACCAGCAAGGAAACCGGTCCCCGAGCGGAGAAATAGGCGTCTGGTGGATCGATCTGACATCGTTCACTATTATGGAGTAAGTGAACCACTCGGCGCATCTCTTGTACTGACTTCAACCGAGGTTGCGATCCGGCGCCCGATTTCCTTTGGGGCGATACTCAATATGTGGCACGTTGATGTCAGCGGCGCGGGACGAGTCCATGAAGGCCGCGTCGGACTACTCGCTGCCGCGCAGGCCGGGCTGTCGCCGTCGATTCCCTCCGGAACGTTATGTGGCAGCCGCAAACGCGGAGATTGGCGTTGCCAAAACGGCGGCGCTTAGCGAATCTCGCCTATCGTTCCAATTGTGGAATAGATAACCTACCTGGTATCAATCCCTTTCGGTCCGAGTCCCGTCAGGCTCACCAAGACTCGCGAAAATCGGGCTTCCCCTCCGCCCGGGAGGTTAGCCCCCACGGTAGTAGCGCATTTTTTTTCAGTAGTAGGTAAATTTTGGACGGTTGCTACGCTTCCGCCCCCACCATTCTCCGTTCAGAGTCGATTGGAACGGTCTTTCGCTTGGAATGGCTGTCCTCAAACGTAACTGCCGTAGGCTTACTCTCAATGTCCAGCTTCTTCATCTTGTAAAGGAACGCTTTGTAATCCAGGTTGAGGATCGTCGCAGCATGCTTGCGGTTCCAGTGCGCCGTTGCCAGAGCGGCCAGAATGGCTTCGGTCTCTTCGTGACGCTTGCTTTGCTCCACTTTTTGCAAAACGGACAAACCCTTGATAGGGTGATCGGCCTCTGGCGGGCGAGTGTCAAAGTCATCCTGTGCGGACGTTAAGGAACGCAACTCGTCAATAATAATCCTCGGCTGCCTGAGCACCAACAACTTGCGCATCATGTTTTCGATCTCCCGCACATTACCTGGCCAATCATAGGCGATCATGGCCTGGTGGAGAGCGGAACCGATCGTCAGCGCCGGCATCAGCGGCGTAGCGTGCTTTCGGATAAAGTAATCGGCGAGCCAGGCGATTTCGTCTTTCCGCTCGCGCATCGGGGGCACGTGAATGTTAATCACATTCAACCGATAGTAAAGATCTTCCCGGAACGATCCATCGTGAATCGCCTTCTTCAGATCGCGATGGGTAGCGGCCATGATGCGGACATCCACGTGGACGGTCTCGCTGCTGCCCAAGCGTTGAAATTCATTATCCTGAAGCACCTGGAGGAGCTTGGCCTGTAGCCGGATGTCCATGTCTCCGATTTCATCCAGCAGAATCGTGCCGCCGCGAGCCATTTCGAACTTTCCTGGCCTGTCCCGGAAGGCGCCGGTAAAGGCCCCCTTTTCATAGCCGAACAATTCACTTTCCACCAATTCCGGCGGCAGTGCGGCGCAATTCAGCTTGAGGAACAGGTTTTGCGACCGGGTGGAGTGTGCGTGCAATTGTCGAGCGAGCACCTCCTTGCCCACGCCGGTTTCGCCCTGCAACAGCACGGGAACATCAGAAAGGCCGACCTGCTGCAGCAAGGACTCTATCTCCATCATGCGGGCATTGCGCACTCTCTTCCGGCTGACCATGGGCGCCGAACTCGGTGCGGGAATAGGGGCGGAGTCATTAGCCCTTGTCTTTAACTGATCTTCAATCGTTCGAATCAGTTCCTCGGGTACCACGGGTTTCTCCAGAAACTGCGCCGGCGCGCCGTCCGGCCTCTCGCTATTGGTTGCCTCCATAATGTATGGCCAAGAGGGAGCGCTGGATATCAGTATTACTGGTAGATCCCCATAAAGACGACGGATCTCGTGGAATGTTTCAATGCCATCCTTTCCTGGCATCATTACATCCAACAGGACCAGCGAAACGGGGCGTTGTGCTTCCGCCAGATAACGCAATCCCTCCTCGCCCGAATCCGCCAACAGAACGTCAAAACCTTGTAGCTTCAATACTGTCTCGAAATAATTCCGAGCTTCCAAATCATCATCGGCCACGAGAATTGTCATTCCGTCATTTCCAAACTCCATTTGGCGCGTGTCCTCCGGCGGGACTGTAGCACGCTCAAGGCCAATTATTCCGCAGCATTCAATCCGCCAGCCGTCCCGGCCGGGAGTTTCAGCGCGGGAGCCAGGCCTGTGGCCTCCCCGTAGGGGAGCACGAACACGAAGCAGCCGCCTGGCCCTGAGGATTCGGCGAATATGGCCCCACCGTGAGCGTTGATAAACTGGCGACATATGGTCAACCCCAGCCCAGCCCGCGAGGAATCATAGCTCTTGGCGGCGGTGGCGTACTCTTCGAAGATCCATTGCAAATCGCCGGGTGGAACACCCCGGCCGGAATCGCGAACTTCGACTCGATAGGCGTTGCATTCCTGATTCTTGGATTGCCGGCGCTCGGGGCGCCCGACATCTCCCGTCATATTGGATCCCCGCCGATCCCAGAATACGGAACGGGAGCGAATCTCGATGCGGCCATCTCGCGGTGTAAAACGAGAGGCGTTATCCAACAAGTTTACAAGGACCTGCTCAATCCGCATCTCATCGAAAAGGAGCGTCCGGGTAGGCGGCTCCAGATCGAGACACATCTCGATGCGCTTCGATTCCAGCACCGGCGTGAGCTCATGCACAGCTTGGGCGATGCAAGCTGCAATGTCCCCCTGCTTGCGGGTCAACCGGCGTGGCGACTGCGGATCGACGCTTAAGTGGAACATCCCGTTGGTCAGCCTCGAAAGCCGCTTGATGCTTCGCTGCATTCGCTCCAGCACGCTAGTTTGCTCGACGTTCAGAAACCCCAACTGGCTGTCGAGCAAGAGGCTGCAATAACCTTGGATCGCCATCAGCGGGGCGCGAATGTCGTGTACGCTGTGCGCCAGGAAGCTGGTGCGGTCCTGATCGTACTCTTGCAGCTTCAGATTTGCCTGCAAGAGATATTGCAGCATCTCGTCGCGCTCGCGGCGAAGTTGTGCGGCCGTCTCGCCTTTTTTCCTCTTCGCGGGGGCTTCATGTTCGGCTACCGCCTCTTCAATCAGCGCACGCAGCAGCACGGGATTTACCGGCTTCAGCACGAAACCCCAACCGAACGGCAGGCGGCCTTGAAGAGCGCCAACGTCCTTCCGCTCGATCAGAAAGATATTCTTGCGGTGCGGATGGGAATCCAGCTTCTGAGGAGCTTGCCTATCGGGCGATAGATCCCAAATCAACAGATCGGCGGCAGACGGCTGGCCGTCTTGCGCGACCATGGCGAAATCCCAATCGCGGCCGCGAAATCCGAGAAGAACTTCGCGACAGAGGTTGTGGAGGAACTGATCGTCCGATATCAGACGGATCCTCATCGTAAGACTAATATCCTCCGACCGGGGCTGCCGACTCCCGATCAGCCAGCCGCGGCCCTTAAAAAATCATAACCCCATCCGCCGTACTTGTTCAAGGATCTTAACCTTAAAACCTAGTTTTTGGGACTCGGAAGAAAAACCGGCGAGGCCAACTACAACAAAATAAAGGTTCATGATATTTGCAAGCGTCTGGCGATCAACTTGCATCCCACCGCACCCGAACTGATTTGAGTATCAGTTCGGTCTCGGTTTACCAATTATGAAGCGACACCCCTCGTTATAGTCAGGCGAAATCATGGACCGTCGCCATCGCTCTCGGGTGTTGCTGCGCTGCCCGCTACGCCTGTACCGAATGGGCTCTTCACAGCCATTTGAGGGCGAAACCCAAAATCTGAGCAGCGCCGGATTCTACTGTGTCGTCACTGGGTCCGTCGATCTGGGCGACCGCCTTGAGTGTGTCCTCACGGTGCCCGGGGAGAGCTTTAACCAGGGCAATGGCGATGTCAAGCTCCTTTGCCAAGTGGAGGTGATTCGCGTAGAGCCTCATACCACTGGCTTGGGAGTAGCTTGCCGCATCCATGACTACTCGCTGGTCCTACCGCGATCCTGAGTTTCTGTTAGCCGCAGTCGTACCTCTATACCCCTGAAGTGCTAGACCCCCCGGATCCCGATCCCGAAAAATCCGTCACGCAGGCATTCACACTACCCCGGATTGGTCGATACGTAATCTCAGGTCCTATGATTTGGGCAGCTCACGCTTAGCCTTAAGGGTAGCAGCATTAGCACCTAGCGACTGTAGAACTGACGTACCTGTCGGATCTTATCGCTAGGATTCTTAAAGGTTTTTCAGGGGCGTTTCCCGAGAAATCGACATACTCCTAAAGGTTAAAGGGCTATGGGCCTACCGACGATCAATGTGTTCGAGAAATGGATTCCATATGAAACTCATCCCTCTACACCGCCAACTGGTGTTACTGGCTCCCAGCACTGGTGGCGTGCCTGATTCCTTCTCCGATCCCTACTTCGACCAGGGACGGCATACCCACATGCTGGCCCAGGCGCAGAAGTTGCGAGGACGGATCTATGTCGAAGAAGGAGCGATCGGGCAAACTGACCTCACTCCGGATGGCCGGCACTATATGGCGAGCGATGAAGAGAGTTGGCACATATTAACCTTGGACAGCAACGGGGAAGTGTGCGGCTGCACTCGTTATCTGGCGCATGAAAACACGGTCTCTTTCGCCGGCCTGGGCGTACGCCACTCTGCTCTCGCCAAGTGCGATCAGTGGGGGCAGCGTCTCCGTTCGGCGGTCGAGCAGGAGCTGCAACTTGCCCGGAGACGGGATTTCGCCTATGTCGAGATGGGCGGTTGGGCCTTGCGAGAGGATGTGCGATGCTCGACCGAAGCAATACGAATCGCGTTAGGCGCATACGCGCTGGCGCGGAACCTGGGAGGAGCCGTCAGCGTCACCACAGCGACTGTCCGGCACTGCTCATCGTCCATCTTGCGCCGTATCGGAGGGCAGCCCATGGCGGTGGGGCGCACCGAGTTACCGTCCTACTACGATCCGCGGTACAAATGCGAGATGACGATTCTGCGATTTGAATCGGATCGGCCCAACCCGCGTTATGAGGCTTGGATCGAGCAGATCCGTGAGGAACTGCTGACCGCGCCGGTCGTCTGCCGCCGGGTTAAGCCTGCCATCTGGGACAACGAGTCGATTCACGCCCGCCGGTCCGGCAACGCTTGCCCGGAGCTTGTTTCGGCCTAGCAGCCCAGTCCTCGGCTTATCCGCGCCGTGACGCGTGCGGAAGCCGCACCTCTTTAGTAATGCTCATGACCGCGCGCAGCGCTCGGTTCACGGCAGCGTCGTTCGGAAAAGCAGCGGCCACGTCCGGATCGAGGAGGACAAGATTCGTTCCGGCGCGATATTTTTTAACGTACTTACCGCGGACGCCTCCTTTCATCGAAGCGAAGTCGTACTCCGGACGCATATCGGTTACGGATTTTCGGTTATCCCTCTTCATAGAACCTTCGCTCATGGGGCGTTGCTAGTCTGGCACTGATGATTCGCACCGTCTGGAGTTCCTCGCTGTGCACAACCACCAAGATCCGGCGGCGGCTCGACATTCCGATGGTTAGGAACCTCGGATCGAGAAGGCTGGAATGGTCGGCATCGGGAAAGGTGCTTGAGAGTGTATCGTCTAACACGGTCGCGGCCTCGTGAAAATCTATTGCATGTTTTTTGAGGTTGGCTGCGGCTTTCTCGGGATCCCATTTGAAGACCAATAAGGTCAGTATACGCCTCAGGGGTGTTCTGGACCTACCGCGCTTCGGAGGCCAGCCTCTGATAAACCTTCCGAGCCTCCTCGAACTGCGCAAACACAGTGTTGCTTTTCCAACTCGGATCGCCACCAGGGCCATGCGCCCGCGATGGTATGCAGCTTGTCGTTCCAGCGGATGAAATACTCAGCCGACGCGCGATCGCGGATCTTGACATCGCCCACATAGACGCGAACCAAATTCGTTGTAGCCTGAGCGAAGCCGGCATCGATGAATTTGTTCTTCGGTCCTTCCGCATAGAGCGAGTACCACCCGCTTTCGGTCACAGGAATCCGTTCGCGGAACGGGCGATCGGCCGGGTACTCCTTCAGCACGCTTCCGTTGTGATAAACCACCAGCTTTGAAATGGGAACGATCGACGTCACGGCCCCCTCGATTGTCACGGTTCCGCCGCCTGCAGGCAGGCGCACGATATCGCCGGGAATGTGCCCGTCCAGACGGAAATCGAGCAGCGGACCGGTCGTGAAGAAGTTATGGCCTTTGCGCAGCCCATCCTGCCAGGATTCGACGCTGAAGCTCTTGCCGGTGTAGACGTAGGTGCGAACGCTGCCCACCAGCTTGGTAATCTGCAAGTCGGTGATGGAATCCTCCCCGCCGCCCAGGCCATGCTCGAGCGGGTCGGCGTCGCCTCCGAAGGCGTGTACATAGCCGGTGATCGCGCCCTGGGCAGCGGCCTTGCGAAAGATGTCGGTGTTGCTCGGATAGAGGCTCTCGATAGCGGTCCCCTCATAACCGGTAGTGAACGGCGAGATCAAATGATCGCGGAGCCCGATCAGGAATACATGGCCCCAGAAGGGCGGCCTGTATTCCTCGGCGACTACTACTTTGAAGTTCGGATCGTCCCGCGAGATAGGGTGCTCGCCGCCGCCTTGGACGAAATCTTGCCACGCGAAGATGCGATTGTCCTTGTTGGCGACCAAGGCATTCAGCATGTGCTGGTCCTCGGCGTGCGAGACGCGGTTGAGCGCCTCCAGCGTGTTGTGGAGATTGCCTCCATAGTTGGGATGGACGTGCGTGGAACCGCCGTACCAGCCCCGGGCCGGCAGATCGAGCAGGCGGCGCACAGTGAGCGTCAATGCGCCGCCAGGCTCAGCGGAACCGGTCGCCGGCGTGTACTCGAACCCGTGCACGGCTTCGATGGCCGCTGGACCCGGCGGCAGCTCCACCGTAAATTCGCCGTCGGTGTAAAAGGTATGTCGGCCGTTTATACCGATGCGAGCGTAGGCTTCCGGCGGCGCATAGAACCTGTCGTCGTCGGCGGTCAGATAAATGCGGGCAGGCGTCAGGCGGCCGACGTCGTCGACGACGCGAACATGCAACCCCGACATGGAACGTTTCCATCGTCGCGCCGTAATGCGAATCGTTTTTTGCGCGCCGCCGTAGGTTTCGAGCAAGCATAGCTGAGGCAGTCCACCTCGATTCGAGATATAGGCGATCCACTCGCCGTCGGGCGACCAGCGCGGATGGAAGTCGTCCCAATCGCCGAACGTCAGTTTGTAGGGAGCGCCGCCCTGAATGGGTACGACGTATAGATGTTCATATTGGTCGGCGGCGCCACTCGACGAACTATAGACAATGCGCTTGCCGTCGATGGAGACATCGGGGCGCGTGCGGAATAGTGTTTGCTCGTGGAGAATGGGCTGCGCTTTGGTAACGCCATCGGCTTCGGCGGGCATCCGCCACAGGTCGCCCGCGCCGAGCGGGATCCCGCGATTGGAAACGAACACGATCTCTTTGCCATCGGGCGTCCAGGCGGGCTGTGTATGGATGTCCCACGACCCGAAATACAGGCGCTCGCGCGGATACTTGTGATCGCGCGTAAGCGCGCTCTCCTCCCCGGCCCAGGCTCCATCGTGGATCGGCCGGACATAGATATTGAAATAGCCGCTGGGCCGCGTAGACACGTAGCAGAGGCGCGTGCCATCGGGAGAAAAAACGGGGTCAGTGTAGATCTGATGGTCCAGAGTAAGCAAGTGCGACTCGCCGCTCGACACGTTCAGAATTTCGAGCTGGATATCCTTGCCTTCGTCATCGGCCGTGTAGACGAGCCACTTGCCGTCAGGCGACCACGCCGGTGACGACAGATATTTGCGGCTGGTCGCCAGCTCCGTGGCGGCCCCGGTCGCCGGATCGACCCGCCACAGGGAGCCCTGCATCGCGATGGCAATCGATTTTCCGTCGGGCGCCCACGCGGGCCACCATGGCGTGGAACTGGGCGCCGGTGGAAAATAGTAGTTGAACATATATGTCCCGCCCTCTTTCGCCGGCCGATACATGGTCTCCTGCGCAGCCAGGATCGAGCAGCACAGCGCGCACAGCCCCAGGGTTCTTTTCATGCGCCATATTGTCCCAGGTGATATCCTGCGAAACAAGCAGTGCCTATTAATTCTCAGCGGGCTGTGCGGCGATTGGGTTGCGGCTTGGCCTTGATCGGCGGGTTGTTTGCCGTCCAGCGGCAATTCCGTGTTTACCCCAGCATGGAGCCCTACGACAACATTCCGCTGCCGCAGGATTGGCGCGAGAATGCCGAATGGGTCTTCGCCCGATTGATGTATCCTCAACACCCCAACGCGCACTTCGGCCGCTTTGGCCGCCGCTTCGGCGGTGAAATGCCGGACTGGCGCGAGGGATTCACCAGTTGGACGCAAGACTATCCCCGGGCCGATCGCCATTTTGCGCAAGCTATCCGCCGCCTGACTCGCATCCACGCCCGGTCAGTAGAACAACCCGTGAACCTGGACGACCTGGACGACGTGTACTACTGGCCCTGGTTATGCGCCGGCGAGATGGGCGATTGGAACCTCACCGCCGCCCAGGCCGCCACGCTTCGCGAGTATCTTCTGCGCGGCGGATTCCTCATGCTCGATGATTTCTGGGGACCCGAGGAATACGCGCGGTTCGAAGAAAGCATGAAGCGTGTTTTTCCGGACCGGCCCGTGGTGGAGATCGATAGCAAAGATTCGATTTTCCACATGGCCTACGATTTAGACGACCGCTATCAGATCATGGGCCAATGGGCTTTGGACGGCCGGCAGTCCTACCGCACAGCCGGGACCGTGGCGCACTGGATGGGCGTTTACGACGATAAGGGCCGCGTCATGGTCGCGATCTCTTTCAATTCGGATATCGGCGACTCCTGGGAATGGGCGGACGATCCGCGCTATCCGGAAAAATACTCCGCGCTAGGCGTTCGGATTGGCGTGAATTATGTGCTCTACTCGATGACACATTGAAGACATGCCCGTAGCGCCGCCCACAACTGTGGTTCCCCTATGGGGCAGGCATACTTTTCCAGAAACTGTGAATCCTGTATAAATTGTGGGGCGGACCCCCTGGTCCGCGCGGGTCCCCCTGGACCCGCTCTTTGCCGAGGAGATCAGTCTTATCCAACCGCGAACAGACCGGCGTGGGCGGGTTGAGCTTTTAGCTAACAGCTAACAGCTTCCCCGCTCACCGCTTCTTGACCTTTAAAACGCCAGCCGTAATCCGAACTGCAAAATGCGTGGCGAGCCAGCCGACAGAATATTCCCGGCCGTCGCCGTCGAGATGTTCGCCGCCGGAGCGGCGAAGTTCACGTTGTTCAGCGCATTGAAAAACTCCGCGCGGAATTGCAGTTTCATGTTTTCCCGTATCGGGAACATTTTGAATAACGACGAGTCCAGATTCACCGTACCCGGTGCGATCAGCGTATTGCGGCCGCTGTTGCCGAAGGAGCCGAGCGGCGGCAGAGCGTAAGCCGCGGGGTTGAAGTATTCGGCGATCAACTGATCGGTCACGCGGCCGGTGTCGAGGCGTGGGTTGCCCACCAGGTTCGGGCGCTCTGAGCCACCGCCGCTCAGCGCCCGGTCCTGCCCGCTTACCACGTTGAAGGGCTGTCCTTTACTGAGAGTAAGGATGCCGTTCAGTTGCCACCCGCCGAGGACCCACTGCGCCCAGCCCCTCTTGAGCGAAGGGATCTCCCATAGAAAGCTCGAGACAAAGCGGTGGCGTATATCAAAATCCGACAGCGACTTCTCCGGGCGCAGGTCGAGCGAATTCTGGATCGCTCCCGCCGTGTCGAGCGAATCGTTATCGATCGATTTGGCCCAGGTGTAATTCGCCAGGATCGTGTAGCCGTGAGAGAAGCGCTTGTTGAGCGAGAGTTGCATCGAATGATACGTTGAAAAACCGTTGGATTCGTAATCGGCGATAGTGCTGTATGCCGGCGCGTAAATACGCCGCTGGTTGGTATTCGCCGTGGTGGCGCCCGGCCCGAAGATGGCCGGATTCAGTTCGCGTTGGATAGGCAGCTTCGTGCCCTTCGAGCCGACGTACGCCGCGGTCACGACGATTCCCTGGGCCGTCTCGCGCTGGACGCTCACATTCCACTGCTGCATGTATCCGTCCACCAGCCCCGCTGCCAGTGTTTCGCCCATCACCGCCGGCGTGAGAAACATGTACTGGCTTCTTGCCTGCGACGAGGTCGGCTTTGTGTAGGGGAATGGGTCCACCTGACCGCGATACGGATCCGAAAAGCTGTACGGAGCGGTGATTTGGATCTGCGCGGAGAAAGGCAGGTTCTGGGAGAAAGCGCTCAACTGGTGGATGGCCGGCGTTTCATAAAAGATGCCGTAAGCGCCGCGGACGCTCGTCTTGGCCGTGGGAGTCCAGGCCAGACCGAAGCGTGGGGCTAGATTGTTCCAGTCGTTCGGCACGCCGCCGCGCGGCACGCCTTTGTCGCCGACGAACAGCATTCCCAGCGGCGCTGTCGGATACACCGTCGATTGCTGGCCCGGCCGAAACACCGAGAGCGAGTCGTTCGCATCGTAATCCGGGAAAAAAGGCTCCCAGCGGACGCCCATCGAAAGGGCCAGGTTGGGCCGAAGCTTCCAATCGTCCTGAAAGAAATACGCCATTTCCGGCGAGCGCACAGCATTGACTCGCAGTGAGCCCTGGCTCATCGCGCTTGGCAGACCCAGAACAAAGTCAGCCAAAGCGTTCGTGGAAAACTGGCCATTGAAGGTGAACTGAGGATCGGTCAGATTCGCCGTGTAACGGTCGCTGGTAGCGCTGCGGAACTCGCCGCCGAACTTCAGCATGTGGCCGTGAGTCATGTACGAGACGTTGTCCACCACCTCGTACGTCTTGTTCAGGATAGTCACCAGGTTGTCTTGATTCAGATTCCAGTAGCCGCTCACCGAGCCGCGATAATCGGTCGGATACTGCGGTGTGTCGGACGGCGCCTTGACGCCGAGAGTCTGATAAGTGACGTTGTCGCCGACCGGCAGCGGACCGCGATTCAAGAACAGCCGTGAGAAGCTGAACTGCGCGCTGTTGAGCAGGGCCGCCGAGACGCTCCAGGTGTAATTGCCCATCACGCTCGACGTATCGAAGTTGTTGTCAGACTGCAGAATGGGAAGCCCCGCTGTCCGCAGTTCGCTGCTCCAATCGTGGAAGTAGCGGCCAGTCAGGCGGTGTCTGCTGCCAATATTGTGATCGCCGCGTAGAATAATCTGATCGTGATCGAGGTTGTCCGGCGAGTTGTAGATATCGCGGCCGCCGGGGGCGTCGGGCAGCGGAATGAAGACGCCGAGAAACTTCTGTGCCGCGGGATCGAAGCGGGAAGCCGGGATAACGGCGCCCGGGAACGGCGCTTTGGTGGTGGGGTCAGTGGGCTTCAGCTTGGATTGCGTGAAATCGCCAGTCCGCTCGAGCGGAGTCGGGACGATCAGGTTGGAGACAGTGCTCGCCTGCCGCTGCCGGAGACCTTCGTAAGAGAAGAAAAAGAACGTGCGATCGCGGCCTTTATAAACGCGGGGAATCCAGGCAGGCCCGCCGAAGCTGCCGCCGAACTGATTGCGCTGCAGCTTGGGCACGATCAGGGAGAAAAAATTTCGCGCATCGAAGTCAAAATTGCGGACGAACTCGTAGGCCGATCCATGGAACTGGTTTGTGCCCGACTTGGTGATGGCGTTTATCACCGCGCCCGTCCCGCGTCCGTATTCGGCGCTGTAGTTGTTGGTGAGAATGCTGAATTCCTCAAGTGAATCCGGATTGGGAACGATGGCGGGAGTGTTGAGCTGCGGATCGTTGTTATCGCCGCCGTCGAGCAGATAGTTGTTGGAGAGCCCGCGCGCGCCGTTGATCGAGACGGCGCCGTTTTCCCCCAAGCTCGAATTGGCCGCGATGCCCGGAACCGAGCCGGGGACCAGAAGCTGTAGATCGAGCGGATTCCGGCCGTTGAGAGGAAGCTCGGAAATGCGCTTTTCATCCACCGTTTCGCGCAACACTCCGCCGATGGTTTCGACCAGCGCGATTGCGCCGGAAACCTGCACCGACTCGCTCGCCTCGCCCACTTGCAGCACGACGTTGGCCTGCCGCGTCTGGTCGGCGTCGAGCCTGATCGCCTCCGATTCGAAGCGCCGGAATCCTGTCCGCGTTACCTGCACTTTGTAGTTCCCAACCGGAAGGCGCGGGAAGCTGAAGCGGCCCTGTGAATCGGAAACCGCGTCGAAATGCTGGTCGGTCTGCTGTTGAATAGCCGTGACGGCGGCGCCAGGAACCAGCCCTCCGGTCGGATCCTCGACCGTGCCGCTGATCACCGCGGTCGATTGCGCCCAAGCCAGGGTCAGGAATACTAACGTGAGAATACTGAGACGAGACATGGTCTTCGCTCCTTTAATAAGCACTGGATCGTCCAGTATATGTCACGTGGAGCGGGCCTTCTGGCCTGCTATGCCCGCTTTCATGCGGGCATTCTTTGGGGTGGAAGTCGCGACTTTATCGCTCGGGCTTAATCTCCACGGGATGATAGTGAGGGGAACTCTAGTCATGGCTAGAGTGGACGCGCCACTGGTCGTCGGAATGTGACTCGCGCGGAGTGATTCCGGACAACATCGCCACGGCTTTGGAGGGCCGGCGGGAAAATACTCATCCAATCGCAAAAATCATCGGAGGAAATAACGTATGATCGCCAAACGGAGATAGAATTGGATCAATGCAGCCTGACCACTCCAGCGCTCTGCAAGACGCCAAGAACGCCGGGGCTTTCTACACCGACGTGCAAATTGCTGAATTCCTCGTGTGGTGGGCCGTTCGGTCGCCCCTGGATACTGTGCTTGATCCAAGCTTTGGCGGTGGCGTATTCTTGCGTGCAGCATGTCAGCGGCTGGAAAACTTGGGCGGGTCCGTGCACGGCCAGGTCTTTGGAGCCGAACTCGACAGCCGGGTGCACCAAGAAATCAGCCTGAAGTTGCACGAAGAATTCCGCATTCCAGCGTCCTCCCTCCTGGAAGCGGATTTCTTTAGCGTCGATCGCATCACTCCGGCCGGTGTGGATGTCGTCGTTGGGAATCCACCATTTATTCGGTACCAGCGCTTTACCGGCGCCGCACGAGAGCGAGCTCTAGCGTGCGCAGCCAGCGCCGGAGTCACAGTGAGCGGATTGGCCAGTTCATGGCTACCTTTCCTCGTTCACAGCGTTGCACAGCTCAAGCTCGGGGGGCGTTTAGCCATGGTGCTCCCGTTTGAACTTACGCAGGCGGCATATGCGCGGGCTGGCTTGGACTTCCTTGCTCGATCGTTTGGGACCGTCAGTCTGCTGACGTTTCGCAAGAAGCTTTTCACTGATCTCAGTGAGGACACCTTACTATTGCTTGCCCAGGACAAAGGGCGCCCGTCACGCAGTTGGCGCTGGCGGGATTTGGCGCACTCCGGCGAACTCGCGGAAATGATTCGCCGTGATGACCGAGAGGTCTCGCCCTGCAGGGTGCTGGATGCGGAGCGACTTGCCACCGGAGAAGGCCGGCTCATCGATCACCTTCTGACACGAAAGGCCCGCGAACTCTACCGTAAGCTAGGCGCATCAATACGCTCCGTTAGGCTTGGGGAACTTGCAGATGTCGGCATTGGATATGTGACCGGAGCAAATGAATTCTTCCATCTCTCCCCAAATGCGGCCCGTTACTGGAAGATTCCATCACAATTCTTGCGCCCGGCCGTTCGCCGCGGCCGATCCTTGCGCGGGCTCTTCTTCACGAATCAGGATTGGGAACTCGGGACGCACACTGGCGAAGCAGGATATCTCCTGCACATTCAACCCAAGGATGACCTGCCCGCTTCGGTCCAACGGTATCTTGCTACGGCCCAAGACATCCGCACCGCCTACAAAGTGCGATCGCGCAAGCCTTGGTATGCAGTCCCGCACGTCTACCACCCCGATGGGTTTCTGTCATACATGAGTGGCACTACACCTCGCCTCGTCGCGAACGACGCCGGCGTTGTCGCGCCCAATAGCCTCCATATCCTGCGGCTCCGCCCGACCATGACGCTTAACCACCATGCAATCCCGGCGCTCTGGCAGACAAGTCTCACGCGACTTAGTGTGGAACTGGAAGGGCACGCTCTGGGCGGCGGCATGCTCAAGCTTGAACCTAAAGAAGCTGGAAACGTCCTTGTCGCATGGCCGGCAAATTTTCGTGGGCTCCTCGATGACGCCAAAGCTCTCGATACCGTTTCCCGGACCATGGACGAGAACACGGCAATGAACGAGGCAGATAACCTGATCCTCCGGCAACGCCTGCACCTCACTCGAGCCGATTGTACCCTCCTCCAACAAGCAGCAAATATGCTCCAACAGCGCCGCCTCGCCCGCGCCTAAAGTCGCGGTAGAATGGGACCTTTCATCCTCTGAAATGACCGATAATACGGCGATCCACACGCTCGAGCTCGGACTTCAGGAACTCTGTGGCAGCGCAAAGACGCAGTCTGGCGGCCATATCAAGCCCATCCACTTGCATTGCAGCTCGCGCCTCGTTCTCGAAGGTGGGTTCCCGCCGGAATGGCTTCTCCCTCACCCGCCCATGCTGTCACGAGCACGTACTAACGCCGAGTACCGGCTCGACTACGCCCCGAGTGCGGCGAATGACACTGAGCACTCCGTCCTGGGCGGTATCAAGCACAAGAATGTCGACGTGACTGTGCTGGTTCCTGGCATCGGACCGGCCTTGGGCATCTCCGCAAAAAGTACAGGCAACGCTTTTCGTAACCTGACTAACCGCATGGAGGAAGCCCTGGGTGATTGCGCAAATATCCATATGATGTACCCCGGCTTCGTCTTTGGCTTTCTCCATTTCCTCAAGTTCGCCGCCCCTGGTGAGGTACCGACAACAGACGTTTCCTTCGATAAGGAGAGCCGCCCACTGGACAAGATCACGCGGTATCATGACGTGCTCGTCTCGCTGGCCGGCAGGACCACGATAACGGACCCGGCCATGCGATATGAAAGCGTCGGTCTCGTCGTCTACCGGTGTACCGGTGCGCAGGCAGCAATATGGCAAGCGTACCCGCCACTGGACAGCCCCGTCCACTACTCGCGTTTTTTCGAGCGCCTTTACAGCATCTACGACCTCCGGTACGCCTACCCAGACTCCAGCGGCAAGAGTCACCGCAAAACTTGGACGACCAAAGGATTCGCCGCCCCAGACGTCTATGATCAAGCAATCAATTTCCCCTGGTCGTCTCGCACCGACGACCTAGAGACAGAGTAGATAAGAACAAAGCAACCCCGGGGAATCTGTGCCCCGCGACTGGGTGTTTGCGGCTCGCACGGTGGGGTCATAAAATCGGGCTCGAGGCGGTAAAGAAGCCCTGTTTTCGCACTATCCCCCGCCGCCGGTCACGGCCTATCAAAATATTTCCTTAACCTTTGAATCCAAATGACTTACAACTGTTATTTCGCCAAGCAAACCCTCAGTTTTTAGGATCCGCTTGCTATCCTAAGGGTAGAGGAACCATGGCCACTAAACGACAACCAGCCGCCAATCGGCAAAACGAAGCCTCCGAAGGACGCGCCGCCGCCCATTTGGATGGCCTCACGTATGGATTTTCTAGAAAGCTCGAAATTGGGTCTGCTTTGCACCGACGCCTTCCGAGCCCCCAAGGACCGGAAATATCCTGCGTGGAAATTCTTATATTGCAAAACGAACCCAAGGATTCGAGGCTAAGTCCTCTGGATACAATAGCGCTTGCCCAAAAGTTTTCCCACAGAACCCACGGAACCCACGGACCTCCTGCCTATTAACACTCCTCATGTCATAAGTAACTCTGATGAAAAATGATAGAATTATAAATTTGCTAAATCTAAGGAGGCAAGCCATACTAGTTGTCACACAGCCCCAAGCGTAAGCGCGGGGGCCAAGAGCAAGCATAAAGGAGGATACCCATGAGCAACCGAGTCTACATCTTCGACACCACGCTCCGGGATGGCGAGCAGTCGCCCGGATGCAGCATGACGGTTCCCGAGAAGCTTCGCATGGCCCGCAAGCTCGTGGAGCTCGGCGTCGATATCCTGGAAGCCGGTTTCCCGATCGCCTCCGATGGCGACTTCGAAGCCGTCGACGCGATCAGCCGTGAATATCCCTGGGTGCAAGTCGCCGCCTTGGCCCGTTCCTGTACGCTCGATGTCGAGCGCGCTGCCGCCTCGCTCAAACACGCCAAGCGCCCGCGAATTCACACCTTCATCGCCACCAGCGATATTCACCTCAAGTACAAGCTCAAGAAGTCCCAGCAGCAGGTGCTCGACGAGGCCGTGGCCGCCGTCGAGCTGGCTCGCCATCATGTAGACGATGTCGAATTCTCCGCCGAAGATGGCGCCCGTACTGGCCCTGAGTTTCTGTTGAAGATTTCAAAAGCCGTAGTAGCCGCCGGCGCCCGCACCGTCAATATTCCGGATACTGTAGGTTACTCGGTGCCCGAAGAGTATGGCGCCCTGATCGGCACGGTAGTGAAAGCTCTTGGCGATTGTGCCGTAGTCAGTGTGCATTGCCATGATGACCTTGGCTTTGCCGTAGCTAATTCCATCGCCGCCGTACAAGCCGGCGCCCGGCAAATCGAATGCACCATTAACGGTATCGGCGAGCGCGCCGGCAACTGCTCCCTCGAAGAGGTCGTCATGATCATGAAGACCCGCAATGACCGCTTCCCCTTCCAGACCGGCATCCACACCGAGCATCTGTACGCCGCCAGCCAGCTCCTTAGCTCCATCATCACCTTTGGACCGCAGCCCAACAAGGCCATCGTCGGCCGCAACGCCTTCGCGCACGAAGCCGGCATTCATCAGGATGGTTATTTGAAAGAGAAATCCACCTACGAGATCATCGATCCCAAGTCTGTAGGAGTGCCGGAAGGCAAGCTGGTGCTCGGCAAGCACAGCGGCCGCCATGCCTTGAAGCAGCGCTGTGAGCACCTCGGCTTCTCGCTCACCAAAGACGAGTTGGATCTCGTTTACACCCAGTTCACCACTCTAGCCGATCGCAAGAAAGGCATCCTGGACGAGGAGATCGCGAGTCTAATCGTGGCCGCCGGGCACGCAGCCCGTCCCACTTTCGCCGGAAAATGAATCTCAAAATCCTGGTATTACCCGGAGACGGGATCGGCACGGAGGTCACCTCCGAAGCCGTCCGCGTCTTAAAACGCGTCGCCGAAAAATGGGACCACACCCTTAGCCTCAGCGAAGGACTGCTCGGCGGAATCGCCATTCATAAGACAGGTGTCCCGATGCCTGAGGAGACCGCCCGTCTCGCGCTGGCCGCCGACGCCACCCTCATGGGCGCAGTCGGCCTCCCGGAATTCGACGACGCCCCACCCGAGAAGCGCCCCGAAAAAGGTTTGCTCGGCATCCGCAAGACGCTAGGCGTCTATGCCAACCTGCGCCCCGTTCGTTCGTACAAGTCACTGATCGATTCCTCTCCGCTAAAGAACCATCTGGTGGATGGCACGGACATGATCATCGTCCGCGAGCTGACCGGCGGCATGTACTACGGCACGCCGCGCGGCATCTCTGGATCCGGACCGGAAGAACGCGCCGTGAACACGATGGTCTACACGCGCGCCGAAATCGAGCGCGTCGCCCGCATGGCCTTCCACCTCGCCCAGGGCCGCCGCAAGAAGCTGACCTCTGTCGATAAGTCCAACGTGCTGGAAAACTCGCAGCTATGGCGCCGCGTCGTAACCGAGATCGCGCCGGAATTCCCTGACGTAGCCCTGGATCACTTGTTAGTCGACAATTGCGCCATGCAGCTAGTCCTGAACCCCAAGCGCTTCGATGTGATCGTGACAGAGAACATGTTCGGCGATATCCTAAGCGACGAAGGCGCGGTGCTAGCGGGCTCGATCGGAATGCTTCCCTCCGCCTCGATCGGCGCAAAAAAGCCTTCCGGCGTCTGGGTAGGATTATACGAGCCAGTCCACGGCTCAGCCCCCGACATCGCCGGTCAAAACAAAGCCAATCCGCTAGGCGCGATCGGCTCGGTAGCCGCGATGCTAGAGTACAGCTTCGGTCTGCATGAAGAAGCGAAGTCCGTAAACGCCGCTATAGAAGCAGTATTAAACAGCGGCAAAGTAACCGCCGACCTGAAGCCCACAGGCAAGCCCGCGACGACCGAAGAAGTAGGCCGAAATGTGGAACGCCATGTGGAATATGCTTTAGCTTGTTCGTAAAAATAGATGACCACCCAAAGCCACAATCGAAACCTGCCGACACAGAGCCGCGCGCGTCAGCGAGCGGTCTTTTCTGAGAACTTATGACCACTCCCCAAACCATCATTGAAAAACTCTGGCAAAGCCACGTAGTCCACGAGCAGCCAGGCTCCCCGACTCTTCTCTACATAGACCTGC
>Ga0210405_10001874_pt1 | contig 22801 bp, 21 predicted proteins | sample IncBWH11MmetaG_FD_155492 | JGI IMG/M metagenome (GOLD analysis project Ga0210405, IMG submission 155492) | Forest soil microbial communities from Barre Woods Harvard Forest LTER site, Petersham, Massachusetts, United States - Inc-BW-H-11-M | ecosystem: Environmental > Terrestrial > Soil >... | reverse complement strand
CAGCAGCCTGAAATGCTCGTTGACGAGATCGAAGGCGACGAGGTCGCCAACGCGGTCATAGAGCCCAGTGGAGTCCTTGAGATCACTGAACAGGAAAGTCAGGCTCAAGATCTTGAGGCGCTGGCCGATGGCGAGCGTGTCGGTCCGGTAGATGTCGCGGAAGGTCTGATTGGTAAGGAGACGCTTTGCAGTGAGGATGGGCTTGCGTCGCTTCAGCAGGTCATCCAGCGCCTGGTTCGCCACCCATACGGCCGGCAACACGCGACCCTCGGTGCGATTTTCCAAAGCCAGGCGCAGTGGCCCGGGGCGCAAGGCAATGCTGTCGACCGGAACCTGGACCTTGTTGAAGATCACGGACAGGTTCTGGCGCTGGCTCGCCTCATCGCCGCTGACATCAAGGAACTGGGCCGCATGCGTCACGGGATCGAACACGATTAACGTGCCCTTCGGCAGCTGCAGCGAAAGGATGGCCCTTTCTCCAGGCGGCAACTCAACAGTTTCGAGCGTGACCTCCCGCAGTAGCTTCTCCAGATCGGCTGGAAGATCGATGGCCGAACTCCAGAAGATCTGGCGGTAAAATTCGGCCACGGACAATTCGTCGGGACTGTGGGCCGCGATCTTGCGCAGGCGCGGGCTTACCGTGAAGGTCACCTCGACCAGGTTGTCGAGCGTCGTCTCGTAGCCCGCGGCGCAGAAAGCGCAATTATACTGCGCCCTGTCCAGGGTCTTCAGGCTTTTATTGGCGGAGAGAACACCAGCGCAGCTCGGGCACATGACGCTCCACGTCATCTCGAACATGCCGAGCCCCACCGCATTCAGGAGCGCGGCGATAACCCGCTCCTCGTCGAGGCCCTCCCTGGCCGCGAGATCAAGCGCATTCATTCTGTTCAAGGCGTGATCCGGGGCATCCCGCACCATGCGCTCGAGCATGTCCACTACTTCTTCGTCGGCCGACTGACGCAGGGCCACAAACAAAGTCTCGGTTTCGCTCATGCGACCATGGTACAGGAAAGCAGGCAAAGCAGAAACCCCGCTAACCCATCACTTGTATGTACCGAAACCATGGTTCCCGCATGTCGCGGAGCTGTCATCTTGCCGCAGTCTTGCACGGACCCGTTGGGCTAACCCGCCTTGCGGGCTAAACGATGATCGCTTTCGTCACGCGGGCGCCGCCCGCTATGCCTCGCGTTTCCGATGCGGATCGTACTTCGAGAGCACGTCTTTGAGGTAATCCCGGCTTTTCCACTCGGGTGGCGGCGGCTCGTACCCGGGTCGAGGAACGAATGGATTCGCCGGTACAGCCGCGGAAGCGCCCATCAGGTCCGGAACGTAGCGCGGGCAGTTCGGGAAGATCTCGCATTTGACGCGCACGACGAGTTTCGCGCCATGATGCCCGGCAAGCGTTTCCGCGCTGTCGTGGATCGTTGCCTTGCCTCGGATGCGCGTGCGAAACGACTTGCCGTCGAGGCGCACGAACAGCAGCCCGACGTTCGGGTTGCGGTGAATATTGCCGAGTGTGCGGTACATGTTGTTGCCGTCGTACTCGGGGTACTCGAGCGTGTCGGGCCCGGTGATCCTGACCAAGCCGGGATCGCCCGAACGCATGGAGCAATCGACGTTGTCCTGATAGCTCGTCGCGATGAAAAAGAATCGCGCCTCTTCGATGAGCTTGCGGTCCTGCTCCCAGAACTCGAAGTGGAGGCGATGCTTCTCGAGGCCGTCGGCGACACGGCGGCCGTCGAAGCGGTCCTGCAGCTCGCGCATGCCGTCGTGGTAGAAGGGGGCGCGGTCGATCGGGTCGGTCATGGGGGCCTCGGCGCTGACTTGCGGCATGTCTCGCTTCATAGCAGACCGCCGCCCCCGGCGCGACGGGCCAGATGCGGCCAGCTCGCGGAGCGCATCTTGAAGCTCGAGACAGCCAACTAGATGATGACCTATTTTGTGCCGCTCTGTTGAGCCGTGGCGCGCTAAACTCCTATACCCGGATGTAGGAGACCAAAGAGATACTTCACTACCTTGGCGGAAGCTTACAGCCTACGACGTGCGTTCTCCAGCGCTTGAGCGATAAGATCGCGGTCGATGCATCGGAATGTGTCAAAAAGGCTGCGGTTGCCCTCGGTTGTAGTATGATTGATAGTCTTGAGTGCCAGCTCGTAGTACGTGAAGGCTGCGCTCACATCTCCTGCATGCTCTGCCAACACTCCCTTGACGTAAATTGCGGTCGGCTCGCCATTCCCTTTCGCCGCCTCGGTGGAGGCGACGCCATCGGCACCTAAATTCAGGGCGAGCAGTGCCAGCCGTGAGTGTGCGAGAATCCTTGTAGTTGGGTCACCTCCGAAGTCCGTTTGATCGTACTCGCGCTTTGCTCCTGCGGAATCCCCACGATGCTCGGCGATGTACCCGCGCGCAATATGACGCGTTCCGTCGTAGTCGCCTATAATTAGATCATTTGGGCGAAGATCATATTGCTGTTGCCATGCAGCCGCAGCAGTGACACGCTGCTCTGCCGCACTCATATTTCCGAGCCTGGCATTGAGAATGGCCGCACTAAGCTCCCAATAATAGACATCCACTACATAGACCATATCCCAACCGAACGGGACCGGTGGTGGTGGCACGCCTTCTCTATTCCATTTTATGCAGCGCTCAGTGTTTGCAAGAGCGCCCGGCCAGTCACCCTTGGCGATTGCCAATCTCATCGCTTTAATATCCGTGCAATATTCGAGTGCGACGGCGTTGGAAATCCACATCAGAGAGATCACGACGATCTTGAAAAACAATCGCATCGCTTCCTCCTCCCCTTTAATCCATCCTGCGGGCTACAAATCAGCGGTAGGCCTGATCCCGGTTATTCCGTGCGCCACCATCTCGGATAAGGCAGATATGGTCGCGGACGGGTTCGCGCCGACGGCATTAGGCACGATCGAGCCGTCCGAGACATACAAATTTCGATAGGCATGAACCTGACCAAAAGTGGGCGGCGCCGCACTGGTGACCCCCCTTGTGGGGTCGTCACTGAGGATGCAGCCGCCCAGGGCGTGCACGCTGATATTCTTCCGCAACGGCCACCACCAGGTCGGAAATGAAAAGAATCTCTCAGCCCCGGTTTGACGGCAAAACTCCTCGCCTACATCGATCATGGCTTGATAAAGCGGATAGCTATCAGCCGTGGGCCAGTCGAGATCGATCCAGCCGTCGCGTCCGAGTCGCATGATGCCGTTCGAGCGATCGACCCCCATAAACAACAGGACACAGGCATGATACGAAGAATCGCCTTTGAGGATCTCAGCCAATGCAAAGCCGGCCGGTCCCGTCGTTCGTCCTTTCATCCGGGCGAACCAATGGCGCACGGCGCGCCAAACAGATGCAAGGTGCAGAAAGCCGGGCTTCGCTCCTTCGGTAAACCAGGCAGCGATGGCGGGATAGCTTGCATCCTCGAGTACAAATGCACGATGGGGATCGAAACGTTCAAATAGATTGAAATCAATCGCCTGTGTAATGACGGGGCCATAGTTCGGATCGGCAGGCGGCTTTGCACCTTTGACAAACCCCAGAAAATCACCGTTGCCTGAAAAATTGCGTCCCAGCATGGGGCTGAGGCGCCGCAGCGTGCGGTAAACGTCGCGGCATCGAAGCAACAGTTCGGTCGAGCCCAGGCTGCCTGCGGAGACAACAACACGCCGGGCAACGGCGCTCTGCTCCGCGCTATCTTGCGCCAAATCGCGGAAGGATACGCGATACCCATTTTCACCATCCGCTTCGGTATCATCCTCGCCGGCCCTGTTGAGGGGAACGATGTGCTGCACCAGGCAATGGGTGCGGATTTCCGCGCCATATGCTTTCTCCGCTCGATAAAGGTAATTCAAGTCGAGCGTATTCTTCGCCTGATAATTGCACCCGATGTCGCACTCCCCACAATACGTACAGGACGTCTGGATGGCGCCGTAACGATTTTCGCATTGCACGCCAGGCGGTAGTGGGGTCGCGAAGTCATTGCCAAAGAAGACATTGATATCCACCAATCGGGAATCGCGCCCCATCTGCCGCGCCACGTTTTGGAACAGCTGGGTACGAACAATTCGCCTGCGGCCGGTCTGCTCAGGAATCGTGCGCGCACCCAGGACTTCCTTGCAAACCTGGTAATAGGGACGCAACTTCGTCTTGCGGCAGCTCTCGGGCCAGCCATCAGAGAAGACCTCGTCCGGCGGCTCCAGAAACACGTTCGCGTAAATGAGCGATCCGCCTCCCAGGCCGGCACCGAGCACCACATCGATGTTGCCGTATTTTCTGATGTCGAATAGTCCCGGCTGCTCGCTCCCTGCGGCGACCGTCGGTCTCCGGCGTTTTTCCAATGGAGTATTCCAGAAGCTGTGCGACATATCGTGCGGCGTTCGCGGAAACGTCCCGAGTTCGTATCGCCTGCCTCTTTCCAATACGAGCACTTGGCCTGGCCATTTCTTGCTGAGGCGGCACGCGTTGATGGCTCCGCCAAAACCGGTCCCGATCACTATCGCCTCATACATTTTCACGATCCCTCCCCGGGCAAAATGCGTCTCAGGCGCTTCGCGCCTATAAAGTTGCCGTCCAACCCACATCGCACTTTTATGTGAGTGTTACCATATCGTGAGGATCGGTGGTTGATGAGATTTTCCATGCCAACCTCAGATTGGGATCGTCTTGAGACGACGTTAAAGGAAAACGGCGATAGTGACATACTGCCGCCGAAAACTCCGGAAGACGACGTAGATCGGCTTGGCGTCAAGATTTCACTGTTGGTGCTATGCGTTGCGCTTTTTCTCGCGGCCAATTGGGTGATAAGCAGCCCAAGCTTCCAGAAGTGTAGTGCGTTGGAAAATGTGACACAGCGCAACACCTGCTACGACGAACTGAGAAACAAGCTGTTGAAGCCCCCAGGCAAAGGACCCTGAGAGCGCGGGGCAGTACATCCCGGTGCGCACCACCAGGGTGATCGTATCGGAGCGCGACTTCCGCTCTGGGTCAAACTGAGAAGAGCTCAGCATGAGCAAACGCCCTCCGGGGTACCCCGGAAAGCGGACATTGCCCAATCCAGTCAGCTTTCGCGAGGCATGCCTCCAGAGCGAATTTCCTATTGCAAAGTCAATCGGAGCTGTGGTGCCGCTCACGTCAGATTAAATGATTACGGATACTTGGCTGGCGACGCGCCAAATCGTTGATTATTTAGCGCGGCGGCAGGCCAGTTTTTTGGTAGCCATCGTCTAATTGCCGTTCGCAAGATGGCTGAGTGCCATAGTCGAGCTCGCCGGTGCATCGATGACAAAGCTTGGACCCAATGAAAAGCTCTATCCGCTCGTCAAGATCGCGATGGTGGTCGATGCGCTCAAGGACGAAGGCGTTTCACCCAAAGACGCGCTGGCAGGAATTCGCGTTTCCGAGACGCAGTTGGGCTCGCCGGCAGTTCGGGTATCCGCAAATGAAGTTATTCAATCCTATTGCAACGCCATCAGGCTTTCTCGAAACCCGCACTTTGCCTACCAGACCGGCCTGAGATTTCACGTCTCAACTTACGGCATGTACGGTTTCGCAATCCTGAGCAGCACAGACTTTCGCCAAACCATGGCGTTTGTCGTGAAATATCACCAGCTTGCCGCGCCGCTCGTCGATGTACAATTCTCAGAACAAGACAAAGTCGCGGTCTGGACGATGAGCCCGTTTCCGTTTCCGCAGGTCGATGCACCACTCTACAAATTCATCGTTGAACTCCAGGCCGGTGTGCACGTGTCGCTGCATCGCGATATCATGGGCCAATCGTTCGGCGCGTCGGAGCTGCATTTTACATTCGGCCGGCCTCGGGGCGCCAAGAGCAACGTCGAGGTCTTTGGCTGCCCGGTGCTCTACGGACAGCCCGAAAACAGACTTTTATTCGACCTCGATTGGCTGAATGCCCCACCGAATTTTGGAAATGAGGTGACCTATTCCGAGGTATTGCAACTCTGCGACAAGTTGCTCAGCGAGTTGAAGCTGAACACCGGCATGGCGGGCAAGGTTCGCGAAATTTTCCTTGGCCGTCTGGGGCAGCCCACGAGCTTCGAGCTGGTCGCGGAACGTCTCAGAATGAGTCAGCGCACCTTGCGACGGAAGCTGGAACAGGAAGGCACGTCGTTTCGCGAGTTGATCGATGAATTAAGGGCGCATGCGGCGATCAAATACGTCCGCGATACGGACCTGACGATCGAAGACGTCGCATACGCATTGGGGTTCAGCGACGCAGCCGCCTTTCGCCACGCCTTTCGTCGCTGGACCAAGAGCGCCCCGCATGAATATCGGCGCGGCAGAATCGATATCGAACCGGCTTCTCGGAGGTAGGGCATCTTACGTGCGGCCTGCCTGACGTTCCCAGGCAAGATTGTCGAAATTCTCGATCCGGCGCTTTTGGCCGAAATTGACCGGTTGTTGGCCCGAACGATCCTTTTCGAAGCGGGATGGTTGGGCAATTCTCCTCTCAACGCTTGGCCAGATAGCGAAGCGGCCCGTCCGTTCCAAACGGCATAAATTGAGGAGATTGATATATGAACGAGAAGTTTAACAATTTCTGCAGCGAACTTCGCACCAAGATCAATGATGCCGACAAGCGCATCAAGGATCTGAAGGCGAACGCCGTCGGCGCCAGCGAAAAGGCCAAGGTCGAGGCGAAGGCGCAACTTGCCGCGCTCGAAAACAAGGCGAAGGAGCAGAAGGCCCGCACTGCGGCGGCCGAGGCAAAAGTGAAAACGTGGGTCGAGGAAAAGAAGGCAATGACCCACGACAAGATCGCAGAGTGGAAGGAACAGCGGAACGTAAAACGACTGGAGTCCCGCGCCGATCTTTCAGAGCACTACGCCGTCACGGCGATGGAAATTGCCGCTGCTGCGGTCGACGAGGCTGAAAGGGCGGCCGTCGAAGCCGTCGTTGCCCGCATGGATGCCGATGGAATCAAGGCGCCGGCTGCGAGCACGGGCTAGGTCGATCGCAAATCGGCCGCGCCAATCAATTCCCGAATTATCTTATCACACGAGGAGAATGACATGAAGCGAAGCATCGCGATAGCGGCAACTGCGGGTGCCGTGCTGTTCAGCCCGATCGGCGCGTCGCAGGGTCAACAGGTTGTGGGCTCTACGCAGCTCGGCGTAGCAGTCGCTGAACTGCGGGACGTTACCGTGGGATGGAGCGCCAAGCGCCAAATTCTCGGGCAATCCGTCTACAACGACAAGGGCGAGGCGATCGGGAAGGCCGACGACATCATCATCGCTCCGGACAAAGCGGTCTCCTACGCCATCATCGGCGCCGGCGGATTTCTCGGTGTCGGCAAGCATGACGTCGCCATCCCCGTCAGCCAGTTGAAGCAAAACGACGGCAAGATCCTTCTTGCCGGTGCAACGAAGGAAGCCATCAAGGCAATGCCTCCCTTCGAATATGCGCGCTGAATTCGTCGGCTGCTGATCCGAGACAACTGTGGCAGCCGGCTCCTTTCCACCCATAGGCAACCATCCCGAATTCCATTCAGAAGGAGACTCACATGACCGACAGGATAATCGTAGCGACATTCAACGATACCAATGCCGCCTATGATGCGGCGAGCGCGATCAAGGGCTTGAAGGACGCTGGTGTCGCGGACTTCAAACTCAAGACTGGCGTGATGATCAAGAAAGACGGTCGGGGCAACGCTGTATTGCTTGAAGGCAAGGACCGTCATCTTCTGGGGACAGCGGTGGGGACGATCACCGGGGCGCTGATCGGATTGATCGGGGGCGCGCCCGGCATGGCGCTGGGAGCTGCGCTGGGCGCCACGACAGGGTTGAGTGGCGATGTCGTGATGGAGGCGCTGGATTCCGACTTCGTGGACTCCGTGACCACAGACATGCGTCCGGGAATGACGGCGATTATCGTCGAGGCGAACGAGGGCAGCACGCGCCCGGTCGACGATATCGTCGCGTTGGGCGGAGGCCACGTCTATCGGCAGGCCGCCTGAAGATAATCCAGGACCTGCCGGCCGAACGACCGGCAGGTCACCACCTCCGACGGCGGTGACCGTCGTCGAGGCACGCCCGAAAGGGATACCCCATCGCGCCTGCGCGACGGGGTGAACTCAACGAAAGAACTCGCCCTCAATCGTTGTCGGCAGTGTGGTCGTGGTCATGGTCGGGCGGCAGGGTGCGGCCCGTCAATTGGTCCCAGAACGCGCACTGGTGCACCGTCGCGAAGTTCGACTCCGTGGTTGGCGTCGGCGGGACGAACGACTGCATCACCTGGCGGTCACGGTGGAAGCGCGCCCAGTGGGGCGAGCCGTTCCCGTTGGGGTTGCCGCTTTCGGCAAACTCGGTCCAATAGCCAACCATCATGTCCGATAGCTGCTGCTGATTGGTGTTAAGCGGCGTCTGCGGGAAATTGAGACCGAGTCCCGACGAGCTGGCGAACGGGAAGATGTACTGGATCTCCGAGGCATGCGATGCCCCGTAGGGGAAGCTAACGGCAGGCAGGAAGTTCTGCGGCGCATTCTTATCGTTGAACTCGTAGGCGAAAGTCGAGACGAACTCCGATGCAAGCTCGTCCGCGAACCGGGCCGTGCAGGCGAATATCGCGTCCGTTCCCAATGCGCCGACCGCCTGATCGTAAGTCGGGAAGCTGCCGCCCGGATACTGCGCCTGGACCAGGGCCACCGCCGGGCTCGTAACGGGGACGCCGATCGTGGCGGCGATTGCCGCCGGATAGGTAACGGAGGTCACCGGGTGGCCTGTAAGGTCAAAGTCGAGCGCCACGAACAGGTTCCACTCGTCGTGGTTGGAGCCGTTCATCAGCGGCACGCGATTGAACTGTCCGCTCGCGAGCGCGGGCGCGACCGACTGCGTCAGCACCTTGCCGTCGACGTTGGGCGCCGGGTTGAAGCTGGCGACGTTGAGAATCGTCGACACCGTGAGCGCGCGCAGGCATGTGAGCACGTCCGCCGGATTGGGCTGATTGCATCCGACCGCGTTCGCAAAGCTTGCTCCAGCCGCCTCGGCCTGTGCCAGCGTCGGCTGCGTCTGCATATAGGCGCCGCTCTCGACGATCGCGCGATGAAACAATCCGTTGGCCGTCGGCGACACAAGGTTGACGAACGTGCTGAGTCCACCCGCCGATTCGCCGAACACCGTCACCTTCTGCGGGTTGCCGCCGAACGCGCTGATGTTGCGCCGCACCCACTTCAGGGCGGCCTGCTGGTCCTGGATCCCGTAGTTGCCCGATGCGTGATCGGGAGACTCACCGGTTAGCGCCGGATGGGCGAGGAAACCGAGCGCCCCCAGCCGGTAGTTGATGGTCACTACGACCACGCCGCGCTGCACCAGCTTGGTGGCGTCGAACTCGTTGCTCTCGCCAACCACAAGCGCGCCGCCATGGATCCACACCATCACCGGCCGCCCGTCGTCGCGGTCAAGATCGTGATCGCCGGCCTTGTTGGGGGTATACACGTTGAGGAACAGGCAATCCTCGGTCTGCGTCGCGTTGCCGAAGGGCGAGAAATTCTGCGGACAATGGTTGCCGAACTGTGTCGCGTCCTGCGTGACGACCGAGGGCGTCACCGGCAGCGGCGGCTTCCAGCGCTGATTGAAGGTCACCGGCTCGGCGTACCGGACGCCTAGGAATTGCCGTATGGTACCGGTCGTGTCGAGTTTGCCCTGGAACGTGCCGTCCGGCGCCTTCACTAGCGTCGAGGCGGCAAGCGACCGGTCGACCGGCGCGGACAGTGCGAAGGCGACGCCGAGCAGTAGCGCTGGACAGAGCGTGCTCCGCAGCCACGACGGTCGTTGAATGGAAGCGACTTTCCCTCCGAACATGATGTTTCCTCCTGCTGAAAGATTGTTGTGCTACTCGCTTTTCGTGCGATGCGACTTGAACCGCCACGCGACCCAGCATGCCCAGTAGGATTTAGGATTTTTTTGACCGAGCCTCGTGAATGCAACGTTGACCGCTCGATATCGCAGGTTGAACGATACTGCGGAATTTATGTCGCGCGTGTGAAAGGCGTCGCGCGCATTTCGGCGTTCGCCTCTTGGAGTTGAACAGATATCGGGACCCGCCTCAGGCGGCCCTAAAAAATCAGGTTCGTCAGCCCAACAGGACTTTTTTTCAACACTATCTGCGGCCGCGCCGGACGGCCTGATGGAATAGCGGTTATTCCAGCATGGAATTATCGCTATTCGGCGCATCAGCTACCGCCGTCTGGCCGATTTCGCTTCGTCGCGATATCACCTCCTTCACTCCGCCAGGTTGCGCAAAGTCACCGGCCATAGAATGCCTCCCTTCGGCGTGCAAAGGCGCATGTCACCGGTCTGGGAATCTTACTGTGCAACGCGCTCCCGGAGTTCGCTCCACACTGAAGCTCCCACCGAGCTGTTGCGCGAGCGCCCTTACCAATCCGAGACCCGACGAGCGACTTTTGGGGTCCTCCAAATCGAAGCCGAACCCCTCGTCTTGCACATAGAGCTCGTATAGTCCCGCACGCCGCCTCAAGCCGACCGTGACGGTGACTTGCCCATGCTGATTGACGCCGTATTTTACCGCATTCATCAGTAGTTCATTGATGATCAACGCGAGCGGCATGGCTGTCTCCCTTGGAAGATTCCCCCTGGCCGTTTTGCAATCGATCGATACGTCGCTGCCGAACAGAGTTCGGGCATTGGCGCAGATGGCGCCAACAAGGTCCTGCCCGTTCATGTCGGTAGAGCCACGCGCGCAATAGTAGGCCCGTTGCGCGGTTCCAATCGCCCCGATGCGACGGATTGCATCCGACAGCACCTCGCGAGCTTCCGAGCTGCCTGTCTTGCGGTATCCCGACTCCAGGAGGCGAATGAGTATTTGCAAGCTGTTCTTGAGCCTGTGGTTCCACTCGTCCAGCAACTGTTCGCTCAGCGAAATTGTCTCGGTAAGCCGATCTTGAATGCTCTGGGGAGCGATAGACGGCACATCGGAGTTTGCGTGCGTGTCGAGGCCGTCAGCAAATTTGCGCTCGGCCCCAATGTCCAGGTTAGCTTTTGGTTCAATCATGTTAATCTCTATCTCCGTTTAATTTCTGTTGCCTCAACACGATTGCCCCGACCGGATGTTGGTGAGGGTTCCACACCCTCGCTGATCGTTGCGTTTTGTGTTGCTGGAATCCGCGTTTCAAAAAGTACTGACGACCCGCGTTGTTTGGAGAGAGTGGGTTCACCCACCAACATTGCCCCAAGATTGCTCGGGCCAAGCAACCCTTCACTATCGCGTGAGCCTGAGGATGGCCGGTCCGCTGAGGCTTGCCTTGAATTCCATAACGGGAAACATTTGGTCTCGCGGGGGCGTCGAGTGCGGCGAGCGGGAAGCACGCGATCTTGCTTGATCCATCGGCCACACGTTCCAAGGACGATCGATGCGCTCGCTTGTGATCGAAGACGAGCCGCAGATTGGCGCCTATCTCGGCCGTTTGCTTGGGCAGTTGCGCGGGATTGTCGACATCGTCGGATCCGTTTCGGATGCCAGGCAAGCGCTTGGCAATTTCAAGTACGATCTGGCCATCGTCGACCGGATGCTGCCCGACGGCGACGCTCTCGATATCGTCATGGCGCTGAGCCAAATGCCGGAAAGGCCAGCTTTCATCATGCTGACCGCCAAGGACGCCAAGGAAGACGTGATCGATGGACTGAACGGCGGGGCGGACGATTATCTTGGCAAGCCCTTCGAGCCGCAAGAGTTCATCGCCAGGGTAAGGGCTGTCCTGCGGCGGCCTCGACTGCTCGTACCGTCGATCCTGTCGTTCGGGAACGTCGAACTTCGCGTCGGCACCAACGAGGTCACTGTGGCCGACAACAAGGCCCTCCTTCGCCGCCGCGAAGCTTTAATCCTCGAAGCTCTTCTGATGCGACGCGACCGCGTCGTCGCGCGCGAAGTCCTGGTCCAGGCGGTCTACAGCTTCGATGACGAGATCGAGTCCAATACGCTTGAGGCGCAGGTGTCGCGGCTCCGCAAAAAGCTGGCCGAGTTTGGCAGCAACGTCGAGATTCGGAGCATGCGGGGCATTGGCTATATTCTCAGGACGGCACATACCTGATGAAGTCGATCAGCAGGACACTGACGCTTTCGCTCGGCCTGACTGCAACGGCAATCTTTCTCGTAACGCTCGGCATCGTCATCTGGTTCGATCTGGCGCGCGAGCGCGAGCAAACCTACTGCCAAACCGCCACAGCTATCCTCAATCACGCCACGGTCGTCGATCCCGGCCACGGACTGATTATCCGTTCGACTGGCCTCAAGCAGCTGAGATCTCATAGCCCGCATCTATGGTACGTTGTGTCCCACGACAATCTCATGAGCGAGTTCGGACAGGACCGCCGACCTGCGCTACCTTTCTCGCTCCCCTATGGCGGTCCCATCGGATTGTCAGTTCTCAACACACTTGACCAGGAGAGTTCCTTCTGCCTGGCGGTCGTGAAAAGGAACACGTCCAGGCTCGTTATGATGATCGGAGGCGCGCAAGTCCAATTCGGCCAGGTCGCGGAAGCGTTCGTCCTCCGCAATCTTTCTTCGATTATTCTGTTGGCCGCCGCTTTTGCCTCGACCGTAATGGCCGGCGCATTCCTGTCCGCGCGCTTTGTGACGCGGAGCATCGAACGCGTGACAAGGCTGGCGCTCGCAATCGACCCGAGGGCACCTCAGGCATCAATATCGCTTGATGAGGTTCCGGTCGAACTCAAGCCTCTGGCCAGCGCGCTTAACCGGGCCTTCCATGAGATCAATACCTACATCCAGAGGCAACGCCGGTTCCTGGGCAATGCCGCACATCAACTGCGAACGCCGCTGACCTTGCTGCGCGCCAAAATCGAAGACGTTGCCGAGCCCGCCTTGAAGGCCGAACTCGTGTGTGACGTTCGTCGCCTCACGTCCTTGGTCTCGGCCATGCTGGACCTGGCACGGTTACAAGATCAAGCGATAGAAAAGCGGCCCATCGATCTCGGAGCCCTGACGCGGGAGGTCCTTGCGGATTTCAGCCCGACGGCGCTGGATGCCGGGGTTGAGCTCTCACTGGAGCAGGCTCCGCAAGGCAGTGTCGTGGTGCTTGGAGTCGAAGCTGCGATTCGGAGCGCCTTGGCAAACCTGGTAGGCAATGCGTTGATCCATGCCCGCGGCGCCGCACGCATCGTAGCCAATCTGCGGCGCGGTAGCGTATCGATCAGCGATGATGGGGCCGGATTTTGCCCGGCCCCTCAACTCAATGTTATTGAGCCGTTCCAGACTGGCGCGACCGCAAAGGTGGGGCACGGGCTAGGCCTGTCGATCATCCAGGAAATTATGACAGCTCATGCAGGTACGCTGACGGTCACATCGACACCGGGGCGCGGGACAACCGTCTGCCTGAGTTTCCCGGAGGCTCCGCGGGAACGCATAGCTATTCCTGAACCGGCAATGTAGATCACCGCCCGCTTATATAACACCGGGAAAATTGGCCGAGATTGCGCTCGACGCCTCGCGTCCATCGCATCCCGCACCCAATGTTCATGACGATCGCGAAGCGCTCTGCGGGCACGGGACCGCGCTATAGGTTGTCGAGATGATTTGCCGACGGACGAATCATCGGAGCCATCGGTCACCGGCAACGACTGCTGCGAAAGTTGGATGCGCACATTCATCCGACATTCAGCAGCATAGGAACAAAATGGGCCGCAGATCGTTTCGATCTCAATGTCATTGCTGGAGTTACGGCAATGTTGAGGCATGGAAACTGCGCAGCGGCGATCGCGCTTTGCTTCCTGGTGTTTGGCTCAATCGCCGGAGCCTCGGCGCAGCCGGGTCATCCGGGGCGAGGCGGTGCGCCGGCAATGCCTCATCCCGCCGCCGTCGGACCGCACTTCGGCGCGCCGCATATCGCTGCGCCGCATGTCGCGGCGCAGGCTCCCCATTTTTCTGCGCCTGCTCCGCGCGTCGCCGTGCAGCGTTTCTCAGCGCCACCGCGGAGCTTCGCTGTCTCCCGGGCCCCCCCGTCGCGGATTGCCGCACCGCATCACGCTGTTCCCCAGATCGCAAGGCATGTGCCGCAACCGCAAAGACTTGCAACAGGCGTTTCGCGACACCCAAGTGTGGCGAGCACAACGCGCGAGCTCAGCCGGCACGCTTTGCCCTCGCCAACCGAATCCTCGAAACGCGCGGTGTTGGGCTCGAAGCCCGGCGCCGTCGAAGGCAAAGCCCAGCCAAGAGAGCCCACGTCCGGCGCAGGTCAGACCGTTGGCCTAGGCCTCCAGAACCTGAACCACAAGAACCAGGGCGCTTTGCAAGCCGAGCGAGCGCGCCTGGAACAAAGCCGAAAGGCGCCCATCATTCGAAACCCGGTGTTCGCCTCTCTATCGCCGCGCACAATGGGAACTCGTTTTCCGACGTTTCGTGGCCGCTTCGCCCAATCGGCGCTCGCGCACGAGCATCATCATCGGCACGCCGGCATCGTACTGGGATTTGTCGGGCTGCTGTTCTGGCCGTATGCCTATTATGACTTCGTCGACTACACCTTCGCGCCCTATGCGTATGACACGTTCTGGCCCTATGCCTTCGACGACGTCTACGCCGGCATCTACGGCGGCTATGCCCCCGAATATTACGCTCCGGAAGATGCCTACGCGTACGCGGGCTCACCGGCGTCGGCACGCGCCTATGCGCGAGCGTCAGGCGAAACCTCGACGCAAGGTTCTACCAAGCGATTTGCCGGCGATTCGCGGATCTGTTCCGGCCAGGCTCATGGCCTGACGGACTTCTCGATCGAAAGGATCGCTCAGCAAATCTCTCCGACAAGAGGCCAGGAGGCTTTGCTGGATGCTTTGAAAGCCGCGACGGTGAAGGCTGTCGGCATCTTGCAGGCGGCCTGCCCGGCTGACTTGCCGAGCACGCCGACCGGTCGGCTCGACGCCATGCGCTCCCGTGTGAATGCCATGTTGAAGGCGGTGCAGACCGTGCGGCCGGCGATCGAAAAACTCTATCATTCCCTGAGCGACGAACAGCGCGCGCGCTTCAATGCGATGGACCAAAGCGAACAGGTGGTACGAGCGCAAGGCGGCACTCTCGACCGCCTCTGCAAGGGGCAAGGTGTCGGGCAAAACCGTCTGCCGATCGACCGGATCGAACGCACGTTGCACCTGAGCCCGGCTCAGAATGAAGGACTGAAGGCCCTCGATGACGCCACCACCAAGGCGGCCGAACTCCTCTCGGCGAAATGTCAACCTGCCGAGACGCTAACGCCGACCGGTCGCCTCGCCGCGATGGAGGATCGTCTCGCTGCGATGTCAAAGGCGCTGGAGACGACCCAAGCTGCCTTGACGAGGTTCTATGGCTCGCTGAACGACGAGCAGAAGGCGCAGTTCGACCGCATCAACGCCCGCTCGACCTAGCTTTGCAGTACCCCTGCCCGGTTATTGGCTTCCTTCTCGCGGAAGCGGGAACCCATAGACCTGCAAATCGCCGTCACCGCTATGGACCACGCAGGACCATCGTCGACGGCGTCGGCGACGGATGAAAATTGAGTGCGAGCGCATGCTTTAATTGTCTTCGTCCGGCTCGCGCACGTCCGGCGGTTCGTCGGCGCGGTCCTCTTCCTCGTCGTCCTCGTCCTCGTCCTCGTCCTCTTCATCAGGATCTCGGGGCGGCATTGTGTTGCCCGTGATCACGAAGGGACTCTTGTCGAACTTGGCGGAAAATTCCTCGGGGATTGTGTGGGTCATATTGTTGCTCCTCGGGCGTGGACCCAACATAGTCCGCCAATGGCGCCGCTCAATGCAGCGTTTCGAGATACGCGACCAGGTCGGCGCGCTCGGCGTCGTCCTTCAGGCCGGCGTACACCATCGACGTGTCCGGCACCATCGCGCGAGGATTGGCGAGGTATTTGTCGAGGGTGGCGGCGTCCCAAGCGATGCCGAGCTTCTTGTGGTCGGCGGTGTAGTTGAATCCTGGAACGCTGCCGGCCCGACGGCCGACCACGCCGAACAGCGTCGGGCCGATGCGGTTCTCACCGGCCACCACGGCGTGGCAGATGCCGCACTGCGACTTAAAAATCTTCTCGCCGGCGGCGGGATCGGCGGCGAGGGCGCCGGTGGCCGATCCGGCGAGCAGCAGGCCAGCAATCACGGTGCGCCTCATGCGCCAGTTCCCCTGTCTTCCCATGACTATCTGTTCGATGATCTTTTGGGCGTGTTCCATCACGACAGTCGAGCTCCTCATCGAGATAGTCAGGCCGCCTTCGGCAACAAGCCGTGCGGGTCGAGCACGAATTTGGCGGCGATGCCCTTGTCGAATTGGGCGTAGCCCTTCGGCGCATCTTCCAGGCTGATCGCTTTAGCATTGACGATCTTCGCGATCGGGAGGCGGTCGTTCAGCAGCGCTATCATAAGCTGGCGATTGTAGCGCAGGACGGGCGTCTGACCGGTATGGAAGGAGTTCGACTTGGACCAGCCAAGGCCCAAGCGAATGCTGATGCTGCCGGTCCTGGCGGCCTGGTCGTGCGCGCCGGGATCTTCGGTGACATACAATCCCGGTATGCCGATGGCGCCAGCCGGCCGGATGATCTCCATCGCCTGGTTCAGCACGATCGCGGGCTGATCGCCACCTCCGTGGCCCTTGGCTTCGAAACCCACCGCATCAATGACCGAGTCTACCGTGGATTCACCGACGACCGCGGCCACCTGCTCGCCCAGGCGGTCATGTTTGGCAAGATCTATCGGGACGAAGCCAACCTTCCTGGCGTGGCTTAGCCGCGCCTCGTTCATATCGCCGATCATGATCACAGCCGCACCCAAGAGCTGGGCGGAGGCGGCCGCCGCGAGGCCTACCGGACCGGCGCCTGCGACGTAGACCGTCGAGCCCGGTTTGACCCCCGCAGTCAAGGCGCCGTGGAAGCCGGTCGGCAGGATGTCCGTCAGCATGGTCAGGTCCATGATCTTGGACAAGGCCTCGTTCTTGTCCGGGAACTTGAGCAGATTGAAATCGGCATAGGGGACCATGACGTAGCGGGCCTGCCCGCCGATCCAGCCACCCATGTCAACATAGCCATAGGCGCCACCGGCGCGACCAGGATTGACCGTCAGGCACACGCCGGTGTTCGTCTCCCGGCAGGCGCGGCATCGTCCACAGGCGACGTTGAACGGCACCGAGACGAGATCGCCCAACGCGATCATCTCGACGTCCGAGCCCTTCTCGATGACCTCGCCCGTGATCTCATGTCCGAGCACCATACCTGCCGGGGCAGTTGTGCGGCCTCGGACCATGTGCTGATCGGATCCGCAGATATTGGTCGAAACGACCTTCAGGATCACGCCATGCTCGATCTTGCGGCCTTGCGGGTTGTCGAACTTGGGGTCGGCGATGTCCTCAACCTGGACTTCTCCGGGCTTGGTGTAGACGACGCCACGATTTTTGCTCATGATAAACCTCTCTTGCAGTGTGGTCAGAATTATTGCGAGCTGTTTCCCCGCGCTGCAAAGGCGTCCGGCAGAACCGGCACGTGATACTCGGCGAGAATCGCCGAGATGGCGGCGTGGTTTCTTTCGAGTGAATCATCGACGCGCTTCAGTAGCGCATTGTCGCCGCGGCGAACCCCCATCGAAACATAGAACGCCATCGGCACCGTGCCGTCGCGCCAGGGCTCGACCGGCTCGATAGTTAACGGTGTGGAAGCCTGTGCGGCGAAGTAACCGGCCATCGGTCCCCAGGCGACGGCCACGTCGACATTGCCGTTTTCCACCGCATCGATGATCGCCGACGCCGGGTGCGGCCGGCGGTAATCGCCATAGAGCATGTAGCCACGTACGTTCTGCGCAATGCCGCGGCGGGCAAGCGCATGCGCGGGAGGCGTGTTCATCGCGTCGGAGCCCACCATCTGCACGCCGATGATGAGCTTGCGAAGCTGCGGATCGTCGAACGAGGCAATATGCAGTCCGCGATCGGCGCGTGTGACGAAGACATAGCTCGAGCGGTAGTACGGCCGGGTGCTGGTCATCATCTCGGCGCCGCTCGCAACGCCCGGCCAGACGTCGCAAACGTCCGCCTTCAACGTGTGCCTTACATAGCCGCGCCGTTGCGCCCACCACGTATATTCCACGGTCGCGCCGAGATCACGTGCAATCAGCGCTACGATCTCGTTCTCGAAACCGCGGCCCGCCTCGTCCGAAAACGGGAGGTTGTTGGGATCGGCGCAAACACGAAGCGCGGCGGCGTCCGCCGCAGCGGCGCCGACCAGCATGGACGCTGCCGATACTGAAACGCAGAAACGCCAGCGCCGCTTCATGGCTTGACGCTTGTGCCGGGCTGGGCGATTTGTGACGCCGAAGAGGGAGCGGACGCCGACAACGACTTCACGTATGCCGCCAGTTCCCAAATCTGCTGAGGTTGCAAGCTGTCCTGCCAGGTCGGCATCCCGTTGGGACGGCCCTGCGCGATGGATGCATAGATCTGGTCGATCCGTCCGCCGTAGCGCCAATCGCCGGACATCAGTGCCGGCCCCATGCCGCCGCCGCCGTTGAAATGGCAGCCCGTGCAGTTCATTTCGCCGAATAGCTCCTTGCCGGCCGCGATGGCGAGCTTGTTTCCCTCGAACCGCGCTCCGATCATACCCTGCGGGGGCGGAGCGCCGCCGTTGGGGAAAAGGCCAGTTACGAAAACCTCGCTGGGTCCGTGCTGTGCAGGCGGGGCAGTGTCTTGTTGCGCCGATGCATGATTTGTGGCGACGGCAAGCACCGTGACAAGGGCGAAAGGCAGGAGCCGCGCCGCGGCCACCCATCGCTCAGGATTTCGGCAGGGTGAAGACATAGAGCGTCCCTCCGGGTGCGGTTTTCGTCTTGAGATCCGCCATGACGCCGTTCATGCCAAGCGCGCCGGTGGGATCCCGCGGGTCAAGGTCGCCGGCGACGATGGCGCCCGCCCAGCCACCGACCCCCGAAAGGACGGCGACATATTCGTGCCCGTCCGGCCCACGATAGGCTACAGGCTGGCCGATGATCCCGGAGCCGGTCCTGAACTGCCATTTCAGTTCGCCGGTCTTCGCGTCGACGGCTTTGAACCAGCCATCCATGGTTCCGTAGAAGACCAGTCCTCCGGCAGTGGCCATCGTGCCGCTCCACAGCGGCAGGTCCTCCTTGATGGTCCAGACCGCTTTGCCCTCTACCGGATCCCAGGCGGTGAACTCGCCGCGATTGCCACCGGGGCCAGCCTTGGTGACGACCTCTGCACCGACGAACGGCGTGCCGGCGATGTAGCTGACGGGCTTGCTCTTCCAATCCATGCACAGGTTCTCATGAGGTATGTACATGAGGCCGGTCGACGGCGAATAGGCAGACGGATTCCAGTCCTTGAGGCCGGACGCCGTCGGGCAGATGTCGTGCACGACAGTGCCGACTTTCGTTAGCTTGTCCGGGTTCATGACGGGCCGCCCGGTCTTGAGATCGATGCGGAGGACGGAGTTGACATAGCCGTACGGCTTGGCCGAGATGATCTCGCCGCTCCCGCGGTCGACCATGTAGAGATAACCGTTGCAGTCAGGATGCAGCAGCACCTTGCGTGGATTGCCGTCCACAGTCATGTCGACCAGGATCTGCTCGTTGATCCCGTCGTAGTCGTGCTCGTCATGCGGGTTATATTGCAACGCCCATTTGGCGGCGCCAGTGTCGGGATCGCGTGCGAACAGGGTCGTCGTCCATTTGTTGTCGCCCGGACGCTGCTCTTGATTCCACGGGCCAGGATTGCCGGTGCCGTAATAGATCAAGTTCAGGTCGGGATCGTAAGCGATCCATCCCCACATCGTTCCTCCTCCGGTCTTCCAGGCGTCGGTCGGCCAGGTCTTGACGCCGAGGTCCGAGCCGTTATCGGAAGCGTAGAACGAGCGGAATCCCGGGCCGATTAGCACGTCCTTATCCGGCCCCGTGGCATAGGCCCGCCACAGGATCTTGCCGGTGGTGACATCGAGTGCGGCCAACCAGCCGCGCACGCCGAGTTCGCCACCGGAGTCGCCGACCAGCACCTTTCCCTTCACAACCAGCGGCGCCATGGTGATCGTTTCGCCGGTGTTGATGTCGCCCAGTTTGGTCTTCCAGAGCACGTTGCCAGTTTCTGCGTCCAGGGCGATCGTATTGTCGTCGAGTGTGTTGAAGAACAACTTGCCATCCGAATAGGCCGCACCCCGGTTGACGACGTCACAGCATGCCACGCCCTGCGCGGCCGCGGCCGGACGCGGCTTATAGGACCATTTGATCGGCCCGCCGGGCTTGGTGAGATCGAGCGCATACACAATGTTCGGATATGGCGTCACAATGAACATTGTGTTGTTCGCCACGATCGGCGCCGCTTCCTGCCCGTGTTCGACGCCGGTTGAGAAGGCAAAGGCGACCTGGAGATTGCTCACATTCGCGCCGTTTATTTCATCCAGCGCAGAGTATCGTGTGGCCGCATAGTCCTTCGCCGGCATCGTCCATTGATCGTCATCCGACGGCGCCGCGGAAGCTGGCACAGTTGGCGTCTGGGCTGCGGCCAATGCCGGGTAAAGCAAGAGCGACGCGCCTGTCAGGAGCAGCCGAAGCCATTTGGACTGCGATGTCTGGAGGTTCATCATCGGAAAACTCCGCTTAGGTCCGTTTGCTATTTTCCACGGAGAGGCCTCCGCCAGCCCATGACACTACGAACAGGCGGCGACCGCTGCCTCGGCGACTGCCTGGTCCTGTTCGCCGCTGCCTCCGCTGACGCCGACAGCGCCCGCGATCTGGCCGTTCATCTTGATCGGAATTCCACCCGCGAAGATCATCACCCGGGCATGGTTTGATACGTGGATGCCGAAGAACTGGCTCCCCGGCTGGCTGTTGCGGCCAAGTTCCAACGTCGAGATATCGAAAGCCTTCGCGGTGAAGGCCTTGTTGATGGCGATGTCGATGCTGCCAAGCCACGCCCCATCCATACGCACGAAAGACGTAAGGTTGGCGCCGGCATCGACGACCGCGATGTTCATCGGCTGACGGATTTCCTTCGCCTTCAAGATCCCCGCTTCAATGATCTTTTGTGCCTTCTCCATTGTCATCATGACAGTCGCACTCCTGATCGAGGACGGTTTCGATCGGTTGCCCCACCGGAGCTTCCGGTCGTGGTTTGAAATCTGTGAGTGCGTTTGCAACCGCTTGTCCGATATTGCTGCTGTGTGTGCCCATTGCGGCATTCGGCCGAACAACCGATCTTGAGCTGGTAGTCATGCTCCAGGTGCCGTCTCGATTGTACCCGCGACGCGCGGCAGCTAAACGGATGCCTGGCAAACGTCTCACAAACCCGAGGACGCACCTTGGCTCCCTCTTGCGGTCCCTGCCTTCAATCGCTGGCACAATCAGCCAAAGGCAGACATCACCGCTCGTGCCAAATAGGCTATTTTCTTTTTTTCAACGTCATAACTCTTCGCTGCGCTGTTCTTCTTCGCGGACGGGCTGAGCGAACAGCAAGGAGCGTGGAGAGGAACCGAGATGAGCAAACATTCAAGGAGGATCTCCCATGGCTTGGCTCTTCCTGCTCGTCGCTGGCCTGTGCGAGATCGCCTGGGCGATCGGCCTCAAATACACGGAAGGATTCTCGCGCCTGTTACCCATGATCGGCACAGTCGCAGCCATGGCGGCCAGTATTGGATTCCTCGGCCTCGCCCTTAAGTCGCTGCCGGTCGGTACGGCCTACGCGGTGTGGACGGGCATTGGCACTATCGGCACCACGATGCTCGGTATCTATCTTTTCAATGAACCCGCGACGCTGCTCAGGCTTGCCTGTATCGGCCTCATTCTCTCGGGCATCATCGGACTGAAAATCAACTCATAGTCCGTGCGGCGCGATGTGGACTCTCGCGGAAAGCCGGCGCTCAGAAATAGCTCTCCAGCGTGCCGCGCCGCCGGACGTCGAGCGTGGCGCAGTGGAAGGCGCCGCCAAATGCGGCGTAATGCAAGAACTCGCATGGAATCGGTTCGAATCCCCATTTTTTCATCGCACGCATTGTTGCTGTATGATGGGGATCAACGATGACGCGCTTCTCGTCCACCGTCAGCACGTTCATGTTGAGCCATTTCCCGCATAGCGACGTGATCTTGAGCATACGATCAGTGATCGGGTCGGGCTCCGGGGCCACAAGGATGTCCCATTTTTGCAAGATGGCCGGGAGACGGTCGACGTCTATGTATTCGGGATTGATCAGAATCTTGCCGGGCCCAAGCGGCAATACGGTGGTATCGATGTGCATCGGATTAGGACAACGGCTCTCGACCTCATGAATGCGATAACCGTCCCCAAGATGGCGACGCAGCCATTCAATACCGGACGCATTGGTCACGTTGCTGCGGATCACGAACAGGTCGCGCCCGCAGCGAAAGAAATCGGCGGCGTCGAAGACCGGTTCGAATTCAGTCAGGATATACGAGATCGGCTCGCCTTTTTCGGGGACGCGAAACTCTGCATCGAACAGCTCGTTCGTCAGTTGCGGCCTGGGCGCGGAGGTCCAGCGCGCGCCACGTCGGAAATAATCCTTCAGGATCGGACGATAGGAATGCGTCTCGAAGTAGCGACACGGCCAAACCATCGGCGTTTCGATGATCTCGTCGCCGATCACGAGCATGCTGTCGCGCGGACAGCTATTGCAGAACCCGTGCGAAGACCATTCCGGCGTGCTGAAGCGTTTCTTGTGATCAACCGGTTCCGGCCGCGTCACCACGATGCCCAGCGACTGCAACAGCGCAACAAAGCCTTCAAGCTCGCGCTGCGCCGGTTCGATCATCATCTTTGGATAACGGAAGCCCGC
>Ga0210405_10001872_pt1 | contig 22802 bp, 22 predicted proteins | sample IncBWH11MmetaG_FD_155492 | JGI IMG/M metagenome (GOLD analysis project Ga0210405, IMG submission 155492) | Forest soil microbial communities from Barre Woods Harvard Forest LTER site, Petersham, Massachusetts, United States - Inc-BW-H-11-M | ecosystem: Environmental > Terrestrial > Soil >... | reverse complement strand
TTCATGTTATGTTAATCGCTGTTTTCCTGTCAACTTATTGTTTTTATTGGGGTTAGGTCTCAGAGGGTCGGTCTTTGTCCGAAAAGAAGCAGATCCTAAAATCCGCATCCATCATTTCGCTGGTCACCTTCGCTAGCCGCATTCTTGGCTATGTCAGAGACCAACGCATTACCCTTCTCCTCGGCACCACCCTCAGCGCCGACTCGTTCGTCCTTGCCTACCGTATCCCCAATCTTTTCAGGCGCTTAATTGGTGATGGCACTTTCTCCGCCACCTTCATTCCCGTGTTCACCACCTACATGCGTGATCGCTCCACCGACGAGCTCTGGCAGTTCGCGAACCGTTTTTTTTGGACCGTCGCCCTCGTCCTGGCCGTAGTCGTCCTCTTCGGAGTCATCTTTTCTCCTCACGTCATACACACGTTCACCTCCCCGCAGGACAAAGTCGAGGGCTGGGACGAAGCCATCGCCCTCAATCGCATCATCTTCCCCTATCTCTTCTTCCTCGGCTTGGCTGCCATCGGCATCGGAATCCTGAACTCTTTTCACTACTTCGCTCTCCCATCTGCCACTAGCGTCCTCCTAAACGTGGTCATCATCATCTTTTCAACCTCCGCGGTCTGGCACTACTTCCAGAGTCCAGCGACATCGCTTGCCGTAGGTGTGCTTGTCGGCGGCGCGTTGCAGTTCCTGATGCTGGTGCCGCAACTGGTGCGCCGCGGGATGACTTTCGACTTTGGTCTCTCGTTCACGCACCCCGCGATCCGAGACGTCGCCCGTGTGCTCTTCCCGCGCTTCTTTGGGCTTGGCATCTCGCAGATCAATTTCTTCGTCGACACGTATTTTGCCAACTCCATCCGCATGCCGCGCGGCTCGCTCACGGCGCTCTACGTGGCAGATCGAGTTATGGAGTTGATGCTAGGGGGCTATGCCATCGCCGTCGCCACTGCGATTCTGCCGATCATGTCCCACCAGGCCGCGGCGAACAATTACGAAGGACTCAAGAAAACGCTGACCTTCGCCGTGCGCATCGTCGCCTACATCACTGTACCCGCCGCCATCGGCCTGATGGCCCTGCGCGAGCCGATCATCCGCATGCTCTTCCAGCACGGGCGGTTCGTTGCCGAATCCACGCGCCTCACCGCGCGGCCGTTGCTCTATTACGCCATCGGGCTGCCAGCGTTGGCGTGTGTGAAGCTAATCGTTCCGGCATTCTACTCCGCCAAAGACACCAAGACGCCGGTGATCGTCGCCCTCATCTCGTTTTTCCTGAATATTTTACTCAACATCCTGTTCCTCCAGAATTTCTACTTGTACCGGCGTTTTCAAAATGGCGGACCGGCGCTGGCGACCGCCATCGCCACAATCTTTGACTTCGTCATTCTTTTCGCTGTTTTCCGCCTTCGCTATGGCCCGCTTGGCAGCTTTGCCATCCTTCGATCGCTCGGCAAAATTTCCGTCTGCAGCCTCATCATGGGCGCCGGCTGCCTGGTCGCGAATTACTACGCAAACTTCACCCTCAACTCTGCCTTTTTCATCCAACTCGTGGTATTTATCGCCATGATCCTCGGCGCCACCCTGGTCTATATCGGCCTGACGTGGCTCTTCAAATGCCCCGAAATTGAGGAAGTCTACGGCATCGCCATGCGGCGCCCCGGCGCTGCGGAAGGATTGGCAGGTTCCTGATGGATATCTCCAACACCATCGCGTCGTTTCTCACGTATGTCCGCGTGGAGAAGGGATTGTCCGCGAACACGGTGTCCGCCTATCGCCGGGACGTGGTCAAGTTCGAAAGTTACGCGAAAAAGAAAAAACTTACGTTGGAAAGCGTCACCCGCGACGACCTGGTGGATTTCCTCTCCAGTCTCTTCCGCCAGAAGCTCGAAAGCCGCACCGTCGCGCGCCATCTGGTCACCCTGCGAAATTTCTTTCGTTTCGCGCAGACGCACGACCTCATCACCGTCGATCCCTCGACCAATCTTGAATCCCCCAAGATTCGCCGCTCGCTGCCCGGTTACCTTCGCCTCGAAGAGATCGAACGGCTTCTTGCCCAACCCGACGACAAGACGCCCATCGGCCTTCGCGACCACGCCATGCTCGACGTGCTCTACTCCACCGGACTGCGCGTTTCCGAACTCATCGGCCTTCGCGTCATGGATCTCGACCGCGCCGTGGGCTGCGTTCGCTGCATCGGCAAGGGTGACAAAGAGCGCATTGTTCCCATCGGCAAGAAAGCGTTGGCCCTCGTCGATCGCTATCTTCGCGACGCGCGGCCGAAACTTGTTCCGGCAGGGAAGCAGGTGAACTCGCCGACCCTCTTTATCAATCGCCGCGGCAGCACGCTGAGCCGCGTGGGCGTATGGAAAATCCTTTCCGCCTACGGACGGCGCGCCGGACTGCGCGTGCCCTTGACGCCGCACATGTTGCGGCACAGTTTTGCCACGCATCTGCTGGAGGGCGGCGCGGACTTGCGCTCCGTCCAGTTGATGCTGGGGCATTCCGACATCTCCACGACGCAAATTTACACTCACGTTGTGGAAGAACGCCTGAAGCAGATTTATAAAGCGCATCACCCCCGAGCCTAGTGCGCGGGAAAGGACTCATCGCGGGTATGGCATTCGCTGCGTGAATGCCAACTTTGAAGCGGAAGGAACGCAATGCCTGATTACATGTTTCTGTTGGAAAGCCGGCTCTCGCCGGAACAGCGCGCGGCCATGTTGCGCGTGCAGGAGCTCGCCGCCGTCATGGGCTTCAACGTCTACTTGACCGGCGGCACGGTTCGCGACCTGATCACCGGTGCCAATCTGCGCGATCTGGACTTCACGGTCGAAGGCAATCCCTCCAAGATGGCGCGCGAACTCGAAAAAGGCGGCGCGAAGGTTCTCTCCGAGGACGAAAAATTGCGTAACGTCGAACTGCTCTTCGCCGGCGACGTCGAAGGCAGCATTTCCGCCGCGCGCGATGAACACTATGTCCGCCCCGGCACGCGCCCCGAGCTCCGCTGGTCCACCATCATGGAGGACCTGCGCCGGCGCGATTTTTCCCTGAACGCCATCGCGATCTCGCTTAATCCCGCGTCGCGCGGCCTGCTGCTCGATCCCACCAACGGCCTCTCCGACATCGAACACGGCGAAGTCCGCGCCCTTTCCATTCATAGCTTCACCAATCAACCTGTGCGCCTCCTCCGCGCTCTCCGCCTTGCCGCTCGCATGGGCTTCAAGATCGAATCGCGCACCCAGGAATGGTTCAATCTGGCGATCGAACGCGAGTTGCAGCTCACCATCACTCCTGAAGACGCCGGTGAAGAAGTGCGCAGCCTGAGCCGCGAAGAGCGCCCGCAACTCATCCTCAAGGAATGGGAAGAGGGCGATTTGCTTGAGCGCGTTCATCCGATCCTCGCCAAAAAACATCCCGGCTACGACGCGATCAACCACCTCATTAAGGTTCGCGACGATCTCTACATGGCCGGATTCCGCCCGCGTCTCGCCACGCCCATGCTGTTGGCCATCCTCGGCCGCCTGAAAGATCGCGAGCTCAGCAACACGCTCTCCAAGCTCGGCTACCGTTCCGCCGAGATCGAAGCAATCGAGAAGTTTCCAGAGAAAGCACAGGAGATTCAGAAAGACCTCACGGGAAAGAAGACCAAAACGCCTATCGAGGCCTACCGTTACATCGAGAAAATTCCGATGGAATATGTCGCCTATCTTCTCGCCGAATCCAGTAACTCCACCGCGATTTCCAAGCTGAAGGCGTTCCTTCACAAGTGGCGCCCGGTCCGCCAGGCGCTGCCAATCGTCGGGACTGAACTCGAAGCCCTCGGCATGCCCCGCGGCCCGAAATTTGACCAGATCGTCCAGGATGTTTTCGCCATCCAGTTGAACGGCCGCGCCAAGACTCCTGAAGAGCGCGTGAGGATCCTGCGCAAGCTTTCCGGCATCAAGGAACCGCCGAAGAAGAAGGAAAAAGAAAAGAAGCCCACCAAGGCCGAGAAGCACGTCGAGACCGCCGCCGAAAAAAAATCCGCGGCGGAAGCCCACCACGCAACCCGTGAAAAACACAAGGCCGGCATGAAAGCCGCCGCCGCCAAACATAAATCCAAGAAATAACTTTTGAGTGCGAAAGCGGAGCTTTCACTTTTGCAGCTGCGGCCCCAGCGCCAGAGGCGCGAAAGAAGTTAGCCCAGGCCGTAAGGCCTGGGATTTCGCAGCCACCGAGCCCAAGCGCCGTAGGTGCGGCAGATTCGCCGGACGAAATGCAAATATCTTCGCACCAATCTCGGATCGCCTGCTCCCTTTCCCCCTGTGCAAATCTCACAATCCCGTTCGCATTTCTCATCCCCGCGTTTTACAATCAACTTCCATGGGTAATCCGCAGTTTGTTCATCTCCACGTTCATACCGACTTCAGCCTTCTCGACGGCGCGTGCGAAACGGGCGAACTCCTCGACGAAGCCTCTCGCCAGAAGATGCCTGCCGTGGCCATTACCGACCACGGCAATCTTTTCGCCGCCGCCAACTTTTTCTATGAAGCCAGCAAACGCGACGTCAAGCCCATCATCGGCTGTGAAGTCTACGTCGCCAAGGGCAGCCGCCACGACCGCGGCGAGAAATCCGCGGCCGTCTCCAACGGTGACCGCGGCGAAATGGAGCCCGGCTCCCGCGGCAGCAACCATCTGGTGCTTCTCTGTGAAAATCTCGAGGGCTATCACAATCTGATCAAGCTCGTCTCCGCCGGATTCCTCGAAGGCTTCTACTACAAGCCCCGCATTGATCTCGACCTGCTCTCCAAGCACAGCAAAGGTCTAATCGCCCTATCCGCCTGCCTCCGCGGCCCGGTCACCGAACCGGTGGTGGATGAAAAGTTCGATCTCGCCCGCGAAAACGCCTATCGCCTGCGCGACATCTTTGGCAAAGGGAATTTCTTCCTCGAAATTCAGGACCAGGGCCTCGAAATCGAGCAGCGCGTAAACAAAGACTTGGTCCGCCTCTCGAAGGAAACCGGCATTCCCCTCGTCGCCACGAACGATTGCCACTATCTCCATCACAGCGACGCGCACGCCCAGGAAGTCTTGCTCTGCATCCAGACCGGCAAGACCATGAGCGATACCAATCGCATGAAGTTCGCCACCGACCAGTTTTATTTCAAGACCGCCGAGGAAATGGCCAAGGTCTTCCGCGAACTCCCCGACGCGCTTAGCCGCACCGTGGATATCGCCGCGCGCTGCAACGTGAAAATCGAACGCATCCCGAACGCGCTCCCCGAATTCAAAGTTCCAGAGGGCCACACCCCCGGCAGCTATTTCGAAAAAGTAGCTCGCGAAGGTTTCGCGCAGCGCGTGCCATTTCTCGAACGCCTCTCGCAGCAGGGCGCCCTTCGAAATCCGCTCGCGGAATATGAGCGCCGCCTTTCGTCGGAAATTGAAATGATCAAGAAGATGCACTACGAGGGCTACTTCCTGATCGTTTGGGATTTCATTCATTACGCGCGCGCCCAGGAAGTTCCCGTCGGCCCCGGCCGTGGCTCCGCCGCCGGCAGCCTCGTCAGCTACGCGCTGCGTATCACCGACGTGGATCCGCTCCAATACAATCTGCTCTTCGAGCGCTTCCTGAACCCCGAACGCGTCTCGATGCCCGATATTGATATCGATTTCTGCATGCGCCGCCGGGGGGAACTCATTGACTACGTCACGCGCAAATACGGCCGCGAAAACGTTTCGCAGATCATCACCTTCGGCACCATGGCCGCGAAAGCCGCGGTGAAAGACGTCGGTCGCGCAATGGACATCCCCTATGGCGAAGTCGACCGCCTCGCCAAAATGATTCCCACCACGCTCGGCATCGAGCTCGAAACCGCGCTTGAGGAAGCGCCGCAGCTGAAATCCGCCGTGGACGGCGATGAAAAACTGAAAGACCTGATGGCCGTCGCGCTGCGACTTGAGGGCCTCGCGCGCCACGCCTCCACACACGCCGCCGGTGTCGTCATCTCGCCGCAGCCGCTCACTGAGCTTGTTCCCGTTTACAAGACCAACCGCGACGAAATCACCACGCAATACGACATGAATGCGCTTGAGCGCATCGGCCTGCTGAAAATGGATTTCCTCGGCCTCACCACGCTCACTGTCCTGCACGACGCGGTGAAAATGGTTGAACAGAATCGTGGGGTCAAGCTGGACCTCGACAGCCTCACCCTCGACGATGAGGCCACTTACAAACTCTTCTCTCGCGGTGACACCACGGCCATCTTCCAGTTTGAATCTCACGGCATGCGCGACATCCTTCGCCGCTACCAACCCACCCGCATCGAAGATCTCACCGCGCTCAACGCCCTCTATCGCCCCGGCCCCATCCAGGGCGGTATGATCGACGACTTCATTAATCGCAAACACGGCAAAACCAAAGTCGCTTACGAACTCCCGCAGTTGAAAGAAATTCTCGAGGAAACCTACGGCGTCATCCTCTACCAGGAGCAGGTGATGCAGATCGCCAACCTCCTGGCCAGCTTCTCGCTCGGCGAAGCCGACCTGCTCCGCCGCGCCATGGGCAAAAAGAAAAAAGAGGAGATGGCCGCGCAACGCGCCAAGTTCTTGGCCGGCTGCGAGAAAAACAAAATCGCCGAAAAGAAAGCCGTGCGCATTTTCGACCTGATGGAAGAGTTCGCCGGCTACGGCTTCAACAAGTCGCACTCCTGCGCCTACGCGCTGCTCGCCTATCAGACCGCCTATCTGAAAACGCACTACCCGGTCGAATTCATGGCCGCGCTGCTCACGTCCGAAACCGGTAACGCCGAAAAGCAGGTAAAGTACATCAACGAAGCCCGCGGCATGGGCATTTCGATTCTTCCGCCCGACGTCAACGAAAGCGATCTCTACTTCACTCCGGTGGGCGACTCCATCCGCTTCGGCTTTGCCGCCATTAAAAACGTAGGCGAAAACACCGCCAAGGCCATTCGCGAATCGCGCCTCAGCCAGGGCGAATTCAAATCGCTGTACGAATTCTGCGAGCGCATCGAACCCCGCTTCCTCAACAAGCGCGTCTTCGAAAGCCTCATCAAGTCCGGCGCCATGGACTCCCTCGGCCCGCGCGAAGGCATGCTCGCCTCCGTGGATGAAGCCATCAATGCCATCCAGCGTGCCGCACGCGCCAAGGAATCCGGCCAGCACGGCCTCTTCTTCGGCGGTGGCGCTGCTGCCGAGCCTAAAGTCCATTTCGAACTGCGCGACGCCGCTCCGTGGAGCGAAGAAGAGCGCCTCACCAGCGAGTACGCCATGCTGGGTTTCTATGTCTCCGGCCATCCGCTCGAAAAATACGCCTCGCGTCTGAAGGATTTGGGCGCGCTCTCGCTCGATGAGCTAGAAGGCCAGCGCAACGGCAAAGAAATTACCGTCGCTGCCCTCGTCGTGGGCACGCGGCCGATGCGCTCCAAGAAGGGCGCTCGCTGGGCCATTTACACGATCCAGGACATGACCGGCGTGCAGGAACTCCTCGCGTTTCCCGAAAGCTTCGCCCGCCTGGAAAATATTCTGAAACCCGGCGCGCCGCTGCTGCTGAAAGCCCGCGTGCAAATTGAAGAAGCTGGCACCCGCCTCTCCCTCCAGGAAGCCCGGCGCCTCGAAGACGTCGCCGAACGCGCCAGCCCCGGCGAGTTTCGCCTGCGCCTCGACATGAGCCTCCTGAACGATGAAACTTTGAACCAACTGGAACAATTATTTGCGAGCACGCCGGGCTCAACTGCGATAGTGTTTGAACTGGTCTCCCCCGACGGTTCCACGGCATCCCTGCAGTCGCAGAAGTGCATCCGCGTGAAGCCGGAGCTGGAGGAAGCCGTCCGCCGCATCTGCGGCCAGCAAGCGATTCAGAGGGTTGCGTAATGTGCGCCGCGCATAAAGATAAAAAGGGAATCACGACGCTCGATCGCCAGCGCGAGATCGATCGCCTCGAAAAAGACGTCGAGGAACTCCGCCGCCTCGCCTCCACGGACGAGAGCGAAGAAGAGGTCGAGCGCCTGAAAAGGGAAGTGCTCGAACTTCGCCGTGAGTTTTATACCCACCTCGGCCCCTGGCAACGCGCTCAGATTGCCCGCCATCCGCAGCGGCCTTACACTCTCGATTGGATCAATCTGATGTTCACCGACTTTGTCGAACTCCATGGCGACCGCGGCTTTGGCGACGATAAAGCACTCATCACCGGCCTCGCAAGATTTCGCGGCCGCCCCGTCGCCATCATCGGCCACCAAAAAGGGCGCGACACCAAGCAGCGCATCGACCGCAATTTCGGCCAGCCCAAGCCCGAGGGCTATCGCAAAGCCCTGCGCATCATGGAACTCGCCGCAAAGTTTGGCCGCCCGATTCTTACGTTAATTGACACGCCCGGCGCCTACCCCGGCATCGACGCCGAAGAACGCGGCCAAGGCGAGGCCATTGCCCGCAACCTGCGCGAGATGGCGCGGCTGCCCGTTCCCATCATCGTCACGGTAACCGGCGAAGGCGGCTCCGGTGGCGCGCTGGCGATAGCTGTCGGCGACCGCGTCAACATCCTGGAAAACGGCTTCTACTCCGTGATATCGCCCGAGGGCTGCGCATCCATCATCTGGCGCGACTCCACCAAAGCGGAAACCGCCGCCATTGCCATGAAGATTATGTCCACGGATCTTAAGGACCTCGGCATCGTCGACGAAATCATCCCGGAACCCGACGGCGGCGCCCACGGCGACTATGAAGCCGCCGCCAAACTCTTCGGCGACACCCTCGAACGCCAGCTCCTCATCCTCTCCAACCAGGCCCCCAAAGAACTTCTCCACGCCCGCTACCAAAAGTTCCGCCACATGTGCCAATTCTTCGACCTCGGTGCCTGACCGGTAGCGCCCGCGCCCTGCCGGATTGTAATTCGGAAATCCCTCTCGATCCCCCAAGCGGCAGATCCCCCCGAACCCCACTCCTACCCAATCTTGAGAGGTTTACTTTGCGTCAATAGCCTCCGCTTTATCCCGTGTGCGGCAAAGAATTCTCAGGCAATATTTCATTATCGGCTTTTCCAACGTTTTGAATTCTTTGAAGGTTGACCTGAGTGTGTCGGAGGGGAATCAATGACCTTTTCGATTTACAAAGTGGAGCGGTACGGACTCGGCCTGCTATTGTTTGTTGCTCTGCTGATGGCCTTTGAGCCGATGGCCAGACTGCATGACCCCAATGGCGCCCGAGCCAGCAACGCCTTTGACCTCCCCTCCGGGATAAGGCAACTGCAAGCCGAGCTCCGGATTGTCGCGCCGATCAAGTCTTCCTTCTATAGCGACGCCGGCGTTGGTCCTGCGACAGCAACACCTGCGACACCCGGGCCCTTGCCTTTGCCATTCAGCATACAGACGGCAGCGATTGTTCCATGGTGCGTCTTCGCCGCATTGGTTTTCTCTTTATTGGCGCTGGTGGATTTTCTTTTCGTTGGAAAGTGGTTTGAGATGCTTAGTCTGATTGGAGGCTTTTCCAGTGCGATTGCCCTTCTGTACGTGCTGGTGCTGAGCTCCGACCTGCTAGCCTGGACCGACGCGTTGATGAGCATAAACGAACTTAGCTCCCCGGGCGATCCGACGTTAAGTGGGCGGATTCTGATGGCCAATTCGTTTATGGTCAGTCCTGGAATCGGGTTGTACGTGCTGGCCGGATGCATGCTTTTGGTGCCCTTTCTTTCGATTACACACGCCATCCCGCGGGTTAGAGCCGTTATCCGAAGTGCCGCGAGAATCCGCATTTCACAGCCGATTCATATTCGTCCCGTTAATTCGCAATTCGCCGAGGAGACTTGCACGAGTTTGGACCTTTCGCGAACCGGGCTATACCTTGAGAGCCCTTCGAACCATTATTATGTCGGGATGGAAGTCTACTTGACCCGCAATGTTCCCGCGGGTGCTCCGCCGAACGATGACGAACACGGCTATGTGGTCCGGGTGGAAAAGATGGGGAATGCCGGCTGCCGTTTTGCGATACACGTCATTTCAGGAGCGTAGAATAGACAGCCACTGCGGGTTGATTGTTGGAGTCAAAGCAAGAAGCGCATCGTCACTCGAACGGACCGTATTCAAGTCGCAATCCGCCGGATTGGCAAGCACGCCCGTAGCGATACTGCTCCACCCCTTCCCACCCCGTGCCGCTTTCGCTACGCCCGCCGCATCGTTTCGTTGTCCCATCCCGTCCCCCGCACTAATCTGAATAGGCACCGCACCACTACCAGCTCAGGGGACTCAAAGCCGCGTTGCAAGCTGTCAACAAAGGACAGAGCCATCATGTCGGAACCTTTCCGCCCGTACGAAAAACTGGTTGAGATCACCATCTTCGGCAAAAAATTCCAGGTGCCGGAACGGAATTCCTTGCTGCGCTGCTTTCAGTTCGTCAGCCCGGAAACCATCCCCTATGGGCGTTTCTGCTGGAACCAGGATTGCCAGTATTGCCGCGTCACCTGTCAGCTTCCCGATGACGACGAGCCGCGCGAAATGCTCTCCTGCAAATTCATCGTCATGCCCGGCATGGAAATCACCGAAATGAGCCAGGAGCTGAAGTGGTGCCTCCGCTCCAAGCTCCCCTCCGACGCCACCGTGTCTAAGTAACTCCAACGGCGATTCCATGGCACTATCCTTATCAAAAATTTCCTGGGGCTTTTTAGTAGCTGGAATTCTGGTGCCATGCATATTCGAGGGCCTTTTCTACACCGGGATGACCGGGATGTTCCCGATTGAGGGGATGCCGGAGTGGCTCTTCATCGCCCTTTGGCCAGCTTTCGGGTTCGTCATTGCGTCCGATACAGGCAACGGCACAGATTCTGGCAGAGCTGCCCTTGGCTTCTTGATGTCGGTAATTGCGAACGCGCTCTTATATTTGTTGGTGGGCGGTCTAATTTCGTTGATTTATCGCCGACTATTCTTACGAGGGGACGCCCCCATCTCGAAAGCCTAGATAGGCGCACCGTAGGCGGCTTCCATGGGAATCACTAAAACGAACATCGACGAGAGTACGTATGGACGCCTCCTGGGGCGTACACTTCCCCGCATCATCCGCACGGATGAGAAACTGGCGGTAGTGACCGAGGAACTCATTCGCTTGGACGAGTGCGGGAACCCTTCACCGGAAGAGAAGGAACTTGCGGAACTCCTGACCGTCTTGATTGACCAATATGAAGAGCGCCGCTATCTGATCCGCAAGGCAAGCCCACAGCAGACGCTGCAGCATTTGATGGAAGCGCGCAAACTGACCCAGAAAGACCTGTGGAAAGTGTTCGGATCAAAAGGCATCACCTCCGAGGTCTTTCACGGCAAACGAGCCATCAGCAAAGCTCAGGCAAGAAAACTGGCCGAATTTTTCCATGTGAGTATCGAACTATTCATCTAGGTTGAGTCCGTTCCTACTTTGCAGTCCGGAAGCGCAACTCCTTCCAACAAACCGGGTTTCATAAATAACCAACGGTGCGGTTGCGCGGCACTTTTACCCCTAAACCATCCCGGCTTCGCAGCCGCCCCACCTTCTTGTACTACTTCCGTACTTTCGCCCATTTGCCTCGGCTTCTCCCTTGCTCTACCATTTTTGTCTATGGCGGTCCCCACACTTTTGCCTTGCGATGGTTGCGGCCAGCTCGCTTCGGCCGAGCACATCGCTCGCCGCCTGCAGCGCCTCGAATGGGCCACGCGTTTTCGCCCCATCCATATCCAAGCTTTGTTGCTCGCGGCTTCTGCCCCCGAGTCTGATTCAGAATTTCTCTACTCGCCGGAGGCTCCGTTCACCGGCCTCGCCGGCCATCTCCTCTCCGGCCTCTCCATCTCCACAGCAGGGAAGTCCAACGAAGAAGTTCTTGCCGACTTCCAAAAACGTGGCCTCTTCCTCGTCTATCTTCTCGAGTGCCCCGTCGCAGCGGGCACCAGGCCCGCCGAAGCCATCGATCTGCTGGACCGGCATCTCCCTCAAGCCCTCGCCAGGATCCGCCGCTCGCTGAAGCCAAAACGCGCCCTGGTTCTTTCACAGGACCTCCAACCACTTCTCCCACAACTCTCCGAATCGGCCCTCGGCTGCCCCGTTGCTTATACGCCTCTGGCCGCTTCGGCAACCGCTGTGCCCCCCACGCCCGACGAAATCACGGCCTTTCGCGCCGCCCTCCCAGCCCTCGCCGCACAGGGGATTTAAGACCCCCTGTGACACACGTCGCTGAGCATCGTGACCGGCTAGCCGAAACTAACTGTGGCACGTTGAAACTTGGCGGTGTGCTAAGATGTCCTTTGGAACCGCTCCTGTAGGGGTGATTTGTGCAGAATCGGGCAAAATTCGGTGTGGGCATCGGCGTGATCGTGGTGGCCTTGTCGTTCCTCGCATGGCTAGGCTATGGCGAGAGCAAGACCTATTATCACACCATCGCGGAATATCAGACGCTGAACGCCTCGGAGCGCGCGCATCGCATCCGCCTCGCGGGAATCGTCGTCGAAGGCAGTGTCAAGCCCGGCTCGGGTCGCGTGGACTTCACGCTGGAAGAGCAGGGGAAGACCCTTCCCATCACGTATGTTGGCAGCGATCCGTTGCCGGACACGTTTAAAGACAAGTCTCAGGCTCTTGTGGAGGGACGTCCCGGTTCTGACGGCCGCTTTGTCGCCGAACATGTTCAGGCCAAATGTGCATCCAAGTATGAAGCCGCTCCCGGTGGCGACAAGCCAGCCCCGGCCGGTGCTACCCAACGAAGCGGCATGTAACGCGCCAGTCGAAAATCCTCGGGGAGAGGCGAAAGCACTATGGATGTATTCGGTTCGTTTACACTCCTGCTGGCCTTTGTCTGTGCCGTTTACGCGCTCGTCGGCGGCATAGCTGCGATCATTACTCGCCATCCGTTGCTGGTAAAAAGCACGCGCCAGGCCGGCATGGCCACCTGCGTTCTGATTTTCATCGCCACGTTCAGTCTTGAGTATCTCCTCTTCACCGACAATTTTTCCCAGGCCTACGTCGTCTCCCACAGCAATCGCGATCTCTCCGCGTTCTACAAAGTTGCCGCGCTTTGGTCCGGCCAGGAAGGCTCGCTGCTCTTCTGGAGCTTCCTTCTCTCGATCTACGTAATTTCCGTTCTCATCGCCTATCGCAACAAAAACGGCGAACTCATGCCTTACGTCGGTGTGGTCCTCGCCGGTGTGCAGACCTTCTTTCTCACGCTGAACAACTTTGTCGAGAGCCCCTTCAAGACCCTCGCCACCGTGAACGCCAGCGGCGCGCTCGAGCCTTTCACCCGCATGGACGGCAACGGCCTCAATCCTCTCCTGCAGTACCCGGAAATGGTCATTCACCCGCCAAACCTTTATTCCGGCTACACGGGTTTCACCATTCCGTTCGCGTTTGCTCTCGCCGCTTTGCTCGCGCGCTATCCCGGCGAAAAGTGGATTCACCTTACCCGTAAATGGACCATGATCGCCTGGTGCTTCCAGTCCGTTGGCATTCTTCTCGGCGCGCATTGGGCTTACGCGGTTCTCGGCTGGGGCGGCTACTGGGGATGGGACCCGGTCGAAAACGCTTCGCTGCTTCCCTGGCTCACTGGCACAGCGTTCTTGCACTCCGTGATGATGCAGGAAAAACGCGGCATGATGAAGGTCTGGAACGTCTGGCTGGTCTTCTGCACTTTCCTGCTCTGCATTCTTGGTACGTTCCTCACCCGCAGCGGCATCGTCAGTTCCGTTCACGCGTTTGCGAACTCGCACATCGGCCCGTGGTTCGTCGGCTTTCTTGCGCTGACGCTCCTTGTCTGCTTCGTCGCCTACGTCAAGAATCGCGATTACCTGAAAAGCGAGAATCAGCTCGATTCGATGATCTCCCGCGAATCCAGCTTCCTCTTTAACAACCTGCTCTTCCTCGTCGCCTGCATCGCCGTTCTTTCGGGCACGCTCTTCCCGGTCTTTTCCGAATGGTTTACCAGCAACCGCATCAGCGTTGGCGCCCCCTTTTTCAACAAGATCATGATCCCGGTGGGGCTCGCCATTCTATTCCTCACCGGAGTTGGCCCGCTCCTAGCTTGGCGCAAAACCTCGACGGACAGTCTTAAGCGCAACTTCGGCTGGCCGGCCCTTACGGGCATGCTCTCCGGTGTACTTGCCTACGTCCTTGGTTACCGTGACGCCTTCTCAATTATTTGCCTCATTCTTTGCGGCTTCGTTTTCGGCACCATTGTGGAAGAGTTCTACCGCGGTGCGAAAGTCATCTCCGCGCGCACCGGGATGAACATAATGACGGGCGCGCACGAACTCGCCATGCGCAACACGCGCCGTTATGGCGGCTACGTCGTCCATTTCGGCATGGTTCTCATTTTCATCGGCCTTGCCGGCTCCGCATTCAACACCGACGTGCAGCGCCCGGTGAACATCGGCGAGTCCATGAAGCTCGGGCCATATACGCTCGTCCTGCAAAGCGCCGACACCAAGGCCGAAACGAATTACACCGCGCAACGCATGATTGTCGAAGTTTTAAAAGACAATAAGCAACTCATGATGCTCTACCCTGAAAAACGCCAGTTCCAGGGCACTGAGCAGGCCTCCGGTACCATGGTCGCCATCTATTCCACGCTTCGCGAAGACGTCTACGTCGTCTTTGCCGGTATGGACCCGGACAGCAATCTTCCGGTCATCCACGCCTTCCTGAATCCGCTCGTCAAATGGATTTGGCTCGGCGGCGTCTGGGTGGTGATGGGCACGCTCCTCGCACTAATGCCCAACAGCCGCGCCGCGCTTGCCGTCGCGCCCGTGCCGCAAACAGTCGCTTCACCAATCGCCCAAGTTCTTAATCCTTCGGTAACCCTGCGTGAGGGCCATGACTAATCGTCGCCGTATCGCTCCGTTGCTCCTGATCGCCGCCTTCGCTGTTCTGCCACTGCTCGCGCAGCAGCAGGCCGACCGCATCAAGCAAATCGGAGGCAAGTTCCAGTGCATGTGCGGCTGCGGGCAGATCCTCACCCAGTGCAACCACGTCGGCTGCACCGTGTCCGCCTCCATGCTCAAGGAGTTGGGCGCCATGGTGAACCGCGGCGATTCCGAAGACAAAATCACGCAAACCTTTGTCCAGGAATTCGGCACCACCGTTTACGCCGAACCTCCAAAATCCGGCTTCAGTCTAGTCGCGTGGCTCATGCCTGTTTTTTATTTTCTGGTCGGCGCCGCCATCGTCGTATTCTTCATCAACAAATGGCGCAAACAAACGCCTGCCCCGGCCGCGGTCGCTCCCGCCGGCGTGCACATTTCGCCCGAGGCCTACGAACGCGCCCGTTCCAAGGCCGATCGGGATACTGAGGATTAGCCCGATGCCGCTTCTCGCCCTCGCAGCGTTTTTCGCCCTCTCCCCCGAATGGGCCATCTTCGGCGCCTGCCTCGGCCTGGCCGCCGCGGTCTTTCTCTTCATCTTCTATATTCAGCCGGACGCTTCCGATCTCGCGCCTCATCGCACCAAGCTCGATCAGCTTCTCGAGCGCCGCGACACCATTTATGACAATCTGCGCGACCTGAAATTCGAATACCGTGCCGGAAAATATTCCGAAGGCGATTACGAAACCATGAAAGTCACTCTTGAAAATGAGGCCGCCCTCGTGCTCGCGGAAATCGAGCAGGTCACCGAATCGCAGATTCGCCGCCCGCGCCCCGCCGTTCGTCCGGCCGCCGCGGACCCCGCGGCAGGCGGGCGGAGCCCTCAATGAAGGCTTGCTGGCCGCGTCTTCTCACTACCGCCTTCACCTTACTTTTCGCCGCCTCCGCATCGCTCGCTGGAACCGTTCACGGCTCGGTGATCAATCGCACCACGGGCAAACCCATTCCCAACACGGACGTCGATCTCCTCAGCCCCACGCAGGGCATGGCGCTCCTCGCCTCTGTCAAGACCGACGGGCAGGGCCAGTTCACCGCCACCAATGACGCCATCGGCATGGGCCCTGTCCTCATCCGCGCCACCTATCAAGGCGTCGGCTTCAATGCGTTTCTTCCGCCCGGTCGCCCGCAAGTTGACGTCGAAGTCTTCGATGTCAGCAAAGATCCGAAAACCATCGCGGCCGCTTCTCACGTCATTATTTTTCAGCCGCGCGACGGCAAGCTGATCGGCGCAGAAGAGTACAACGTCAAAAACAGTTCGCAGCCCCCGGTCGCTTACTTCCGCACCGAAGGCAATTTCGAATTCGCGATTCCCGACAAAGCCGCGCTCCAGAATGTCACCGCCACCGGTTCTCTTGGCATGGATGTTCGGCAAGCCTCTATCGACAAGGGCAAAGGCCTCTATGCCATCGCCTACGCTTTCCATCCCGGTGAAACAAACATCCGCCTCTCCTACGAGCTCCCGTATGCCGGCAATGCGACGAGCCTGAAGCTTCCCGCCGTTTATGCGGGTATGCGTATGCTGCTCGTCGCGCCTCCGGGCGTCACGCTCACCGGCGAAGGCATCAGCGCCGCCGGCCAGGAACAGGGCATGAACGTGTTTCTCCATGACCCGCTTGCGGCTAAAGGATCGCTCGCCGTTTCCGTATCCGGCGTCGGGTCGCCGCCAGCCGCCGAAGCCGCGGACGGCCAGGGCCAGCAGCAAGGTCAGGAAGGGAATTCGCGCACGCAGGGCCAGCAGGTGGACGTGGCGCCGCCGCGCATTGACGATCTGAAATGGCCCATGCTCTTTGGCCTCGTCGCGCTGTTCGCTCTTGGCGCAATCCTGCTTTCGCGCAAGCAAGTGGTAGTCGCGCCCGCCGCTGAGAGTGAAGGCTCCGCTCCCGCGCAATCGAAAAAAGCCGCCAAAGCCGCGCGGCAGCAAGCCGGCGTCGATGCGGTGAAGGAATCCGTGAATGCCAATCTCGATTCGCTGAAAGAAGAAGTCTTTCGCCTCGAGTTGCGCAAGCAGGCCGGCACCATTTCCGAGGAGGATTACGCCCGCGAAAAGTCCCGCGTCGATAATCTCCTCCGAGACCTGGTCCGCGGCTGACGCCTTGTGGCACAGCCATTCCTGGCTGTGCTCTTGGGGTTTCGTCCCTCTTGTAGGGGCCGGGCTCGTTCGGCCCGCTCTTGGGTTTTCGTCAGGAGGCCGGGGCTTCAGCCCCGGCGCAAGACTCGATCGAGAATGGGCTTTAGCCCCTGAAGAAAACTTTTCGCGACTGGATGCCCCGGGTGCCCCAGGTTCCGGTTTTACACCTGGGATCTTCGCCGACAAAATTAACCGTGACCCCATCGAAACTATCGCCAACCGGTCTCCGCTTCGACGGCATCGATAAACGCTACGGCGGACTCTACGCCCTCCGCCGCGTCACGTTCGAGATCTCCGCCGGCGAATGCGCCGTCCTCTCCGGACGCAACGGTTCCGGCAAGACCACGCTCCTCCGCATCGCGGGACAGCTCGTCCGCCCCAGCGCCGGAAAGATCTCCTTCCCCGGCAGTTCCTCCGATTCCTCCATCAATGCGCGCCCCGGCTACGTCGGCCACAGCACGATGGTCTACGACGAACTCACCGCCGAGGAAAATCTCCTGCTCTTCGCCCGGTTGCAAAAAGTCGAATCGCCCGTCGCCCGCGCCGAAGACCTTCTCCGCGAAGTCGGCCTCTACGAACGCCGCGGCTCGCTCGTCCGCACCTTCTCCCGCGGCATGCGCCAGCGCATCGCCATTGCCCGCGCGCTGATCCACCGCCCCTCGGTTCTGCTCCTCGACGAGCCCGCAACCGGTCTCGATCCCCTCGGAATCACCTGGCTCGCCAACTCGCTCCGCGAACTCAACTCCGCCGGTTGCACCATCGTCATGAGCCTCCACGGCGAATCCGAGATCTCGTCGCTCGCCACCCGCGCCGTCCGCCTCGACGCCGGCAACGTCATCGCCGACACGAAAACCGGTGCGTCGCTGCACGACATCCTCACCTTTGGAGCTGCCTGAGCCGCCGCTATGAGCCTTTTCTCCAACACCGCGGTCCTCCTCAGCAAGGAACTTCGCACCGAATTCCGCTCTCGCGAACTCCTTACCACTACGGTGGTCTTCATCCTGGTCGTCCTCATCCTTTTCAGCTTCGCCATCAGCCCCACCACCGAAGAGTCCCGCGAATTCGGCCCCGGCCTCCTCTGGCTGGCCATTCTCTTCGCCGCTTCGCTTATGCTGCAGCCCTGCTTCCTCCGCGAGCAAAGCAACGATACGCTCAGTTCTCTCCGCCTCGCGGTCAGCGATCCTTTCTCCATCTTTCTCGCCAAACTCATCGCCAATACGCTGTTTCTGCTCCTCACCGAGCTGATCATGCTGCCGTTTTTCGCCATCTTCTACAACGTGCCCGTGCTCCCCGAATTTCACTGGCTAATCCTTGTCCTCTTCCTCGGCAGCCTGGGCATCTCCGTCGCAGGCACCGCGCTTTCCGCCATCTCCGCGCAAGCCCGCATGCGCGAACTTCTGCTCCCTTTGTTATTGTTGCCGCTGCTGACTCCCGTGCTCGTCGTCAGCGCCACCGTCACCGTCAGCCTCTTTGATCGCGAACCAATCGTCAAAGGGAAGGGAATCGCATTCCTCGCCGTTTTCGACGTCGTCTTTTTGACGGCGCTATGGCTTTTCGGCGAATATCTTCTGGAGGAATAATCGGCATGACCAAACGCATCATCCTCGGCGCTGTCGCCATCCTGCTGGTGATTGCGGCCGCCTATGCGGCGTTCTTCATCGCACCCCAGGAGCGCACCATGGGACTCATCCAGCGCATTTTTTATTTCCATGCTGCAACCGCTTGGGCTGGGGAGATGACATTCTTCGTCTGCTTCCTCGCCAACCTGCTCTACGTTTGGAAGCGTCAACCAAAGTATGATTGGCTCGGCGTCAGTTCTGCCGAGGTCGGGTTGGCCTGCATAACAGTCGTTCTGATTACGGGGCCCATCTGGGCGCATCCCGTCTGGGGCATCTGGTGGACCTGGGATGCTCGCCTCACCTCCACTTTCGTCCTCTGGCTACTGTACGTTTCCTATCTCTTACTCCGCACCTTGATCGAAGAACCGGAACGCCGTGCGTTGCTCAGCGCACTGTTCGGGATATTTGCTTTCCTTGATGTCCCGCTCGTCTTTTTCTCGATTCGCTGGTGGCGAACTCAGCATCCGCAACCCGTTATCATGGGCGGCTCCGGCTCCGGCTTGGACCCGACGATGAGCAAGGTCTTCTTCTTTAGCGTTTTGGCAATGCACGTACTCGCCGCGTTCCTGATCGTGGAGCGTTATGTTCTTGAAAAAATGAACTCAGAAGTGGATTTTCTAGCTCGTGAAGTGGAGGCCCAATGAAAAATCTCGAAAGCGTCTTCGCCGCGTACATCGTTGGTTGGGGCGTATTCTTCGTGTTCTATCTCACCATCGCCAAACGCACCTCCAACCTCCGCGCCGAACTTGACCGCCTGAAAAACTCGCTGCCCCGCGCGAAATAATTTGGAGTGCGGAGGCTCTGCCTCCGCTTTTGCGGTCGATCGACAACCACCCAAACGCGTCCAAGAAAGGGAATCGCAATCAAAGCAATGGCTCCCCAATCCAAAAAACGCGTCGGCATCGTCCTCTTCCAACTTGGCGGTCCCGACTCCCTCGCCAACGTCGAACCCTTCCTCCGCAACCTCTTCCTCGACCCCGACATCATCCCTCTAGGCCCGCTCAACTTCATCCGCGGCCCGCTCGCCCGCTATATCGCCAAAAAGCGCACTCCCCCTGTTGCTCAGCGTTACGGCCAGATCGGCCGCCGCTCGCCCATCGCCATCCTCACCGAACGCCAGCGCAGCAGACTCGTCGCCGCCGTCAGCCCATACGTGGATCCCGTGGCCGTCACCGCCATGCGCTACTGGAAGCCGCTCACCGAAGACGCCGTCGCCGGCATCAAGAAATCCAACCGCCTCGACGAACTTGTTCTTCTACCTCTCTACCCGCACTATTCCTACGCCACCACGCTCAGCAGCCTGAAAGAATGGCGCCGCGTCTACGGGCAGCCCGACGACAGGCTCCCCGAGCGAACCATCGAACACTTCTTCGACCACCCGCTGTATATCCAGGCACTCGTCACCAACATCGGCAAATGCCTGCGCCAGTTTCCCGACAGTTCGCGCATTCATCTCGTCTTCAGCGCCCACGGCCTGCCGATGAGCCTGGTCGAGAACGGCGACCCTTACCCGCGCCACATCGAAGAAACCGTCCGCCTGGTCTGCGAAAGCGGCGCGCAAAAGTTCCCCAACTGGCCGCGCACCCACATGCTTTGCTTCCAGTCCAAGGTCGGCCCGGCCAAGTGGCTCGAGCCCTCCTTCGTTGGCACCCTCCACAAACTCGGCCACGAAGGCGTAAAGGAAATGCTCGTCGTGCCTATCTCCTTCGTCACCGAACACATCGAAACCCTGCACGAAATCAACATCGAAGGCCGCGCCGACGCCAAAAAAGCCGGCATCGAGCGCTACCGCATGATGCCCGCCGTAGGCGACTCCCCCCTCTTCATCGAATGCCTGAAACAACTAGTCCTCCGCGCCGCCGAAATCCATCCCGACGCCTCCAGCACAACCGCCTGAATCCGAATGTAGGGGCGGCCCGACTGCCTCAGGCAGGCTTTACGCCCCCTTCCGCTCTTCTCCGTGCCCTCTGCGCTCCTCCTCTGCAACCTCTGTGCTAAGTCCCCTCTTTCCTCCTCTTGCCTCTCCAATCCATCCGTACTAAACTCCCCCGCGGTTCAGGATTGGCGGTCCAAACATCGCTGCGGTCGGTGCGCTATAATCTGTATTTCGGGATGGGGCCCGAAATTCATGAAAGCGACGTATCACTCGGGTGTCCACAAATTTGCGTTGTTCGTAGTCGCCTGGGCGGCCATCCTCCTCTGCGCCGGCGCTCTCGTTACCTCTGAAGACGCCGCCCTCGCTGTCCCCGACTGGCCGCTCTCCTACGGCAGCATCACCCCGCCCATGGTCGGCGGCATCGCTTTCGAACACTCCCACCGCGTCATTGCCGCCATCCTCGGCCTCCTCGTCGTCATTCTTTCTATCGTTCTCTGGCGGAAAGATGAGCGCCCCGCTGTCCGATGGCTGGGCGTCGCGGCTGTCGGCGGCGTCATACTGCAGGGCATCCTGGGCGGCCTAACCGTGCTGAAACTTCTCCACTACTGGCTCCCCGTAATGCACGCCTGCCTGGGGCAGATCATGTTCGCCATGCTTGTCTCTATCGCCGTGGTCACCAGCCATTGGTGGATGGCCGATCGCCCTCAGTACGAAGACAAAGCCTCGCCCGCGATTCACACCGTGGTGGTCCTCAACGCCGCGGCCATTTTTCTTCAAATCGCGCTCGGCGCCGCCTTCCGCCACAAATATAGCCCCGCCACGCCGCACGTTGTTTGGGCCATGGGCGTTCTGCTCGTCGCATCCTGGACCGCCATCCAGCTTCGCAAGCGCTTCTCGAACTCTCCCGAAATTTCCCGCATCCGCGCCCTCCTGCACGGCATCGTAGGAGTGCAGTTGCTTCTGGGCATCGCTGCCCTCTGGACGCGCATGCAAGCTGTGAACGATCCTCAGCCAATGCCCGCCGTAGTGGTCACCACGGTGGTTCACACGGTCTTCGGCGCAATCCTATTCGCTGTTTCAATCCTGGTGGTCTTGTTCTGCTATCGTCTGGTGCCGCGGAAAAGGGAAGTTGTCTTTGCAACGACAAGTGATGAGGTGCCCGCCTGATGAGTGAAGTCCGCGCCACCGCGCTAGCGCAGCCCAGCAAGTTGAGCGCCTATATCACGCTCACGAAGCCCGACGTCTCTTTCCTCGTGCTCATGACCACCGGGGCGGGCTACTACATGGGCGCGCGCGGCCCCATCGCCTGGCTGCACATGATCCATGTCATCGTTGCCACGATGATGATCGCCGCCGGCACCGCCGCGCTGAATCACTACATCGAGCGCGAATCCGACCGCTACATGCGCCGCACCGCCTCCCGCCCGTTGCCCACCGGTGTGCTTACCCCGGCGGAAGCCCTGCGCTTCGGCATCGTTCTTTCGCTCGCCGGCGCGGTTGATCTCTATCTCACCGCCGGCTTCTGGCCCTGCTTCCTTGGAGTCTTCACCTGCCTCAGCTATTTGCTCGCCTACACGCCGCTGAAAAAGCGCACCGTCTGGGCCACCTTCATCGGCGCTTTTCCTGGTGCGATCCCGCCGATGATTGGCTGGGCCGCCGCCACCGGCAAACTGGATTCGGGCGCATGGCTCCTCTTCGCCATTCTCTTCGTTTGGCAATTCCCGCATTTTCATGCCATCAGCTGGATGTACCGCGAAGACTACGCCCGCGCCGGCATCCTGATGCTTCCCGTCGTGGACAAGGAAGGCCAGCGCACCTTCCGCCAGATCATTTTGTATGCCGCGGCGCTCGTCGCCGTCAGCTTGCTGCCCGCCATCATGGGCTTCGCCGGCGTGCTCTATTTCTTCGGCGCGCTCGTCACCTGTACCGGCCTAGTCCAGGTCTGCCTGTGGGCCGCCCACGCCAAAACCAACACCCGCGCCAAGTGGCTGATGCACGCGACGGTCCTGCACATCCCGATCCTGCTAGGCCTGATGATGTACGACAAGGTTCCGCGCTAGTTCAGAGCAGCGTCGTGACCTCGATAAGGACTTCTGTGATTTAGTTATCAGCATGGAACAGGCTCAAATCAATCCGCGCCCCGTGGTTGGAACGATCATCGTCGTCAGCGGCCTCGCCGTGTCATTTCTGCTGTGGCTGCTCTACGTCCATCATGCCTCCGCTGATTTCGCTGGGCGCTGGATGTTTCTGCCGGCCCTCAACGCGGTTCTCAACGGATTGTGTGCGATTACCCTCTGCGTAGGGTTGTATTTCATCAAACATCACAAC
>Ga0210405_10001869_pt1 | contig 22832 bp, 21 predicted proteins | sample IncBWH11MmetaG_FD_155492 | JGI IMG/M metagenome (GOLD analysis project Ga0210405, IMG submission 155492) | Forest soil microbial communities from Barre Woods Harvard Forest LTER site, Petersham, Massachusetts, United States - Inc-BW-H-11-M | ecosystem: Environmental > Terrestrial > Soil >... | reverse complement strand
GGGGCGAAAGGGGTCCGGTGACCTTCCCGGCCTTCAAAGCCGGCGATTCGGCCCTTCGCGGGTCGAATGGTGGATTCGACTTCCACACGCCTCCGCCAGCTTACTGAAGTTGAAGTGGTTGTTGATTTCTTAGCTCCAATTCACCGGGTTAGCTCCAAAACCGAACTAACCCAGCACCCGCCCAGCCAACGAATCTACTGCACGGCGCTGCGCATCACCAATCACGTGCCCGTATTTCTGCAAAGTGATACGCGAATCGCTGTGACGCATCTGACGCTGCACCACGGATGGTGACGCGCCTTGTTCTAGCAGTTCGCTTGCAGCCATGTGGCGGAAGGCATGAAGTGCCGCCTTCTCAATCCCCAGGCTTTCCAGCGTGTCCTGTAGCTTGTAGGCCACCTTGTCACGCTGCATGGGCTTTCCCTTGCTGTTGCAGAAGAGCAGGTCTGCATCGTTCCTACGCCAATGCTTCGCAAGGAATGTGCGCAAACGTTTCTCCAATAGCTCTGGCATCGGAAGGTCAGCAGAGCTTGATTTTGACTTCGGTGCCTGCATTGTCCGTGTTGCATGGTCAAGCGTGCGCCGGATGCGGATCAGGTGTTTGTCAAAATCAATGTCTGTGGTCTTCAGTCCCAGAATTTCCCCAGCACGGCCACCAGTGATGCTGATGAGTGCCCACAAAGTAGCGTAAGGCTCTTCGCTGGCCTCAACGATTCGCCGCACTTGTTCTGCCGTGAAGAAACGCTCTTCTTTCTTTTCACCCGCACGGGGCATGGACAGTGCCGAACGGTCAAACACTTCGGGAATGTACTTCCACGCCTTTGCAGTCTTCAGGATGCCAGCCAGAGTCTGCACTACATTTCCAATTGAAGTGCTGGATAGACCCTTCGCGGCCAGCGCAGAAACAAAGGCTTGAACATTCCGCGTTGTGATTGCCGTCAACGGCATTTCACCCAAGGCTGGAATGATGTGGGTGCGCAGATGGCTCTTTGCTGCTCTAACCGTTGTCGGTTTAAGCGTAGGAGCAACACTGCTTTCCCACTCTTCCACTAGCAGCTTGTTGAAGAATCCAGCGTTGCAGGTACTTGGTTCTCGATTTTAGGTTATTTCTGCGTCGTGAAGGATTGCTTTGGGCCGCTCTATCTACTCGCAACGTCGAACCGAAACACTGTGTCAGGTTGTGGCCATCAAGTTTCGCAATCGGCAGAGGTTGTAAGCAGCTCCGGTGAAGGTAAACAGCCAGCCCACTTTGTCGATCCCTCGCAACTTCACTTTCTTTAGCATCCCGATCATCTTCATCCACCCGAACGATTGCTCCACTCGTTTTCGCTTCCGCTGACTCACCTCATACCCTGTATGCCGCGTGGTTCGCTCGTCCACCGCGCTCCTGCGGTTGGTCGTGTTCTGCGCCACATGCGGAGTGATGTTCATCCCCCGAAGTTCTCGTACGAATTCCCGCGTGTCATAGTTCTTGTCCCCTCCCAACGTCACGCGCTTTCCTGCTGGGATCGCTTCCGCCATGAGCATCGCAGCATCCCGCTCCGCTCGGCCACTCGCCTCGGTCAGAAACGTCTGCACCAAAAGCCCGTTGCGGTTTTCCATCAATACATGTCCCATGTAGCTCAGCTTCGCCTCGCTTCCCCTGGACTTGGTGAATAACCGGGCATCCGGATCGGTTGTCGATTCATGAGTCTCGTTCTTGCGCTTTTCTCCGCGAAAGTCGACATCTCCCCCCGCTCCAGGTGGCTTTCCGGTTCCGTCCTTTGGCCGGAAGCTCTTATGACTCGCCCAAGCCTCGATCAACGTTCCGTCCACGGTGAAATGTTCATCCGACATATAGGGCTTCGCACGTTCCAGCACCCGCTGAAAAAACGACTCCGCGATCTCTTCGTTCAGCAATCGTTCTCGATTCTTGCTGTACACCGCGTGGTTCCACACCGTCTCATCCATCTCCATCCCCACGAACCACCGGAACAGTAGGTTGTACTGCAGTTGTTCGATCAGCATTCGCTCACTGCGCACCGAATAGAAGATCTGCAACAGCAGCGATCTCAACAGCCGCTCCGGCGCAATCGACGGACGCCCCACGTCGGAGTACAGCTTCTGAAACTTCGGCGACATCTCTTTCAGAATCTCATCCACGATCTTGCGGATCGGTCGTAGCGGATGATCCGCGGGTACCCGCTTCTCCGGGGAAATGTAGCTGTACATTCCTTCTTGCAGGTTATCGTCGCCGCGCATTCACCCGTCTCCTTCGTCTTCCTTCACTCAGACGAGTTCTCTTCCATTAAAGTTGCAGTGAATATGTATTTTTCAACAAACTGTTAATCTCCTCTTCTCTTATTTTGGGAACCAGATGTCCAGCCCCGCATTCGAACAGACTCATCATCACTTTGTGGTCAGAAACTTTTTCGTAGACAAGGAAATCATCGGTTTCTTCAGGGTGCTTTTGCAAATATTCTGCTGTAACTGCACGTTCGTACATCCCTCGCAGCAATTCCTGTGCGCCTATGCCATAACCGTTTCCGCACAGCAATAAAATCTCCAAAAAATCCTCCAGGGCCGTGCGGCCAAGAAAATAAACAGTGCGCTGCAATAAGGTCGTCTTTTCATGGACACGATGAAATGCGATATCAATTGCAGTTCGAAGGTTACTAAAGCGATTCAGGAACTCACTATGTCGCTTTTGAAAATCTTGCCACTCTTCAGGAAATCCGTATATCACCTGTAGGTTATTCATAAACGGATGCTATCACGAGGGAACAATGGCGAAGGACCCGCAGATGGAACCATCTGATTGTCCCTGGGACAGGCAGAATGTTGTACGCTTTCCGCCATGCCGCGAGGCCACACCGTCCAGCTAAGTTCCCTACCACTAAGAAAAGCTGACTTCATCGAACCAATGGACTGCGATCCCGTCCCAAACCTGTTAGATGGGCCGGGATGGGTCTATGAAATCAAACTCGACGGCTATCGGGCTGTCGCCGTCAAGTCAGATCGCGACGTGAACCTCTTTTCTCGGCGGCACAAATCGTTCAATCACCAGTACCCATACCTTGTCGAGGCTCTTAACGATCTACCAGGAGGGACAGTGGTCGATGGAGAAGTTGTAGCTCTCGATGAATCAGGCCGACCAAACTTCAATCTTCTCCAAAGCTTCCGCAAGGAAGCCTTACATATTCACTACTTCATTTTCGATATGCTGATCTGCGACAACCGCGATCTCACCAGATTGGCGTTGAGCGAACGTCGTCAGTTGATGAAATCCCATCTAAAGCTCTACTCGCCTCGAATCCGCATTGCTGAACAGTTCGACGTTTCAGCGAATGACATGCTTGCCGCCGTGCGGAAGCAACAGCTTGAAGGAATCGTCGGGAAGCGTAGGGACAGCTTGTATGAGCCTGGAAAGCGCACGGGCGCATGGATTAAATACCGCGTGAATCGAGGACAGGAGCTTGTGATTGGCGGGTATGTCCTTGGGCCACATGGATTCGACTCTCTGATCGTCGGCTACTATCGCGGCAAAGATTTGATTTATGTCGCTCGTGTCCGCAACGGCTTTGTTCCGGCATCGCGTCGTCAGGTCTTCGAGAAAATCCGTCCCCTCGCATCTTCAACGATGCCCTTCGCTAACCTGCCAGACACGCACAAATCTCGTTGGGGTGATGAACTCACCGCCGAGAAAATGAAGGATTGCGTCTGGCTTCGCCCGGAAGCCGTCGCCCAAATAGAATTCCTGGAGCGGACAGAAGCAGATCGGCTCAGGCATTCAAAGTTTGTCGCCTTGAGAGATGACAAAAATGCGCGAGAGGTCATCAAAGAAGCATAGTTGGCGCTTCCACTCAGACCGTTCGAAGATTCGTCGGATGAAGTGATAAAATCTGGATTAATGCCAGTCAGCGAGATTGAACGACAAATAATACAAGCAGTCATCCATCGGTTTCTCGTGGATAAGGAACCTACGCAACGGGTGTGGGTAGCTAGGGAATTTAGGAATGTGGACGCGATCCAGAGATTAACTAACATCGGGGTCTTGAAAACCAATAATGGCGACGATTTCTTTCCAACGGCTCTAGCGTTCCACTATTCGGGCGATCCACAGTATGAGCAATCTGCTAAAGAGTCCGTGAAAATTGTTGCGTCTGTGCTTCAGGATTTATTTCTGACAGAACCAGGTCAAACAGACTTCACGCTTGCAAACATAGAGGCACGCGCAGCCAAAATGCACCAGAATGGGGAGCCGCAAACCATTCGCCTCGGACTGTATTTATCGGGGGAATTCGGATGGCTCGCTGGATGGGGCGGAGACATAAACAAATACCAGATCACAAATCTTAGGATTAGTGAGCACGTTGTAACCTTGAAGGATTTCGAGAAACTTTGGGACGAACAAATAGAACGACGCACCCCGACAGAACTCCGGCAACGTCAAGGAACCAAAAAATCCGTACCTACTCCAACAAAGCCAACGCGGTCTGATTGGGAGGAAATCAAGAAGCTTGGTGGAGGAGGTCAAAGCGATGTCTTTCTGGTCCGTAGCCCTAAAAGAGTCGCTGAGCGATTAGAGTTACTTGAAAAAGTTCAGCAGAGCGCTGGTGGCTCCCTCATCGATGCTGATGGTGCTGTTGAGCTGTCAGAATCCGTATTCAATTTCGCACGCCCCGAACACCCTCTGGAACTCGGTGCGCTGAAGGTATTCATACCGCGTGCGGAGGGTCCTGATGCAGAAGAGCAGATGATGGCTCGCTTAAGAAATGAGATTGCTGTTCTGAGCCAGAATCGACCAGGACTCGTCCGGATGCTCGATTCCAACGTTGACGAGCGTTGGATCGTTACTGAGTACTATCCGAATGGCACGCTCGAAGCGCATCCATTGCTCTGTCGGGGTGATGCTCGTTCGGCTCTTATTGCATTTCGTTCGCTTGTCTCGACAGTCGCAAACCTACATAAGGACGGAATTGTTCACAGAGATATAAAGCCTGCCAATGTCTTTATCGGCTCTGACGGTCAACTTGTGCTGGGCGATTTTGGCATTGTGTTCACTCCGAGCAATCAAGATCGAGCGACTTCAACAAACGAACGAGTAGGCCCGCGTGACTTCATGCCTCCTTGGGCAGAAGCGGGTCGCCTTCAAGATGTCGATCCTAACTTCGATGTATACATGCTCGGCAAACTCTTATGGTGTATGGTGACTGGCAAATCGAGATTGGTCCGGGAATACTACGACCGAGCGGAAAACAACCTTACTTCGATCTTCAGGCATGATCCGAACATGCACGCGATTAACCAGATTCTCGATCACTGCGTCGTTGAAGACCCCGCCAGTTGCTGTTCTTCTGCGGTTGAGTTGTTGCTGATCGTGAACACTCACCTCACCATTATTGAAACGGGTGGGCAGCTTTTGAACGACGGTGTGCCCAGGCCTTGCCATGTATGCGGGCTGGGCGAATACAAACCGGAACGTTCAAACACCTGGAGTATTCGACTCTGGCCTGCCAGTGCCACCGTCCCGACTGACACAACATTACTTGCCGTTCGTCCGTTCACGTGCAGTAATTGTGGGCACGTTCAATTTGTTAAGCCGCGCTCTGCTTAATCGGCTCTAACGTCAACAACAATGAAATCAACCCACCAACCCTCACTCTTTCCATTGGATAAGTCGGACGAGACCGTTGCTCCAGCGACCCCGCAAGAAATCACCCGGCCTTTTGAGATTTCCGGCATTCTCCTTGGCACTTCATCTTTCACAGCCACGGGCTGGCAAGGTTCTTTCTATCCGCAGGGCATGCGGTCGCGGGATTTTCTCTCCTACTACGCCAGCCAGTTTCAAACAGTCGAGATCGATAGCACATTCTATGGCACGCCAAGCGCCTCGACTGTCAAAAGCTGGGACGAGAAGACCCCGGCAGATTTCATCTTCGCTGTGAAGGTCCCGCAGATCATCACGCACGACAAGGTCCTCGTAGGTTGCGAACCCGAGTTTGATGAATTTATTGAAAGGATGTCTTTGTTGGGGGATAAGCTCGGCCCGATGGTGTTTCAGTTTCCGTCGTTCGACCGCTGGAAAGTTCCGAAGCAAGAAAGTTTTCTCGCTGTGCTTACGCCCTTCCTGAAGAAGCTTCCTGCCGACCACAAATTTGTGATCGAGATTCGAAACAAGACTTGGCTCGATGCCAGATTTGCGGAGATGCTCCGTGAGCACAACGTGGCGCTGGCAATGACTGACACAACGTTTGTTCCTCGCCCTTGGGAGATGAAGGAAAAGTTCGACATGATTACTGCCGACTTCGCTTATGTTCGGTGGCTGGGTGATCGGCACGAGATAGAGAAGATAACCCAAACCTGGGAGAAGACCGTTGTTGATCGGGCAGACGATCTCAAGCATTGGGTGGATGTCTTGAGGAAACTGGTCCTGAACAAAAAGATTCGGAAAATATTTGCTTTCAGCAACAATCATTACGCCGGGCATGGGCCAGCGACGGTGAAGCAATTTTGGGATTTGTGGCAAAAGAAGTAAGATCAAATCTCCTACCTCTGCCAATCCAGCATCCCGAGTTCAGAATGCCCAAATGCATTGTCCGGTTAAGGGATACTCTCGATATACAACATAGTGTTGTCGTTTATGCGGAATCCCTATACGAAGCTGTGGTACGTGGCTTGAATCAACTGGCGGAAGTAGGATGGGAGGCCCACGCGGACGAAACAATCAAACAAGTTGAGGTGGAAGTTTATCAGGAACCGACGAGGCATGTTGTTGATGTTCCGAAATTATTGAAGTGGATTAATCAGAATGCAATGAGTCCGAGACAGCAGACACTGAAAGAGAAATTGCGGACGCTGCTTGGGACGCGATAGGAGTACTAGTAGCCGCATATCCGGTTAGCCAACTTACCAGGAGTTACATGGTACAAAGACCGTGAAATAGCGAGTGTTTGACCGAAGGCAACCTAAACTACTAAAGTGCGATCTCATTGGAAATTGTATGAGGCCTATCTTCGTTTTGCTTCTCGTGTTTTTGCTTCAGACCGCCGAACCACCGCGGCATCAACTTGATTTGGAACCGCTGTTGAAGGACCCAGTAGCACTCCAAAAATTGAGAATTATGTACCAATTGCCATCGCATAAAGTCTATCAAGCGTTTTTCGTTTACGGCGATGGCAGGGTCGTCTGGCAAGCATATTCAAAACGACCGATGTCTTCGACCGAGGTTCCGACCTGTAGAAACAAAGTCGACCCCGACAAGGTGAAAAAGTTAATCCGGTTGATTATCGAGAAACACTTTTTTGACTTGCCGGAAAAACAGTTCATCTACGTGTACGCTTCCCAAAACAGCGAGGAAGATTTGGAAGTGCATTCGATTGCGATCGACGATGGAGTTGGAAAAGCTTTTAGAGAATTTGGTATCGGAGAGTATGCCGGTAAAGAAGAGTCCATTCCCCCTAATTTTTCATCGATTGAGCAAGAATTGACGAATCTCAAAGATACTGCGTTTCCGCTCTCCGCAATGAATTGCCATCTTGCGCCAGCAATCAACTTCTGGAAGTGATTCCCCCGATATGCTCTGAGATAGAAGAGTCGGTCATGGTACGAACTTGTCCGGTAAGCCGACAAATCAGGAGTTGACCGGGGGACTAGAATTGTATGTGGTGATTTCACCGTGAAAACACTTTGGCAAAGACTAGTCGAGAGCAATAGGCGCATTAAATCAGAGGTTTACCAGATTGAATTGGAGATGGCGAAAGAGAATGGAATAAAGCCGCCTCCACTCTTGTTTCCCAAGAGACCGTACAAAGCTTCGACAATTGCGCTCTTCTGCGTATTCGGGTTTTTCGTTGCAATCGCGGCTTGGGTTTGTTTCAAAGAATTGGTCATTCCATTCTTCCGGTAGAGAACGGGGTACTGGAAGGAAGTTGTCCGGCACGACTTACCAGGCAAGTGGAAGTCAATCATTAACGAGCATTGATTGCAGACGGTGCGCAATCACCCATTGGAATGAATGCAGAGCCAAGAGTACTGCGAAAACAGAAAACGCAAATGCAGTGACCGGCTCAAACACATCAATACTAGCTGCGCTCAGGGACATGGAGGAGTGCTGACTTGTTCGTAGGGTCGCAAACACTTCGTTTGCGCAACAAATTCCGAATAATAGGAAAAGCATTGTGTGCAACTGCCGAGACGCTTGCACCCTAGCAGCCATCTTATTCAGCCGAACCCTTGCGCCATTCTCTTCGGTCAAGGATGAATGCGTTACGGCCTGGCGGAGACCGAATGCGACAACAGCAAGAGTGTATGTCGAATATGCTGCTCCCGCCAAAAGGCAAAGGACATAGAGCTTGGAGGTGAGCGTCAGGATTGCCCACAGCGACCGGAAGTCCCAAGGTACAGAGATAATGAACATATTGCTATTTGTGAGACACCGGACGACTGTATTTCGTTCCCGCCTTACGCAAGGTCCGCTAGCTCCTGGCAGCCATAACCGGAAAAATGGGTACTAGTTCACTCCTGCCAACTAACGGCGGCTCCATGCAGGAGTTTTCCGGCAGTCTCCTCTGCGACTTGCTTGGCTTTTTCGATGGAGGGCCAGACCCCGGCACCAGTGACGTTGGTCGCACCGTCACCGGCGTAGCGGATACTCAGAAGAAAGCCGCCGGACACAAAAGCTTCGACAGTGAATACGAATGTCTCACGGTCGTCTTGTGCCCTTCCCGTGATGAGGACCTTGCTCATTCCGAAACGAAGAATAGGTGATTCGTGTCTCGTTGTGAAGTGCACCAAGTCCTGTGTATAACGCCCTAACCGGACAAGTCAAGTAATGGTACGGTGAGCGGGTCAACGCTCGACCCTTGCCGCTTGTGCTATAAATTTCAGATGCCCAAAATCATCGCACGCTGGCTGCTCTTCAAGTATGTGGATGGTCAGATCACGCCGCAGTCGAAGCCGTTCAAGACGAAAGATCAGGCGGAGAAGGCGCGATCAAGACTCCCGGAGCGAGAGCAGCGGGGAGTTGCGGTGGGTGTGATTCGAGCGAAAAGCTAGGGTAGGCAGAGTGTAGTCTCTTCCCATAAAGTGTCGCCTAGTCGGGGGTGTGGAAATGATGATTGACTGCGATAAGAGCATGGTTGCTCATCTGCTTCGGAATTGGCATCCGAACAGGCTGCGACCGCGAAATGTCCCACTTGCACAGGCAAGGCCCCGGCTGATAAAGATGCAAAACGGTAGCTGTCCTATCTGTCGGAAACCGTTAATCGACCACGGTAAAGCCACGCACTTTGACCATGTCGTGACGGTAAAAGAATTCACCGACAAAGTTTTCCACGGCGAACTGACTTTTGATGAGGCGTATTGCCGATTGTGGGATGATTCAAATCTTCGTGCTGTTCATGCTAAATGCAATTACGACCGAAGAGATTGAAGCTGTTGAATCAAATGAGAGTGTTAATTCCTGCCGTTCGTCAGATAGATAATCAGGTCCATTTCTTTCCCTAGTTGTCGAAGCACGGCGAGGCATCGCTCACATTGATCTTGTTTGATGTGCTCCAGGACTTTGTCGGCGCTAGCTCGCCTGAACTTTGGGCAGAGCGTTAGATTGGGCGCGGTATGCTAGATCGCCTGAATCGCGGGAGAGAATTCAAAGTCCGGTTTCTTCCTCATTCCTTTACCTTCTCCCAATCAACTTCAATTTTTACAACCTTGGTATCGGGCGGATTCTGAGCATCGGGTATCAACTGCCATGACTTCCCGCCGTCGTAGGAGATGATTGGTTTATTTTGCGTGTTAGTTGAGTATTGGGGTGCATTGTCCCCCGCGACGAAATCACCACGGGAGTTATAACCGTAGATAACTTTCTTGTAGTGGCAGGCCTTGTCTCCAAGAGGCGCGTGAATGAAATCGCAATCTTTCGGTTTATCGGTAACATGTACATTGTCGGAGTTCACGCTATAGATGACGGAGTATTTCCACGGGTCGGTCCAGCTATCTGGAAGAAAAGACCAGATCAAGAGCGCGACCGCCCCCAATGCGACCAGACAGCCGAATCCTGATGCTGTATCTGATGACTTCGTATTCGATGAGACAGGCTGCTTCCGTTCGCTGGTGTCGTACACCCAACCGCAAACGTCACATTTTGGCGGTTCTCCCGTAAACCACCGAATTGTCTTGCAATTCCCACAGGACAGGTTCACAAGTGCAAACCTATATGTTTAAGTACCCTAATTCAAGAGCGTTTGTTGCGAACAGCGTGGTATCGTGCTGTCGCGGCTCCGATCAAAAAGCCAACTCGGTGAAGTGATACACGCTGCCTACTCTCGAAGCTCTGCCATGAAGCTATTGAGCATTGCCATTCTTGCACCCGTATCCGCCCAGGGAGCCATCATTTTGGAGTTGATTCCCTCTGGATACGTAGTCGACGGATGGCCAGGAGTTTGAAACCTGACAGCATATGACCCATCGAGATTCTTCTCTAAATACTTTTCTACGCGCTGTTCCCATTCCTGCTTTTGGCGGAGCGAATCCATATTGCTGTATTCAAGACGGTTTTGGATTTCTCGTCCTTCCTTCAAAAACACGGCGAGTTGGGCCTTGATAGCTTGCTTCGTTGACTTTGCTGCGCGAGGAACTGATTGCCCCGCGTCTACTCCAAAAGGCCAGGTGGTGACACTGTTCTTACCCGAATTCTTAGACTGGTACATCGCTTTATCCGCGAAGTCGAGAATCTCATCTGCGGATTTTGAATTCGCACGATCACTCCCGCAAACCCCGATGCTTGTGGTGACAGCAATTTCACCACCAGGTTTGGCTTCCTCGACCCGGCGTCTGATTCGTTCTGCTGTCGCTTGAGCCTCTTCCGTGGAAAAATCTGGAAGACAAACGGAAAATTCGTCTCCGCTGCCCCACCTATAAATCTTGCCTTTCCTTCCAACTACGGTTGCAATTGTGCCAACGATCAGATCAAGGCATTCATCACCTTTCGAATGGCCGAGCGTATCGTTCACGCTCTTAAAATTATCAGCATCGATTACGAGGAGAGCCGAAACGGGATGTCGTTCAATGATCGTGCGCATGTCTTTAAGCAGTGCTTCTTTGGTTGGCAGATTTAACCGCGAAATCGCTTGTTGCGACTGGAACAACGTTTCCTCGCCCTTCTTCTCAGATGACTGTTCGGCAAGTAACTTGTCGGTTGGCCGTGCATATTCAGGACCCGAGCCAGAATCAAGCAAGCCATTTGCTCTTAACACTCGCATCGCAAGTAATAAATCCCTTTTCGAGACGCCAAGGTATAGGGCATCCCAGGGGTCCGCCGCCCAGACCTCACCAGGTTCATCAACAGCAAGGAATCCCAAGACGTAAGCTTTCCCTTTTAAGAACTGGTCGATTTCAGATTGCGGAAAGTGGATTTCTGATGGCTGGTGCTGACATTCGACTTCCTGATAGGTATCTTGATGCACATCGGGATTGAAAAAGTTGACGCGACCCTCATCAATTGCCGTGCGCACGCTGTTCACTGTCTCTATTACGGTATCGAAAACAGTGTGGCCCAACGCACGTCCGACTCTCATTGAGCATCTGGCGACTTTACCGTCTACCTGATTTATCGCGTCAAACAGGATGTACATCGCCGCGTTCATTGCTGGCTGAATCGGCCACAGGATGGAAACGCGAACGGCGACTCCAGATCGACAGTAAAACAGTTCGGGAGAACCACACTTAAGCCTGCCAGCTACAGCGAGGGCATACGAATCGGCTGCAACTTGGTAGTCTTTCGTGTTCGGAAGATCGTCCAGGAAAGTATCATATATGGTTATGTCGGTTTGGCGTTCAGAAGTGCCGATTGCAAAGTAGGTGGAATGACGACGGAAGTCTCCCCGTTGATCGATGATTTGGATTCCCGCCGCGCCAAATCGCTTCGTCAGATCGGAAATACCCAATTGCGTCTCAGTTCGTCTTGTTTCTGACATTGATGTAATCAGGATAGCAGGACAGGTGGACGGCTCCACACTTAACTCAAGTTTTGCGGTCAGCGGGGTAGGGACGCCCCTCGGAGGAAGAGCGTCCCGGTCAAATGTATTTGTGGACTTAGCTACCAGCGACTGTACTTTGGTAGCAACGAGGACGCTATCAGGTATTTACCTGAATTTTGGCCGAGGACTTGAGTTCAAACGACTGGTGTTTTATTCCTTCGGTGTCTCGGCTGGACGATTCTTGTAGTAGCCCTCGCGTGTTTGCGCGGTTAGTCCGTTGCCCGAGACTCGGAGTTCGATGCGGTGATAGTTGGAATCGAGTTCGGTTCCTGCGGGTACGTAAGCGAGAGTGTATTCGTGGCGGGCTTGTTCCGTGATGCGAGCATAAAACTGCTCCATGGTTCTGGACTTCGATGCATAGTAGATGTCTCCTCCCGAGATGCGCGAGTAGTTTTCCAATCGGGAATACTTGCGCTTAGCGGTATTGCTGCCCACGGCGAGACTAAACAAGGAAATGTTATCGAATAAGAGCTTCTCTCTGACGCTCTCAAAGCCATGCTTGTTTAACTTAGGCTCATTGACTCCATCCGAAATCACAAGAATGATTTTTCGGCGGTCAGCACCTGCATTCTCCAGTAGGTTAGCAGCGGAATACACCGCGTCATCTAAGGCCTTACTCGGTCGAGACCCCGAATAGGTTGGAGCAGGAATGCACGGACTTCCAGTTGTGGAGTTACCGCACACTACAGGTTCTGGAACATACGTTGGTGTGGGTTTAATTTCGGCTTGCGTGGACTTTAGTTCGGCCATCAGGTTATCGATGTTCGAGGTGAAACCGTTTCCCGGATAGAAGAGCATGTCAAAACGGCAGACGGTGGCTTCGTCCTGAAGGCTCAGCCCACCCATCAAAGCGCGGAGACTTTGAACTAATTGCGTTCCGGCATTCCCATTCACGTCGTTGTCGACAAGAAAAACGAGTGAAAGTGGGAGACCTTCTTCAGTAAAAACTTTAATTTCTTGCTCGACGCCATCATCAAAAACCCGGAACTGTTCTCGTCGCAGGTCTGGGACAAGATTTCCGGCACGGTCTCTCACGCTAACAGAAAGAACTACAAGGTCGGAAGTAATGCGAACCGTTGTTTGGGGCTGCTGTTGTTGCTGCGACCGTGACATCTTCAACGTCCCGAAACATATTATGAGGACTGTTGAAATCAGAATCAGCAGTTTCGCGCCGCCGCTGTTGGACACTGGTTCTTCCCTCCGAGCCGTAATGCAATAAGATATCAAATCAAGGACAACACTAGCAGCGATGATGACGAGTGAACTGCGTTCAGTGTCGGCGTATGCGATGGGTATGACGGGTGGGCTGGCGAGTACGACCTATTGGACTCCTACCCCGGTCGATCTTATTTTCGTTATTGGTTACGGCGTCGGAAAGGCGCGGTAGCTGATGCGTCTTCTTTCGAGATGGCCATCGCGCACATAGTATTTTTGTATTCTACCTGTCGCTGCAGTTCTGCAAGTCGACTGGATGCCCATACAGGGTCGAGTGTTTCGAGCTGACGCCATTTATCGAACCACACCTGTGCCTCTTCGCGTCGTCCTTGCGATTCGGATTCGGAGCGTGCCTCCAGAAGGGCGCTCATCACATTCTGAAAGGACGCTGCATCTTGTCCCTCCAGGTCGACCTTTTCAAAACAGACACGCATCAACTCAGCGGTTCTGTCGCTCATATTCACTCCTTTGCCGCTTCAAATGGGAGACTTTGCTAGCAGCAATTTTATAGCAAAATCGCAGGGTATCGGAGCGATGATCGGGTTGGTGGTGGCCAGTTTCCGACGCAACATTGAGAGCCGCTGCAATCAATTAAAACTCGGACATTCTCTTCTATTTCTGCTTTTCCGGTCGATAATCCCTGCAATCGCAGCCGGGAAACCAGCAGGGATGAGTCACCGCTCCCGACGTAATTTTCTTGTGATGCGCACCGATGCCGCGCTTACAGCGGCAAGATTTCTTAGACCGGCGAGATCGAAAGCGGCGGTCAGGCACGAGAAAATACTAGCATGCGGGGAAGGTATGTTGCGGTCGTCGCGGATGGAAGATGCATTTTTGTCTTCGTAACGAATAGCGAATCGTTGAAGCCCTGAATTGCCGAAACATTTCCACAGCTCCAAACAATCGCGTTTATTTACTTGACATCGAATAGTCGTAAGTATAGAGATACGTCCCCAAGAGCACCCTAATGGTGGAACGGGTTCGCTCACCTGTCCCAGGCTTCCCTTAGGTCGGCCCCAAAATTCAACATACCCCATAAGTATTTGTGTGCCCAAATTCGTCTCGGGAGCAATTATGCGAATCAAAGTCCTCGCGTTCGCTGCTTCGCTTCTTCTGATTTCCAACGCTTCGGCAGGGGAACCACAATCTCCCAATTTACTGACTTCTGGACCTCAACGTGACACTCAGGCCGTTTCGTTGCTACAAAGATCATTTGTAGCTATGGGTGGGTCTGGCGGTACAAGTCTTAGCAGTGTGTTGCTGCAAGGCCAGATGACTACGGAAATGGGCACAAAACAGGTTGTCGGCTCCTTGACGGTCAAATGCGCTGGGCCGAACATCTGTCGCCAAGATTTCACATCGGACTCTTACTCCCATTCAACCGTGGTGAACGTGGACCATGGGGTGGAAATAATGGACGGTTCCACCGTCAGATTGCCAATGCATACGTTGATCAACCATCCCATCAAGTATTTTCCGGTTTTTACCGAACTAGCTGCATGGATGGACCCGAACCTGTCCATTGTCTTCGTTGGCGAAGAATCTCTTAACGGCAGTCCAGTTCATCACATTCATGTTGAAAAGTACCTTGCGGGATTAGATGACAAAATGTCGGCGCTCTATTCGAAAGTTAGTGGAACAGAACTGTACCTCGATACAGCATCTCTAAGCCTTGTGAAACGCAGCCAACACGTACCCATCTTTCAAAATATGGGCTCAACATTTGTACTTGATCAACTCTTTTCGGGGTATCAGGTACAAAACGGCTTCTCCATCCCGCACGAAATATCCGTCTCCTTGAATGGAAGCCATTTCGCGGATATCCAGATAACCGCAGTGACGTTTAACTCTGGTGTCAGTAATTCGGATTTTGAGGTGCAATGAACATGCATACCAGACGACTTGCTTCTTGCACTTTCTTCTCTTTGTTGCTGTTTGTAGGTCCCCGCGCCCTTGCTCAGAACCCTCCACCCGAGCCGATCGACCAAGTAAAGGGTGGAACCGGGGGAGAGTTTGAGCATATTGATCTGTCCAATGGTGGCGTCAATCTTTCGGTCCCCATCTATAACATTAAGGGCAGAGGCGTGAATGCTCATTACGCGGTAAATTATTCAAGCAAGAATTGGTATACGATCATATCCGCGCCAAATGGACAATTTTGGGAGCATACGCAACCTTGGTCAGCTGATAACGGCTTTCCTGGGGAAACTGGCTCTAGTAGCGCAATTATCGATTATTGTACTTGGCACCCCGGAGGGGGTAACCCGCCTCAACAAAATCCTATCACTGCGTACTACAACAGCAATTGGATGTATCCGGATGGGTCCACTAAGCTCTATCCGTGGCTTCAGATATCCCTATCCTACCAGGGTTGCGATACGCCGCCGACAATGGCTCAGTACCTGCATCCTTACCCCTACGATGGAAGCAGCATCTCATATCCTTTTCTATACCCAGACGGCACGTCAGGCTTTGGTGATTCTAATGGGAACTCAAATGGGGCAAATTTGGATTCGGCGGGAAGAACTCAACCCACGTTTACGTGGTCCAATAACAATACAGTTCTCACGATCACACTTCTGACCGGTAGCCAAGTCGTTCTGAAATACGGGAGTGTAAGTGTGGCCACCGCTTTTCAAAACCCTACGGGTGCTCACAATTATACGGGAACATTTACACGCATGCTCAGCGAAATTGATTTACCTAATGGGACATCTTGGCAATTTCAGTATGCGACGAACTCTTATGGACAGCTAACGAAGGTAATTCTACCTACAGGTGGATACATTCGGTACACGTACGCAGTTCAGCCTAAATTTGCCACAAATACTCCGTTTGGCAGTGGCGGCATCATCAAACCTTCGCTCGCGGATTCGTTAGTCGTGACTGGCCGCTATGTAAGCTCTGACGGCGTGACTGAGCAAGGCGAGACTTACACCTATGTCGCGACAAACAACGGAACTTCAGTGACCCAGAGGATTACAACGCATCTAAGCGCGACCGGCGATCAACAGGTCCACATTTTCGGATTCCTTGGGCCTGATCATAGTTTGCTGGAAACCGACACGCAGTACTATCAGAAAACGACTAAAAATCTACGAGAGGTCCTGCGTGCATGGACATGCGACACGGTCCCAAATCTTGTCGGCACAACGCCCCCTAGCGGGAAGGGACCGGGCCAAATTCCGGGATCTGCATCAATCGGAATTGGGCAAGGAAATTGCCGCGTGACTCAAGAAACCACAATGGCTTTTGATGGTGCAAGCCCACTGACGAAGACCGTTCAATATCAATACGATTCAAATTTGCATGATACTTTTCCGCAGCAAGCCTACTTTCACGTGCAAATGGGCAACTATACAACCACGTTCAATAATGTCAGCCAGACTCTGGAATCTGACTGGGGGCCGGGGGGCACGCCCGGCACTCCCACAACACCGGGCACACCGGGTACGGCTGGGCCCTTACTGCGAGAAACGGATGTGACGTACCTCACCACGAATCCGCAGAATGGAAATATTGACTACACTCAGCCGACCGTTCATATCGTGAATCGGCCGGTGCTGAAGGTCATAAAAGACGGCCAAGGCAATATCCTGGCGCAAACCTCGTACCAATATGATGGAAGCTCCTTGATCGATACCAGCGGCACGCCTGCACCCCAACACGATTACACCAATTATTCACATACAAACCTGACGCGAGGTAATCTAACGCAGACGAGCCGGTGGTTGTCCAGTTCCGGCAATTGGCTTAGCACGAACTCTGCCTACGATGACCTGGGCAATTTGCGATCACAAACTGATCCAAACAATAACACCATACAATTTAGCTACGTCGATAATTACGACGATAGAGTTAACCGTTCTTCACAAGCTTATCTTACTCAGACCACGGAACCGATGACAGGAACCGTAAGCCATATCACCAAAAAAAGCTATTACTACAACACAGCTTTACCCTACCAAGATACAGATGCGAACGGGCAGGTAACGACTTATTCATTCGACAACATGAACAGACCACTAGTGACCACATACGCAGACGGGGGGCAGCTCTCCGATTCATACCACGACGCCTCTCCTTTTTCAGTGACGACTACGACGAAAATCACCGGGTCTCTCAACCGTGTCACAACCGCATTGTTGGATGCTTTGGGCAGAACAAAACAAACACAGTTATCCTCAGACCCTGATGGGACAACATATGTTGACACGACCTACGATCCCGCAGGTCGAACAGCGTCTGTGAGCAATCCCTATCGTTCAACTGGAGATTCAACCTATGGCACCACGAGCTACATCTACGATGGGTTAGGAAGAACATGTGTCGTTATCCCGTCTGATGGGACGGCTGTGACGGGAAATACGTGTCCTGCTTCTGCACCCGCCAGAGATATATTTACAAACTTTGCGGGGAACTTGACCACCGTTACGGATCAGGCTGGCAATATAAGACAGCGCAAGAATGACGGTCTGGGACGCTTGGTCCAAGTATTAGAACCAAATTCTTCCAATAGCCTAATATACGAAACAGATTATCAGTACGACGCACTTGGTAACCTGCTTTGCGTTGAGCAACACGGTGGCGTGACAGGCACAGGTTGCTCAAGTGCGCCCGGCAACGACGCTACAAGCCCATGGCGCGTGCGAAGATACAACTACGATTCTCTTTCAAGAGTCATCAGTTCCTCAGTTCCAGAATCTAATACTGCTCAAACTCCTTCGTTAACCACGGTATCCAGCAACTACTCTTATGACGCGGATGGAAATTTGACGTACAAGACCATCCCAGCACAAAACCAAACCGGTACTTCTACCGTTACGTTAACTTATTGTTATGACGCCTTGAATCGAATTACCGCCAAGGCCTACACCTTTCAAACTTGCGTAAACGGAAGTTTGCCCTCGCCTGTGGCGACTTACTCTTACGACCAAGGCAACGCCTCCGCGTACCCGATCGGTCACCGGACAGGAATGACGGACCTAGCCGGGTCAGAAATTTGGACTTATGATCAAGTGGGACGAATCAATTCCATCCAACGTACCAATAACAGCTATCCAAATGCTGTGCAAAAAATCACCACTTACACCTACAACTACGATGGGTCACTTTCAACACTCACGTACCCCAGTGGAAGGACAATTGCCTACGGACCGGGGGCTGCAGGGCAGGCGGTCTCAGCGATTGACTCGGCAAATGGCATCAACTACGCGACAAACGCGCACTATACGCCGCACGGAGTTTTGGCATCTTTAACGAATGGCACGAATTTATATTCCACCAGAATATTTAACAGCCGACTTCAACCATGTTGGTTATATACGACCACTGGCACGCCGCTTCCGTGGAATGCAACTCAGTGTGCGGGCACGACAACCGTAGGAACTGTGCTTGATTTGAAATATAACTACGGCCTCGGAATCGCCGACAATGGAAATATTTTGGGGATTACCAATAATCGAGATACAACACGCACTCAGTCTTTTACCTATGACAGGCTCAATCGCCTTAGTACTGCGCAGACTACCTCAACATATTCAACAAGTCCGGCGAACTGTTGGGGCGAGCAACTTAACTACGATGTCAGGGGTAATTTGTTAGGAATCTCTAGCCTTTCAAGTGCGTATACAGGATGTAGCGGAGAAAATCTAAGTGTTGGTGTTACAAACCAGAATCAGATCAGCGGCAACACTTATGATACGGCGGGCAATCTCACGATAGAAACTGGCCCAACCACATACACTTATGATGGGGAAAACCACCTCACTTCTACGGCAGGACAAATATATAATTACGACGGCGAGGGCAGAAGGGTAAGCAAAGCGCCGACTAATGCTCCCACTCAGCCGACCAAGCTGTATTGGTATGATTCTGGGAGTAATGTAATTGACGAAACGGACGGTTCGGGGAGTACATCGAATTCTGCATTTAGTGAGTATATTTTCTTCGGTGGTAGGCGATCAGCACGCCGCGACTTCTCGAGTAATGTCTACTATTACTTCTCAGACCACCTAGGTACGTCCAGAGTGCTGGTGCTATCGGGGCAAACCAGCCCTTGTTATGACGGTGATTTCTATCCCTTTGGTGGAGAGCGGACTCCCGTCGTCAACAATTGTTCCCAAAACTACAAATTCACAGGCAAAGAGCGGGATAGTGAAAGCGGGCTGGATAATTTCGGTGCACGCTATGACTCATCTTCTCTTGGCCGTTTCATGTCGCCCGATTCTGGTTCGTTCAACGCAGTTAACCCTCAATCACTCAATAGATATATTTACGCATTAGATAACCCGCTTCGGTACATCGACCCAGATGGAAATGAGGTTTTCGATATAGGCGGATACACCTTAACCACCTACACTCAAAGGAGCGATGAGATCGATCCCCTGGCATGGTTACAACTTATTCTACCGACCAGCGGAGTGAGAGGTGGTCGATGGATGAAAACTGTTGGAATAGGGAGAGACTCATTTGAGCTTAAGGGTTCTCCCAGCGCTGGAGACGGGCTCACAACGGGCGCTTGGTTCACAAGAGGAGATTCAAAGTGGACGATATCCGTTGACTTTGAAGGCTCGGGATCAACCACAACGGCATCGATTAGTTTTGCGCTCAAGCCCGGAATGTGGTTCATTTCTAACGCCCGAGACGTCCGAACCGAATTTCGACCGAGTACTTGGCCGCACCTTGTTGCGAGCGATTACACGTTTAATAATCTAGGGAGCTTGAGTCCCGACCAACTTAATGCTTTGACGACTGAAGCTAAAACGCAGTGGGAACGCACTCATGATCTTCGATACTGGCAGATCTTGCTTGCGCTTGAAAACGAAAAGAGGCGGCGTGAGCAAGATTTGTTAGAGGAAAAACAGAGACAAAAGGAAGAATGTGACAAGAAGGGTGGTGGTGATGCTTGCGACGTGATACGTTCAAGTCCTGATCCTCAAGCACGCCCGTCATCATAGAGCGGTAGAGGCAGATAGGCGTAAATGTAGGAATTTGAAGTAATATAAGGCATGGCCAGTTCTTTATCAGTTAATTGCGGAGATGGGTCAGAATGATCACGATAGGACCGCGTTTCCGCAGGTACGGCACTTTGCTAATGCTTGTTTTGTGGTTTGTGGGCTTCCTCGGATCTCTCATATGGTATCGAATGGATGTCGCCCAGCAGCAGGAACTCAACACCCTTTATGCAACTGCAAGCGGGGGATATTTGTACAGCGTCGAACGGCTGGCTGAACGCAAGTCAACAAAAGCGAACATCTACCTTCAGAATTTGGCGCAAGACCAAAATGCAATGAGTGATTCACGAGTGGCCGCCATACAATTCCTTGGCAGCAAGAAGTCAATTGACCCTCAAGTCTTTGCGTCCCTCCTGCGAATTGATCAACCATTTGTTGTTCGACACGCGGCTGCAACGGTGCTCGGTCAACGCGGATGCGAAGAGAATTGCCTGTCGGCCGTGTTATTCGCCATGCACTCCATTCTGGGGGGGCAACTCACACTTGAGATGCGGGGCCAAGGTCCCGTTGAGTCTCGTACACCGGTAGACAAACAAATCATGGAAAAGCTTCGGGTTGATTCCGAGAACGATTATTTAGCGCTACTGAAGAGCAATCCATGCTTGGCGTGGAAAATCGTTCAACGTGACTACCCGGACGATACGGAATTCATCAGAACTATGAGACAAAAGATTCCTGCGTGTTGAGCAGAGGATCACCGATCTCTTTCAAGAGCGCAAATCACCCCGAGCATCTGAAACGGCGTCATGTCGAAGTTCATGCCAGCCTCGCCGAGCGTTTTGAGATCAGTCGACGCCGAATGGATTCGCGAACGGGAGGATTTGCGGTGCTCCAGGTTTTCCTTACGAACTACTTCTCGTTTGAAGGAACAAACATTTTCCTACAGCCCAACTCACACAGGACGTTGTCCAGGTCCGGGTTGAGCTTGAGGTAGAATAGCCAACGCGCAGCGCAATCCTTCGTCGGCATCCAACATGAGCCAGAAAATCACGCTCAACTCGGTCCTGCTTCTCGGATTTGCTGGATTCCTCTCCGCGCTTTTAGCAGTTTGTGCGCCACCGCTGCCGGAAGTTATCCGCGATCTACTGCCCGGGACTTTGTTCGGGTTGAACCTCTCCGTGTGCCTCTGGTTGCGCAAAATCCTTCGCAGTTTCTGGAAAACGCTGATCATTGTGGCCGCATCCTCAATTGCATTATATTGCTCCGCGCTGGCGGGGGCTGGCATCGAATACTTTTCTCCGTGGCCGTCCGCCCCCGAGGCGGGGAAGGGTTTCTCGAACCTTTCTGCTACAGCATTGTTCGTCGGCGGCACGTTGGGGGTATTCCTGTTCCTCGCCACAGTGTTACTTCTGGTCCGTTCGGTACTCCGTGGACAAGAGTTCTGCTTAGAGCACTCGGCTGAGTAAGGGCAAGCCCATTCGTGACGTTTCAACAGGAAGGGCCGGAAGTGAAAGCGGCTTCTTGCGAGCGGAGCGCAATCTGCTCCGAGATCATGGGTGGACGCAGCAGGGTGACCACTGGTATCCGCCGAACAATTAGGAGGACGGCATGCTAAACAAAGAACCGGGACCGGAACGAGCACAATTAGGCTTCAAAGACGCGGTGTTGTCCCACTTCAAATTCCTCAGCGATTTTGGTCTGCGTCCTGTCGAAGAAAAGGTGACGTTCGTTCGGTATGAGTCCCCGCACGTATTTGTGAATATTTATCATGGCCGAGCTTCGTACGAATTGGGCGCAGAAATCGGCAAAGTGAAGGAACCGGAAAAGAAACTGCATATCTTTAGTGTCGTTCGATGGGCTGGTGCCGAGAAAGTCGAAGGCCTAGGTCAACATGTAATGTTCCAGATTGGCTCGCGAGAAGGGGTGCAGGAGTTCGTACCGAAGCTCGCGGCGCTGGTAAGAAAGTACGCGATTCCCCTGCTCCGAGGTGACGAAAGCGCCTATCGTTCAGCTTTGGAGTTCCAAGCCAAACAGTACGCCGATGAGGTAAAGGAGGGCAATCTCAGGGTTCTCCGAAGCAAAGCCGAGGCAGCCTGGCGTGCGAAGGACTACGCCCAAGTCATCGAGCTGTACGGCCCCGTCCGCGAGGACCTGACTGAAGTCGAGGCCAAGAAGCTGGCGTATGCCGAACAGCGGGTCTTAGCTGCCGAGGGTGTCGGTTCCCGTTTTTCACGAAAGCGGCGCTGACCAACCAGCAAGTGCCGTTCGAGCGTTCCAGCATCGCCGACCAGTTTTGAGATCAGTCGACACCGAACGGATTCGCCGAGGTGATGTAGCCTCAACCCTTAGACCTCCCTGCAGCGAGGCGTGCGGAGGTTTCCGCACTGCAAGTCTCCTCAGGTAGATGGTAAGCGTGAGCTCGAGGCCACCTGGACAAGTTGAGAGTGATGGGCTAAGCGGCGCGTGACGAGTCTACGGTGGATTCCTGTGTAAGATTCCACGGTAACAATTCTTCGATGCGATTGATCGGGTGCTCTGCGGTGCGCGACAAGACGTTGCGCAGGTAGCTCTCTGGATCGACGCCGTTCAACTTAGCTGTGCCGATCAAGCTGTAGATCACTGCGGCGCTCTCGCCGCCGCGGTC
>Ga0210405_10001868_pt1 | contig 22834 bp, 22 predicted proteins | sample IncBWH11MmetaG_FD_155492 | JGI IMG/M metagenome (GOLD analysis project Ga0210405, IMG submission 155492) | Forest soil microbial communities from Barre Woods Harvard Forest LTER site, Petersham, Massachusetts, United States - Inc-BW-H-11-M | ecosystem: Environmental > Terrestrial > Soil >... | reverse complement strand
GAGACCGACCAGCCAGGGCCCATAAATGCGATCGACCATGCTTGCTTGTTGAACTGCCTCCGAATTCATCCTCGATCTGGAATCGCAGCGACAGCTTCCACTATTTCTCGGCGCTTCGTGGGCCGGAAGATCAACCAAACTCCAACGAGGACCAAAGCGGCTCCAAGCAGCGACCAGAGTGGAAACTTTTCTCCGCCCCACGCCCAACCAAGCATCACCGCGCCCGGAGGCGTTATCAGCGAGATCGTTTGCAGATTCGTCACGGTCATTCGCGGCAGAAGCCAATAGAGCAACAGGAAAGTGAGTGAGGACCCGATCACCGCCAGATAGAGCAGGCAAAAGACCGCAGTGGACGTCCAATGAAAGCGCGTCGGACTGCCGTCAACGAAGTATCCCAACACAAGCAACGGGATAAAACCAAAAATCATTTGCCAGGCAGCAAGCATGGCCGGCGCGAGGGATATCGCTCGCTTCTTCATCAGCACGTTGGAGAACGCGGCTGCTCCACCACCGAAAGCGATCCCGATTCCACCCCAAAATGAAAGCAACCCGTTAAAACTCAGTAGGCGCGCGCAAATCAGCATCACTCCGCCGAGCGCCACGAACGCTCCCATTACTTTCTGAAGCTTCAATGGTTCGTCAGGCAAGAGCCAGTGCGCGAAGATCATCCCGAAAATCGGGATAGTCGCCTGCAACACCGCGGCCAAACCTGATGAAACATGAAGTTCGCCCCAAAATACCGACATGTAATTCACCCCGAACATCAGAACGCCGGTGAAGGCGAGGATCACGTAATCGGACCGTCGCAACGGGACCAATCGAACGCGCCCGATCGAAACCAGAACGAGAATGGCTGCGGCAATGACGAAGCGAATTGCGGCGAAAGATACCGGCGGTAAATCACGGAGGCCGACTTTGATCGCGAGCCAGGTGGAGCTCCAAACGACGCAAAGGGTGAGCCAAGCTGCTGGAATTTTCCAACCGATCCGCGGCACCGACGACAGTCGCGCGAATTGCTCGCGTCGTAAAGCCTTGCGCTTGTTGCGGCGCGAATCCGCGTTAGCGTGTTCGCGTGAAGGTCAACGTGATAGTCAAACCGAAGGAAGCTGTGCTGGACCCGCAGGGCAATGCTGTTCGCGACGCGATGCGACATTTGGGAATGCCGGAGGTGCGAAGCGTCCGAATTGGCAAGTTCATGGAAATTGATGTTGATGGCGCGGACGCGCGCCTTGAAAAGCGGTTGCACGGTCTTTGTCGGGATCTGCTGTCGAATCCCGTGATCGAGGACTACCAACTACAGAGGTCAGAGGTCGGAGGTCGGAAGTCGGAAGTCGGACCGCGTAAAAGGCAGATGCCTCACGCGGCTGGAGGTCGGAGGTCGGAGGTCGGAGGGCGAAGGTCAGAGATCAGAAATCAGAAGTCGGAAGTCAGAGGCCAGACGTCGGAGGTCGGAGGTCGGAAATCAGCGGTCAGAAAGAAGAAGAAATGAAAGCTTTAAGATATTTTTTCTGCGTGGTGTTGCCGCCGTTGGCGGTTTTGATGACGGGACGGATCGCCAGCTTTTTTCTAAGCATTCTTTTGACCCTGCTTGGCTGGATTCCCGGGGTTATTCATGCCGCGCTGGTTGTAAACGACTATCACGAGGAGCAACGCGCGCGCGGAGTTGCCCACTAGATCGACAATGAAGTTCGCCGTTATTCAGTTCCCCGGTTCGAACTGCGACCAGGATTGCATCGCGGCAATAAACAGCATCAAAGGCTTGCACGCCGATTACGTCTGGCACAAGGAGACCTCCCTCCGCAATTACGACGCCATCGTTCTGCCAGGAGGTTTTGCTTATGGCGACTATTTGCGATGCGGCGCGATCGCGCGGTTCTCGCCGATCATGGAAGCGGTAGTCAACGACGCGCGGGCGGGCAAGCTCGTGCTCGGCACGTGCAACGGATTCCAAGTCTTGTGTGAAGCGGGCCTCTTGCCCGGTGCGCTAGTGCGAAATCGATCACTGCGTTTTGTTTGTGAATTGGTAACGTTGCGGGTGGAGGTTCCTGACTCGGCCTTCATCCATGGTTGTCCTGAAGGAACGCTGCTTCGAATGCCGATTGCTCACGGTGAAGGATGTTATTTCGCCGATGACAAGACGTTGAGTGAGCTAAATCGCGAACGGCGAGTGATCATGCGTTACGCCAATGACCGTGGCGAAATTGTGCCTGAAGCAAATCCAAACGGTTCGATCGAGAACATCGCCGGGATCTGCAATCGGAAAGGCAACGTCTTCGGATTAATGCCGCATCCCGATCGGGCCTGCGATCCACGCCTGGGCAGCGCCGACGGCATCAAGATTTTTGAGTCGATGATGCAGACGATCGTCGCACGGCACGCGCGCGCCGCCTAAGGCTGTCTGGTGGCCCTCTCTTGGTCCCTGAAATAGCCCGAATCCCCCATTGGAATGGCCTTATACTTAGAGGGTTATAGGGCACTTATTATGTCAATAAATTGACACAAGTGTAACGAAAACTTACACATTTTCGGCACCCAGGTGGCCCTTCCCCGGGTAAATCGGGCTGGCAGCCAGGTTGCTAAAGAGAACTGGCAACAACCAACCCTATATTATGCTCCTTGAAAAAACGTTTCATATAAGTCAACCGCTGGATGAATCGAAAGCCCGGCTCACCAGCATTCAATCCTACAAGCGCCAGTTCGTCATGGTCACAAAGGCGACCGTGACTTCTTCGAAAACGGTCGAATTCAGTTTCCGCGGTCCGCTCGGTTTCGAAGCGCGGACAGTCCTCCTGGCGATCGACAGCGATTCGCCGGATCAATTCGCGTTTGAATCAGTCGGCGGCAACCTCGACGTGATGGGACTTGTCGATTTCACCGAAATCCGGCCCAACTGCACCGAGATCACGCTCGCGATCCATTACAAAATCAAGAACCGCCTCTTTGCCTGGCTGGATCGGCAATTCGGCTTCGTCGACACCTTTGTAAACGCGGAGCTGCGCAGCATTCGCGCGCACTTTGAAGGCATCGCCACAACGGACGTGGAACGGATGCCAATCGTGCCGATGTTAGAAACTGCGGCAGCAGCCTAGATTTTTTTCAGCGCCTTAATCGAAAAGCACGGGGCCCTGGCTCCGTGCTTTTTTATTCGATCCGAACGGCGTGAGTCTTATCCAAGCGCAATACCTGGCCAGGCTTCAGCTCAACTTTCGTCTTCGGATCGACAATCTTTTGGCCGTCCACCTGCACGCTGCCTTGTTTGATTAAGCGGCTTGCTTCCGCGCGCGACTTTTGGGTCGCGAAAGCCTGCGAATAAACATCGACGACCAGTCCAACGATCTGGCCAGTTTTTGCGGCAAAGCGAGGAAGCTCTGCCTCGTCCAGACGTTTCTCGCTAAACCGCGCGTTCCAATCAGCGAGAGTTTTCTCGGCGATCTCCGGCGAGTGGTAGGTCCTTACAATCTCGAACGCGAGTTCCTTTTTCGATGCCAGCGGCTCCGCGCTTTTCGGCAACTCTCGAGCAAGCAGCAATTCATAATAACGCGCCATCAATCGATCCGAGATACTCATTAGCTTGCCAAACATGTCTCCCGCCGGCTCGCTGACTCCGACGAAGTTGCCGAGGCTCTTGCTCATTTTCTTGACCCCATCCAATCCCTCAAGAAGGGGCATTGTCATGACAACCTGTTGCGGCTGCTTTTCTTCCTTTTGGAACTCTCGGCCGACCAAAATATTGAAAAGCTGATCCGTTCCTCCGAGCTCAACGTCTGCTTTCACCATGACCGAGTCCCAGGCCTGCATGATCGGATACTGGATTTCGTGAGCGTGAATAGCGTGTTGATTGTCGATGCGTTCACGAAAATCGTCCCGCTGAAGCATTTGTTGCAGGGTGACGCGACTATTAAGCCGAATCACATCTTCGTAGGACATGGCGCGAAACCAGTCGCCGTTGCACACGGTTTCGGTCCGATTGGGATCGAGAATCTTGAACGCCTGGTCACGATATGTTTCGGCGTTGACCATGACTTCCTTGTGCGTCAGATGCGGTCGCGTCACCGACCGGCCACTCGGATCGCCGATCATTCCGGTGAAATCTCCAATGATCAAAACGGCTTGATGGCCGAGATCCTGGAACTGTCGCAATTTTCTCAAAACAACGGTGTGACCGAGATGAATGTCGGCCGTGGTCGGATCAACTCCGAGTTTGACTCGCAGCGGCCGACCCAGCGCCAGCTTTTCCCGCAACTCGGGCTCGCTAATAATCTGGGTGGCCCCCTTTTTCAGAGAAGCCAAGGCCTCATCCGCTTGCATCATCCGCAATTCTAGTTGCCGCCGTCGTCATCGCCAAAGATTTCTGTGAGCTTTGAGGCGACGTCGACGGTCACTATTTATTCTTGTTCAGCAGCTCGCGCACTTGATCGATTGTCAGCGGCGGATTCTGCCGATTCAGTAATTTTTGATTTTTTCCTTGATCGCGAAAAGTGCGCTGGTCCGGAAAGGTTCGGCCCGAAACGTACAGATGTGCATCATAGGCGGCGTGCAGATCACTCGCTGATGAGGTTGTCAGTGGCGCAGGCAGGTTTACCTGTCGCGTTTCAACGACAGAGTTTTGCAAGGCATCGGCTCGAACTAAGTGCGGTCGATATTCTTTTGTCACGGCCGCGCGGGTATCGCCGAAGGTCTTTTCCGTTGCGATCGGCTCGACCACAAACGTGCGCGCCGTTCCGCGGTCCGCGACGACTTTGGAATTGGCAGTGAAGACTTTACCTTGCGCTGTGTTTTGCAGTTCCATGTTCGGCCGCAGTAAACGGTCGATCAGACTGCGTTCCTGTTGTTGTGCCAACGCGGTCTTGAAGCCAAAGGAAGCAAGACAAAGAAACACCAGCCAGCGCACGTAATGCACGCTGACGAACGCCCGACTCGGTTGTAAAGCAAATTATCGGCGAGTGGCCCGCAACCCAATTGCAGATCTAACGGCCGAGCGCCGTGCGCAGATTGGCTACGCCTGCCGGTGGATTTACGCGTGCATGCAAGATGTCATAGGCTGTCACAGGCCGGCCGTAATAATGTTCATTCGCCTTCGTGCGTGTGCCAATCACTGCGCCTTCGAGCGATGCCCCGATGAAAAGGCCTTTGGTTTTGCTGTAGGTATAAATTGCCGCACGCGGCGTCACGTCGGCTTCTGCAGCGCGTCCGACCGGCCCGGCCGCGACACTCGCGTCCGCACCGAGCGTCACGTTTCCTCCTCTAGAAAATGCGCGAACCGCGCGTTCATCGTTAAGCACAATGACAAAATCGGTCACTTCCGCGCCGATCTGGGGCCCCCACCCTGCGCCGCCCGTGCCGATAAACGACGGTCCCGACCAGCCGTGCCCGGTCCGCGCTACCACGACGCCTTCGCCAGCTTTTCCACTGAAAATGAAGCCCGCCTTTACAACGCTAATGATGGCGAGACCATGCGCGCGCCGAAGAATTCGCGACGGAATACCTTTCTCGGGCATGTGCCGAAACTCGTGGATAGTGACCGCTGAACGGTCAACCGTGTCCTGCTCGGTCGCGCCCGCTGAAATTAGTGATAAACAAGAGATAATCAGTATGAGGCTTAATGTTTTCATTGATGCACATTTATTTCGCGCGACTAAGTATCCGTGGCCGTATTTTTTAGCCACGATTCAGACCTTTCTTCCTTGTTAGGCGAAAAGCATGCAACCGGACGAAATCTTTATGCGCGAGGCCCTGCGTCTCGCTGAAAAAGCACGCGCCGCTAAAGAGGTTCCAGTCGGCGCGATTGTGGTTCGCGGAGAAAAGATAATCTCTCGCGGTTACAATCAGGTCGAGTTGTTGAAGGACGCGACCGCACACGCTGAAATGCTAGCATTGACCGCCGCAGAGGCGGCGGCCGGCGATTGGCGGCTGACCGACTGCGATCTTTACGTTACGAAAGAGCCGTGTCCGATGTGTGCTGGCGCAATCGTCCACACCCGCATCCGGCGCGTCATTTTCGGCTGTCCAGACGTTCGGGCCGGGGCAGCCGGGACGGTGATGAACCTGGTCGATAACCCGTCACTGAACCATCGTTCCCAGATCACCAGCGGTGTTTTGCAAAGCGAATGCGCCGCCATTCTTCAGGACTTTTTTCGGGAGAAACGCGGGAAAACCAATGCTGCTTCCGATTTCTGACTTTCCGACTTCCGAACGGACAATAACGACTCCGATTGACCGCGCAGCGGTTCGAGTTTACGCCGCCAGCTGATTCACCGCCACACGCAATTCCCCAATATCGAAAGGTTTGGCCATAACGACCTGCACACCCATCCGCTCGTAAGCTTCCCGAATCGCCGGTGAGAGATGTGCCGATAAAACCATGATTTTGGCAAGAATGCCCCGTTCCCTAATCCCCTGCACCAGTTCCAAACCGGTCAACAGGGGCATTTTTTGATCAACAATGATTACGTCGAATTCGCTTGGCGTTGCCTCCAATTTCTCCAACGCACGATTGCCATCGTTCGCAGTCGTCAGTTCGTAGCGTGGAGCAGCGAAGATAAACGGCATCGCGTCCGTAATCGACCGGTTATCGTCCACCGCCAGAATTTTGAGGGCTGCCTTCATCGTGTATGCACTCTCGAAAGCAGGGTGCATTCCCAATTTTCGCTCGCTTGAGATTAAAGTACCAAGCACCACCACACGCGCACATTAGTTGCTTCATTCGAAAACCACTGAAGCTAAGAGCTTAGCCAAGCCGGGGAGGTTACCCTGCTTTACGGAGTGTTGACGACCATTTGCGGCGAAGGCTTAATCAGTTCGACTTGAGCGCTCACCTTCTGTAAACCTGTCGTTAACGTTTCGATTTGCTTTTGCTGCTGCGCGGCAGTCGCTTCCTGTTTTGTCACGAGAGACTTTAGTTGAGCAATCGTCGTTTCCTGTTCTTGCACTTGCCGGTGCTCCTTCAAGAACTCGTTCAACAACATCGCGTTCACTGCGTCGTATCGAACGGTGTAAACTTTCCCATTCGCATCGCGCACGACCAAATCCGGGTTCACTTTTTCTACTTGCTCGGCCACCAGGCCAAATTGCGGGATGCCTTCGGGATCAAGCTCGTGCTTGTAGCGGAACGTGACCGGTTTGAGCGCGAGAATCGCTTCACTGGCTTTGTCCATCGGCTTAATCGCGTCCTTGAAACGCTCCGAGGAACCTTTCGTGCCAAGGTGACCATCGGAATCCACAACAACGTCTAAGCCTTTTGCAACCGTTTCCTTATAAATACCAGCGATAAACGTGTCTATGTGGGTTCCTACCGTGCCGATGCGAATGGTCTTGGCTTCGGCCATAACACCAGCGTTGCCGATATAGATATTGTTATCGCCCGTGATAAGATTTGCGCCAGCTGAATCGCCCAATGCAATGTTGTGTTTTCCGGTTGTGCTGAAAAGGAGTGCACTAGCACCGTTGGCCGTGTTGTCGCTGCCGCTTGTGTTGTTCGAGAGCGCACCAACACCGTTGGCGGTGTTGTTGCTGCCACTTGAGTTCTGAAAAAGCGCTTCAAAACCGTTGGCTGTGTTAGAGCCGCCGGTTAAGTTAAGAGCGAGTGCATCCCAACCGTTGGCCGTGTTGTTGCTGCCGGTTTTGTTGCCAAAGAGCGCACCACCACCGTTAGCAGTGTTGTTGCTGCCTTTTGTGTTCTCAAAAAGCGCACCAGAACCGGTGGCTGTGTTCTCGCTGCCACTTGTGTTGCTAAAGAGCGCTTGATTACCAAGTGCCGTGTTGTTGTCCCCGGTTGTGAGGCTGTTGAGCGTCTGATCACCCTCAGCCGTGTTGAAGTTGGGATAGCCTCCGTCCGGTGCCGGGTCGAGCGCTTGCGCTGTCGGCGAAAGCGCAAAGCTTCCCACGGCGAGCGGGAGCGCGATGAGCAGCAAACCAAGCCGTAAAGGCGACCGGCCGATCGAGTTTATTAGAAATGGAGTTTTCGTTTTCGTTTTCATTTTTTTATCTCGGGGTTGTTAACTGCATTAGCTACAATTCCAGTTCCGCGCGGAAACCGAGCACCACTCTCGGTGAGACTTCTTTCTCCTGACTCGGCTCCAGTTGGATTCTGGAGATCGCGTTAAACGGCTTTCCAGCGGAGGATCAGCCCCACAGACTTTTCAGTCTGGCCAAAGATTCGTTGAAACGTCGGGTGACGTAATCGAGACAGTGTCTAACAAGTCCAAGAATAAAAGTCGAGCTTTGTGGCAAAAATAAACGGCATCGACCTTGTGATCGACGGATTATCATCTACGGCCAAAATTCTGAACGCCACCGTTTTTTGGGTGGACACATCCGAGCTACAGATTCACCCGTGGACTGCCTTCGATTTCATGAGGGCGGCCGACGACGCTCCTTCGAGCGACAGTCCGTAGCCAACTTCTCGCACGATGCGCTCTTTCAAGGGTTGAATGAAGTGGATGCGCGTATCGCGACGCGTCACTTCCGGAGCCTTCAGGTACAGCTCCGCCAATTCCCGCGCCCGACTGACCGCCTTGCCGTTCGGCACAACCTCAGCAACGACTCCCCACTCGTGCGCGGTACGCGCTGGCAGTGGCTGTGGGTTGAGCAGGAATGCCTCCGCTCGCCCTGCTCCAGCGCGATAACTCCACGTAGTGAAGATTCCATCACCCGGCGCAACGCCCGCGGCGAAGTGCCCCACATCCTGGAAGGTCGCACCCTCGGCCGCCACAATCACATTGGCGAGTAGCGCATAGTCTGAGTGGATATAAGCGCGTCCCTCGATAGCCGCGATAACCGGCACGCGTATGTTGGCTATGTTTTCCAAAACCTGAGCGCCTTCGTCGTGAATCTGGCTCCAAACGCCGGGATCGGCGACGTTACCGAAAGATGCCCAATCGACCCCAATAATGAAGTCCCCGCCTGCGCCCGTTAGGATCACGATCTTGTTGGCTCGATCTTGCGCAATCCGGTGAAAGGCATCGACAACCTCCGTATGATGTTGTGCCGAGAAAGTGCACGGCCCGCCGTTGCTGTGAAATTCAACAACCAGCACGCCGCTGGCATCTCGAATCATATTCATGGTGCGATAGGCACCGAAGTAGTCAGCTTGAAATGTTTGCATAGGATTCTCCTCTCTGTTTACACCCGTCCTACGATCTCCCTTGCGATTGCGGGTAGTTCGGCTTTGGCTTCTTGCGGACTCGGTACTCCTCTGGCGCGTCGCCCGCTTCGGGAGGGCCACGCTGGTCTTGTAGGCTTTAGGTTTTATGCTCATTTCATCTTCTCTCTGTGTTGAGTTTTGTTTTATTTTCTCGGCATCGGGTAAAGGCTTGTGAACCTCGGTTGCAGCGGCGTTGAGATTCCATGATCTCCCGCCTTCCCATTCGCAAAGTCGGATTCGACGCAGTACGAGGGGTTCATTTTGGATTCGCGAGCGCAACGCTAAAGGGTTGCCTTTTTTTGCGGCGCACGCGCGGCCGGAGCTTCTGGAGGCGGGGATTTCAGGAAATCGGCTACGATGTCACTGGATCCCTCGGTCGAAGTTGTTTGCGATGGCGAAAACTGGGTCGCTTTTTTTGCATAATCGAGCGCCTGATCTTTGACGAGAAATACAGGCTCAACGCCGAGGCATTCAAAAACTTTGGCACAAACTGACAGTCGGAGACACTATCGGCCGCGAACTCGAAAAAAGCTGCCTCGCTAGGACTCGAACCTAGACAAAGAGATCCAGAATCTCTCGTGCTACCATTACACCACGAGGCAAGAACGCAGGGGGACAAGACCTAAAACGAATTTTGCCCCGGCGCAAGAGCAGCTGATCGGTCCTTCGCTCTTTATTCCAGCGTCATCTCCGAGCCTTCCCGCGCGCCTTCGACTTCAAGATAGCTCTCGCTCTTGGCAGCCAATTTTCGGGCGATTTGCACCATTTTGTCGATTGCCTGGTCATCGTGCGTCGGGTCGTGGTGAAAAAGAATAAGTTTGCGAACACACGCATCCAGGGCCAGCGAAATTGCGGTGGAGAGCGAGCCGTGTCCCCAGCCTACGTGCGCCTGATATTCTTCATCGGTGTATTGCGAGTCGAGGATCAGGATATCGGAGCCCTGAAGGAATTTGACCAGTTCGCCCCGATCTTCATGCGCCCGCTTCTGCGTTTGCTCCGGACTTAACAGATGCGATTTGGCGGAATGCAACTTGAACGCCTCGTAAGGCTCGTGATCGGGAAGATAAGCGACCGAACCTTTGCTGGTGAAGATCCGATACCCGACGCAGACGCCCGGATGATTCATGAACCTGGCCCGAACTCGCACTTTGCCGATTTTGAAATCCATCGATTTGAGGTTTTCGAATTGGATTTTTCCGGGCAGATCGTAAAGCGCGACTGGAAAAAACGGAGTCGCCATCTGGCCGTTCAGAATTTCGCGCAGGCCGCTGTCTGTTCCATTGTAACCAAGAATACGAATCTGGTTCTTGTCGTTATAAGACGGGACAAAGAATGGAAAGCCCTGGATGTGGTCCCAGTGAACGTGAGTGATCAACAAACTCAGATTAATCGGTTGGGAACCGAACTCATTTTCGAGGGCGAGGCCGAGTTCGCGAATTCCGGTCCCGGCGTCGAGAACAATCAGTTCCCCGTCGGCGCGCACTTCAACGCACGCGGTGTTACCACCGTAACGCACCGTTCCCGAACCGGGGACTGGAATTGATCCTCGAACGCCCCACAGCTTCAGGTGCGTAGACGATCCCGATACCGAGGACATAATAATCGGCAGCGAGTTTGTCACGCAACCGCCGTGAAACCAAGAGTTTTCACCAAATCTCGGACCGCCGCAGCGACCCTGGCTAAGCGGTGGCGAAAAACCTTTCGGGCAAAAAAAAGCCGCCCCGAATTGCTTCGGGGCGGCCTAAGGGAAACAGAAGTGAATTAGTTAGGCGCGTTGGCGACGGAGACGCGGAGCAACGAGCAGCGCGGCAGCGCAAACACCAATTAGCGGCAGCAAAGAGGTCGATTCAGGCACTGGAACGGAAACCTGACCGATGTTGTCAATCTTGGTTCCGCTCGGGTCGCCGCTGCGAGTGGCTTCAGCCGTGAATTGACCGGGCTTGAGTTGGTTGGTGCTCGTCACCGCGGTAAACATGCCGAGTGCGGCGGCTCCGGGAATCGCAGTCGTACCCGAATAAGTCCAAGTCAGGTTCCAAAGGTTTGGATTATCGGTCGGACTAACCAATCCCGGTGTCGGGCCGAGTAACGCCGTGGAAAATGTCCACCCGGTTGGTTCGGTATGGGTCGTTGGCATGATCGAGCTGAAATCGTAAATGGTGAAAAAGTCGCCGTGCTGAACGGTTTCATCCACGGTCACGTTGGCTGAATAATTCCATGAAAAATTCGGAGCCGAGCCCGTGACATTCGTCAATGTCGGGATGATGTCGCCATAGGCGACGAAGCTGCTTGTTCCAAATGCTACCAACCCTAGTATCAGCGCCTTTTTCATATTCTTGTGAGGTTCGAGGCGGATTCTGAGGCAAACCGGGCCTGCGAGTCAACGATTAAATTCCCCGGAGAGCGTTTTTCCGCCGGCCGAGTGACAAGTCACTGAATTTTGCGGTGGCACAGGTCGACTCTCCTCTCAATATTACCCTTCCAATGGAGGCGGAACCCAGGGCCGAGCGCCCCAAGCATACGGGGCATCGGAAGAGGCGCCGGGGGCGGTGGTGGATCCTGGCCCTTGTCATTGTCGTGGTCTTGGTGCTCGGAGGAGTTCTGGCCTACCAATGGGTAAAGCTCCGCAGGGTAGACAAGTTTGCCACCGCGGGCGACTCGCTGCTCAAAGCCAACAAGCTGAATGATGCAGCCATCCAATACCGGGTCGCTTTGCAACTCGACCCCAACAACTACCACGCGCTGACCGGCGCAGCCCGACTTGCCTCTCAAGCCGATCGGCCGGAAGCGATTGAGCTTTGGCAAAAAGTTATCGAATTGAGAAAATCCACCGTCCAAGACCGCGAAGATTATGCTGAGCTTCTGATCAAGAACAACCGGCTGGCATTAGCGGAAAAAATACTCGATCCCTTGCTCAGAGGTAATCCGGACACGCGGACGTTGCGACTAGCTTCGCGCTACTCGGTAAAAATGGGTGAAGATGCGAAGGCCTTGGAGTTCATGCGGATCGCGGCCAAACGTGCTCCAGATGATGACGCAACACGGTTTCAGCTCGCCGACTTGCTGGCACAATCAACCAATCCGTCAGAACAGGCAGAGGCGCGCAAAATTCTCTGGGACCTCGCTGGCAAATCAAATACCTACAAACAGGTCGCGATCGAATCATTGGCGGCCGCGCCGCAATTAACCGGCGACGAGCAAACTCGGCTGGTTCAGCAACTGGCCGATCTCACTCCCAAAACTGTCAAAGATGATTTGCTTGCGGCCGACTTGAAGTTGCAACTGCATCCAGACGAAGGGACCCACCTTTATCAGGGAGCGGTCGACCGGTGGCGAAATGGCACCACCGAAGATCTCATCCATCTCTCGCGCTGGCTCAACATTCACCAACAGCCCGAGCTCGTTCTTTCCTCTTTTCCAATCGAAAAGGCGTTCGCGGACAATCAGCTTCTGTTGGCCAGACTCGACGCGATGGCCATTCTGCAGCGCTGGAATGATATCGATGAAGTTCTTAGCCAGACGGAAGTAACGCTTGATCCTTCGGTGATCGAAAGTTTTCATGCTCGCACCGCACAAGAACGAAATGCGACTCTCGATGCCGAAGTGCACTGGAGTCATGCGATTTCGCTGGCTGCGAGCGACCCGTACAAATTGCGCTTTGTAGCCAATTTCGCGGAGCAAAGCCACGCCGGAGCCGTCGCGCTAAAAGCCTACGAACAGCTGGCCCGGTTTCCCGAGCAAGCCGATCTAGCGTATCGCGGCATTGAGCGAGTCGGTCTAAAGACCGGCGACATCGCAGCCCAGCGCGGAGCGGTGGCGAAAATCTCCGCGCGGACACCGGACGATCCGAACGCGGCCGATCAGCTCGCTTATTTGAACCTTCTTCTCGGTGAGGACGTGGAGAAGAACCTTGCCGCTGCCAAAAAACTGACCGAACAATTTCCGAACAGACTCTCATATCGCGTGACCACTGCGCTGGGTTATCTTCGCCAGCACAACGCCGCCGCCGCTCTTGCCGAATTCAACGCTCCTGTTCCCATCGATTGGAAACAGACATTGCCTGCCTGGCGCGCGGTTTATGCCGCAGCGCTCTTCGGCACCCACAAAAACGAAGAAGCGCAGAAAGTTATCGAGACGATTCCGCGCGATAAGTTGAATTCCCAAGAGCGCGCGTTGATTGAAAGCGGCGATTAAAGCAGGCTCACGCCGAAGGGCGCCGGACCCTTCTTCCAACGCAACTCCGGATTCAAATTGATCTCGTCCGGCGGAACATCGAACCCCACTGACCGCAACAAATACGAAACGCCTTCGCGACTCTCCATCGTTTCTTTTAAGCTTCGAGCGAAGAGTTCGACGTATTCCTTGTAGGAATCGAGCGCGAGTTTCCCCTGCGCGAAATGCTCCGCCAGCGCCTCATCATGATAGTCGATCAAGTCGACGAGCGCGCGGCGAAGATCAAGCCGCACTCTTGGATCGACCACGACCTTGAACGGCGTTGCCGACGCGTCGGGTTTGGCCAGCGCCCGCGTTCTGGATTCGCCTTGGTCCAGCCGCGTAATTTGGAAATCGTGGCTCTTTCCCACGTCGATCTTCGGTGCCTGTGCCACACTCCATTTGTAACAGATCGAAAAGACTTTGCGCGCTAAATTTTCTGTAGAGGCAGCCGTGTCGGCTGCGACGCGAAAGGATTGCGGGCGACACGCCCGCCACTACATCTAAAAGAAAATCGGAATGATCAGTATCGCAACGATGTTGACGACCTTGATCATCGGATTGATTGCCGGGCCCGCCGTATCCTTGTACGGATCGCCGACAGTGTCTCCGGTCACTGCCGCTTGATGGGCAAACGAACCTTTGCCGCCGAGGTTTCCTTCTTCGATAAATTTTTTCGCGTTATCCCAGGCGCCGCCGCCAGAAGTCATGGCGATCGCGACAAACAATCCCGTTACGATCGTCCCAACCAACAAACCGCCCAAAACAACAGGCCCCAGCGGTTTGATCACCGCGACGGCCACGACGAAAACAATCGGCAAAAGTGCCGGCACGATCATCTCGCGCAAAGCAGCTTTGGTTACGATGTCGACGCAGGTCCCATATTCCGGTGTGTCCTGTCCGGTTAATATTCCCGGCTTGGCTTTCAACTGCCGCCGCACTTCGCGGACCACAGCGCCCGCCGCCTTACCCACCGCATCCATGCTGAAGGCGGTGAAGATGAACGGCAGCAAACCTCCGAGGAACAGACCGATAATAACTTTGGGTTCGGTCAGAGAAAATTGAAACACGAAAGGTTCACCGTTCCGGGTAACGTGCGCTTTTAATTCTTCCACATAGGAACCGAATAAAACGAGCGCGGCCAGGCCGGCCGAAGCAATCGCATAACCTTTGGTCACGGCCTTCATTGTGTTGCCCACCGCGTCAAGCTGATCCGTCACGGCGCGAACTTCTTTTGGCAAATTGCTCATTACAGCGATGCCTCCCGCGTTGTCCGTTATCGGACCGAACGAATCGAGCGAAATAATGATTCCGGCCATCGACAACATCGACATCACCGCGGTCGCAATTCCATAAAGGCCGGCGAAATGAAAACTAAGCAGAATGGCGATGCCGATGAATCCGACTGGCAACGCAGTAGCGTGTTGTCCAACAGCTAATCCCGCGATGATGTTCGTGGCGTGACCAGTTTCGGACGCTCGCGCAATCTTTTGCACCGGCGAGTAGCGCATCGACGTGTAATAATTAGTGATCGCAACCACCACGGCGGTCATGACCAGACCGACGAGCGAAGCAAAATACAATTGAGTTGGCGTTCGAACCGCGCCTGTGATTGTGACGCCGGTCGGAAAGAGATAATGCGTAGCCGGCCAGAACAGGATCGCCGAAACAATCGCGCTCGTTAACACGCCGCCAAAAAGAGCAGCAGCCGGTTTTCCCTTGGAGAAATTTACAAACAACACTCCGCAAATCGCCCCGAGCACGGAAATTCCACCAAGCACAAACGGATACACAATTGCCGCCGGATATCCGCTGAGCGTAAGCGCGGCTACCAGGATCGCGCCGATCAAACTGACGGCGTAAGTTTCAAAAACGTCTGCCGCCATTCCTGCGCAATCGCCAACGTTATCGCCAACGTTGTCAGCAATCGTTGCCGGGTTCCGGGGATCGTCTTCTTCGAAGCCTTGTTCGATTTTGCCGACGAGATCGGCGCCAACGTCAGCGGCCTTGGTGTAGATTCCACCGCCGAGTCGCGCGAAAACGCTAATCAAGCTCGCGCCCAGCGCCAGGCCGACCAAACTTCGGATGGCCATTTCGTGACCGACGATCTTGCTTGCCGTGATGTAAAAAATCGAAACTGCCAGCAACGCCAGGCCGACCACCAACAAACCAGTGACGGCGCCGCCATTGAATGCCATTCGCAACGCGCGCGTCAGCGAGCTCATGGCTGCCTGGGTCGTTCGAACGTTCGCAATAACTGCCACGCGCATCCCAATGAAACCGGCTGAGAGGGAACAAAAAGCGCCGATCAGAAATCCGACCGACGTCGGATGATCTTTAAAGAAAAAGAGTAGAACAAAAATGATGATTGCGATGACGCTGATCGTCACCACCTGCCGATTGAGATACGCTTTTGCGCCTTCCTGGACCGCTCCGGCAATCTGTCGCATTCGCTCGTTTCCGGCTGGCGCGCGGAGCACGATTGCGATCAGAAGAAAGGCAAAAATCAGCCCAATCGCGGCGCACACCATTGATAATGGCACGCCGGAATCGAGAAGGTTTAGAGCAAGAAATACCATGGCTTTCGGGCGGTAAAGCGCACGACTCTATGAAGATTTCCGACTGTGGCAAAGCCTATTTGACCAGTCATTCAGATTTGAAGCCGGTTGCTAACTTAGGGCCGAGAATACCGGAGACATAAATGAGAGGTTCGAATGAACCCGACTGCATTACAACGAGTTCGTAGCGCGACGGTCGTATTGCCAAACCGATCATATTTTGCTAAGAACGGCGAGCTCATGAGCCTCCAGGAAAACGAGGCTTGGTTGGAACGCGACGGCGAGCAACACCGTCTTGAAGGTAACTGTTCGATCGGCCGCGCCGCCTTAAACACCTTGGTAATTGATTCTCCTAAAGTTTCCAGGCTCCACTCGATCATTCAGCTGGAGGATAACGGAGCGTTTTGGTTGATCGATCTGGGCAGCAGCAACGGAACCTTTCTAAATAAACGTCGGATCCACGAGCCGGTCCGACTCCATGACCAGGATGAGGTCGATATCGGCGGCAAGTCGTTCGTATTTCATCAACCGCGCGGCAAACTGTCCGCCGAATTGAAAGCAGGTGTGCTAGCGACTCTCCAGGAAGTTGAAAACATCGAATGTTGGCTCCTGGTAGCAGATATCAAAAATTTCACGCCGTTGAGTCGCTCCATGATGAGCGGTGAGCTGGCCAACTTGGTCAGCTGCTGGTTAGGGACATGCAAAGACATCATCGAACGCCGGCGAGGCACGGTAAACAAGTATCTCGGCGACGGCATCCTCGCCTATTGGCCGGACGAACCGACCGCAACTGAGGACGTCCTGTCGACCGTCCAAGAGTTAAAGAACGTTCAGAGCCGTGATGGCCCAGCGTTTCGATTTGTTGTCCATTTTGGGACCGTCGCTATCGGCGGAGTAAGTTCGACCAAGGAGGAAACTCTCATGGGCAGTGAAGTGAATCTCGTCTTCCGCTTGGAGAAGCTCCTCGCATCTCTTGACGAATCGTGCGGTATAAGCGAGCCCGCGCGCGCAAAACTCGGCGAAATCATCCCATGCCGTTTCCTGGGTGAGTACGAATTAAAAGGATTCGAAAGGAAACGTTCCTTATTCGCGATGTAGTTCATGGCCCACGATCGCTGTGCGCTGTCCTATCTCACCGAATTGCATTTTCTCCCGAACGTTTGTTCAGCGTTTCCGGAGAACACTGGTGAAAGCATCTTCTTATGATTGCACTCACTAAACACTCAAAGTCTCGTCGTCGACTTAAGATAACAATTGTCTGGCCCTATCAGCTTGGATTTGCCGCCCCGTATGAGACTTCACTTCACTGGCGGAGGCGCAGATTGTGGGCAAAACCGGTGTCTCAACGCGCAAGATCCTAAGACACAGTCTTCTAATTTCGCGAACTTCGCTCCGCCATTTCCGGAGAACGTTAGTAAGGGACGGCGTGCGAGGTATGACCCGACGAAACTACCGGAAAAACGTGGAGGTTACTCTTGCCTAACAAATACGTAAATAACATAATCGACCCCCTTGACTCCGGAAGCCGCGATTACCGGCGGGCACTCTCCCGATCGGTTTGCCACCACGCGCTGGAGTGTCGTCCTCTCGTGCGCGGACTCCCAGGCTTCAACCGAAACTGTACGCAACGCGCTGGCCCAGCTCTGCCAGACCTACTGGCGTCCCATTTTCGCTTTCGTCTGTCGCAGCGGCCATTCGATCGAAGACGCACAAGACCTGACTCAGGATTTTTTTCTTATGGTTCTTGAAGGTCATTTGCTGGAACGCGCTGATCCAAGCCGCGGGCGTTTTCGCTCGCTCCTGCTCAAAGCGCTCCGGAATTTTCTAAGCGACGCGAGAGACAGGCGCCGCGCGCATAAACGTGGTGGCGATGTGCAATTCATCCGTTGGGACGAATGGATGGCAGAGTTGCCGTCACAGTTATCGATCTCGGCCAGAGAGTCCGAAAGCTGGCCACCGGAAAAAATTTTCGACGTTCGCTGGGCGGCGACCATTGTGGAGCGTGCGCTTGGCCGGCTCGGTGAAGAATGCGAGCGCCGCGGCCGCCGACGCGTTTTCGATGTGTTGAGCAGTTGCTTGGCCGCCGAACGCGAAGACGTTTCTTACGCGAGTTTTTCTAAAGCCCTCGGCATACCGGAAACCGCGGTGAAGCGACTCGTGCATCAGTTACGAAAACGATATCGCTCTTTGCTGCGCGAAGAGGTTGCAGAAACCGTCGAAAACCCGGAGGAGGTCGACGACGAATTGCGTTACCTCTGCGCCGCGTTGGCGGCCGCTGCCTCGTAGCATCTCTATGACCTCCCCAGGCGTCATTGGTTCGGTTCGATTACAAAAAGAACCGCCGCCGTGCGCTCAGTGTGGGTCGACATCGCGCGTGGGTCGCAGTCTTTGCCTCAATTGTCTGCTTTATCGCGGTCTGGGTGAAGAAACTTTCGATAGTGAGACGCTGGAAAGTGTCCTGGACGAAGTGGATGTCCGCGACGCCGATTGGCGTCTCGGCAATTACCAAATTCTTGAAGAGATCGGACGCGGCGGCATGGGTGTCATTTACCGCGCGCGCCAACGCCACTCACGTCGTATCGTCGCCTTGAAGCGTATCCTCGCTTACCACGCCGACTCACGTGAAACGCTCGTACGTTTTCGTCGTGAAGCTGAAGCGGCCGCGAGCCTCGATCATCCAAACATTCTCCCTATCTACGAAGTCGGCGAGAGTGACGACGGATTGCCATTTTTCAGCATGAAGCTCGCGACTGGTGGCAGTTTGCTAGAAAGCCACGTCGCTCTTCACAAAGAGCCAAGGCGCAGCGTCGCTTTGATGGCGAAAGTCTCGCGCGCGGTTCAGTACGCACACATTCACGGCATTCTCCATCGCGACCTCAAACCGGGAAACATTTTACTCGACGGGCATGGCGAACCAATGGTGAGCGACTTCGGTTTGGCAAAATGGCTCGACACCACCAGCGATTTAACCCGCACGCTCACCGTCTTCGGCACTCCGGGCTACATCGCACCTGAGCAGGCAAACGGCCCCGCGGACAGTTTGAAGCCAACCGCCGATACCTACAGTCTTGGGGCGATTCTGTTCGACTTGCTCGCCGGCCGTCCGCCTTTTCTAGGAGAGCACGCGTTTTCTGTCATTCAACAGGCTGCGGATAAACCCGCACCTAGACTTCGCAGCCTCAAGCCAAGTCTCGATCGCGACCTGGAAACGATCTGTTCGCGCTGTTTGGAACGCGAACCAAGTGCGCGTTATTCTTCCGCCGGCAATCTCGCTGAAGATCTCGAGCGCTGGCTCGAAGGTCGCCCAATCATCGCGCGCCCCGTCTCAGCACCGGTCCGCATCTGGCGCTGGTCAAAGCGGAATCCGAAACTGGCTGGCAGCATCGCTGCGTGTCTGATCCTCGGCGGAATCGCAGGCGGTTTCAAGATTCAGAGTCAACTTAGTGAGCGCGCGGCGGCCTTGGCCATGCATTCGATCGCGGTAGAACCGTTTCTCGATCTGGATTCGGCAAGTTACGACGCGACCACCAGCAACGCCATCGCCGCCACGTTGCAAAACGAACTGAGCAAACGCGGCCCTGCCCGTGTCATGCCCATCAGTTCCGAAAATTTCAGAGCGATCGCTAACGATTCACAGCCGCGCTGGAACGGCGTCCGCACCGCGATGCAGGGAACCAAACGAATTCGCGACGGCAAACTTCGGTTGTCGCTGCGCTTGTTGAACACCGCCGACGGCAAAGTTCTCTACAAAAAGATTTTCGAAGCTGATCGGCCGCAGACCGCTTCAACCCTCGTCAGCCAAGCCATCGCCTCGCAGCTCTACGCTATTCTCAACATCGCCGATCTCTCATCAGCGGAACCCACGGAAAACGATCCTGGCTGGCGCGATTCAAAATGTCGCGAGCTGATCGTGTCTGGTAACGCTCTGTTTGAGCGTCGAACACGAAATGATGTCGCGCGAGCTGAAGACCTATTTCGAAAAGCCGTCGCCGAACAGCCGGATTCAGCGCTAGCTCACAGTTTGTTATCCGGGGCAGCATCTGTCGAAGCGTTCCTCGGCGTTGGCTCGAACCGATTAGCCGAGGCAGAAGCGGCGGCGAAGACGGCGGTAAGTCTGAACGACAAGCTTTCCGATGCGCACAAAGCGATGTCGATGGTCCTTTTCCTCCGGGGAGAGTTTTACCAGTCTCTAGAGGACGGACTTGTCGCAATGGAGCTGGCGGATGAGACGATCGACGTTCGTTTGATCGCGCGTCTTTCGAGTAATCTAAGAACGCTTGGACAACCGGCAAAGGCGGCTGCTTGGTATCGCCTCGCTCTCACGAAAGCTGATCGGCCTTTCGACACGTTTCTGTTGGCCGACTGCTATGCAGATATGGGTGATGACGAGCGGGCCTCTGAAGCCTACCAAAGAGCTGCTTCACTCTTTCCTGAGTTGCCAGAAGGTTGGATGGGGCTTTGCCGTCTTGCCTTACTCCATCGAGACTTTGCCAGCGCTCGAAAGATCGCGTCTGAGAACTGGACCAAATATCGGGATTATTTATTCAGCGAACAAATGGCGGCTGAAGTCGCCTTTTTTAGTCGTGACTTTCCCGAGGCGGAGAGACTTTACGCAGAGCTCGCGGCTAAAGATTCAAATGGAGGCGGATCGTTCTACGGTTGCGTCAGCTATGAGTCTGCTCTGGGTTATCTGCGGCTAGCGATGCATGATCAGAAAGGCGGGATTGCGATCTTAAAAAAGGCTCTCGATAAAGAGCGAATAGCCTTTCAAGCCGCACCTCACCATCCTGAAATTCTGTATCGACTAGCAGCTCTCGAATCATCGCTCGGACAAAAAGATGCCGCGCTTTCCCATTTACAGGCGGCCACTCAAGAGGGCTACATCGATTACAGATCTTTGGATATCGATCCGCGTTTTGACGTGATACGCAGTGACAGTCGGTATCAACGAATTTCCGAAATGATGGTCACCCGTGTGGCATCGCTTCGCGGTCCAACGCCTACCGAGAAAGTGGCGACTGTGAAATGAGGTAACTTATTATGAATAGTTGGAGAGATCCTGAAGCAAGGCGAAAAGCCGTGAAGGCGTTCGTCGAATACTTAAATAAATCGGAAAACGCGTCAGATCGCGCTCGTTGCAGAACTGATAGACCATTTGCAAAGGACCTTTTCGCGCGGTTGGGCGACTTTCTCAAAGAAGAGGACGCCAAACCCGGGGACACTGTTGTCCCAATTCCGAAAGAAACGGAATTCCGAGTGTATGAGGAATCAGATCCAAATACGCGGGACAGGGAGTTGGCAACAATCGTTCTCCCGGCCGATCGCGAGGTTAAGATTGTTAAGGGCGCCAAACCGACGGACATTGACGTTAGTCAGGTCTATCGGTGCACGTGGGATGCCTGGGTTTCTTAGCAGAGGGTCGCAGAAGTAAGCGGCAGGTTGGTTGATTAAGGATCAGGATTGGTTAGCAACGGGTCGGCCAATCCGACCGCCACAGCCAAGTCATAAAAGGTGTCTACCGTGATGTCACCGATACGAGAGTGCCAAACTGCCGGCCGCCACTTAGGATTACATTCAAGCTGCCGTAGGATGGAGTCCGGATCTGCTCGCAGCGCACCCTCGATTACTTCAGCGACCAAACGACTGCCGAGTCTTCCAACTTTAGCACCCTGTTGCAGCGTTTCCGCCTCCAGTAGGAGGTAATACCAGAGTGGTATTCGATCCATAAGGTTAAGTTCTCGCAGGGTTCTAAACGGGTCATATTTGAGGCTAGTTAATGTTGTTGGATCTGGAGCATCGGGATCAAGGGCGCGGCGGACGTTTTGGCCTGTTGGTAGCTTCATCGTAATCGCCCGAAACAATGTTCGGACCGGGAGCTCGCGCGGCTCATCAGTAGAGATGCTCGAGACAAATGGGCGGATGTTAGTCTCGCCGAGTTCGAAGAGAGGAGGCACGATCGAAGTGTCGATCGACATTGCCACAGTGCTGAACAGATGATGCCAATCCACGGCAAATTCAGCGGCCAACTCCCTGCCGGTGTGCGCCTGGGCGAAAATTATTTCGATCGGGAGCTCCAGGTGCTCACTATTTAACGGATATTTCTGGCGGACCATGCTGTGGCCGAAGCGCGCGGCCGCGTGCGCAAATTCAGTGGGAATAGCAAAGCAATTTTCCCAGTCGATAAAACAATGACCGTCAATAACCAGGTCTTTATAGACTGAAGGGTCGCAAATGCGTTTTAGATAATTGCCCCGAACAAGCCACTGGTATTGCCACCGAACCCGTTGTCGTGCCTTTTCAAGTAGCCGCTCTTGCGGAACAGAACCCTGTAATTCAGTGACCGCCATGTTATGAAGCTTGAGAAACATCGCGTGGATCTGACGGATGATGATGTTTTCATTGTTCCGATCGTCCGCGAGCAGGGGCTTCGAGGTTGGCGCGTTAAAGGGGATGTCAAAGGTTTGTCCAGCGTTGGTCTTACTCTCTCCCATCTTGAGATAGATCCCGTCATCCTCGTAAAGATGGCTATCTTGTGATCCCGGACCACGACCATAAACTGAGTCTAGGTCTAGCAACGGAGTCCTGTGGTTGACTACATCAGTAGCCTCAGGTGGCGGAACTTGTGTAAGGGGTGTGTCGTCTCGAGTGAGATCATGGACAATGAATTGACCAACATAGGTAAATGCCGCTTTCGGCGGCGGCGGCGGGATCGTTTCGTCGGGCATCTGGGTCCTATCGTGGCGCATCGACAGGCCGAGCCTCCTCATGTCTTCGCAATTGAATGCTTTCTCAATCGGTGGGCACAAACGGCAGTAGCGCGATTTTGCCGGGGCGAACGGTTGCATATCGTGTTTGCATCTCAGATTTGGCGACTTCTGTCGAGACTTCCCACAAGATACCCGCCAGAATAGAAAAACATTGAGTT
>Ga0210405_10001867_pt1 | contig 22835 bp, 15 predicted proteins | sample IncBWH11MmetaG_FD_155492 | JGI IMG/M metagenome (GOLD analysis project Ga0210405, IMG submission 155492) | Forest soil microbial communities from Barre Woods Harvard Forest LTER site, Petersham, Massachusetts, United States - Inc-BW-H-11-M | ecosystem: Environmental > Terrestrial > Soil >... | reverse complement strand
AGTAGGCCGGTCCTCGGCATTTCAGTTTAAGGGCAAGAATGAGGACCTGCGCGAGGTGGGACGAAGGCTCGGTGTAACCAACGTTCTTGAGGGAAGTGTGCGCCGAGACGGCAATCATGTGCGCATCACTGCGGAACTGATCAAAGCGGACGATGGCTTTCAGCTGTGGTCGCAAACCTACGATCGCGAAATCAATGATATTTTCGCGGTTCAAGATGAGATTGCTCGGGCAGCGACCGAAGCCTTGCAACTGAAGTTGCTCGGAACCAATAGCGAGCCTCTTGCCTTAGTATTGCGAAGCACGAATGCGGAGGCATATCAGGCGTATCTGCAGGGCCAATACTTCAAAGAGCAGGGACCGAACAAGGAGGACCTCATCAAGGCGCTTGCTTATTCCGACCAAGCCATTAAGCTCGATGAGAAATATGCACCCGCCTGGGCATTGCGAGCCTCGGCGCAACTCGCGATGACCGAGGGTGGCCTGACCAATGTTGCCGAAGGGTTTCAAAAGGCCCGCGACGACGCGGAGCGCGCGATTGCGCTCGATCCTACCTTGACCTCAGCCTATTTGTTGCTGGCGAAGACGCAGATCAACTGCGATTGGAATTGGGACGCTGCCAACACTTCGATTACCAAAGCAGCGGCCTTAGAACCGGGTAGCGTCGAAGTGCTCCGTATCCGTTCGTATCGAGCCAGGATGTTGGGCGACCTCGACCAGTCCATCAAGCTTCAGGAACAAGTGGTCACGCTCGACCCCCTTAGTTCCTATTCCCACCACCGCCTGGGATACCTGCTGTACGCAGTGGGCCGATATGATGAAGCCCGGGCCGCTCTGCAAAAAGCTCTAGACTTGAACCCGCAGTCCGCCGGTGTCCATCTCACCCTGGACAAAATTCTCATCGCCGAGGGAAACCCTCAACGGGCTCTCGTGGAAATTGAGAAGGAACCAAGCGAGTGGGGCAAACTCACAGGCGAGGTTCTGGCTTATCACGCGCTCGGGCGTGAACAGGATTCGAATGCTGCTTTAGCCGACCTTATCGCCAAGTATCGCACTACTATGGCCTACCAGGTCGCTCAGGTGTATTCCTTCCGTGGGGAAGCCGACAAATCATTTGAATGGCTCGAGTATGCCTATAAACAGCGCGACCCCGGACTGCCTGAGATCAAAAGCAATCCACTGTTCAAAAAGCTGTACGGCGACCCAAGATACACCGAATTTCTCAAGAAAATGCGCCTGCCCACATAGAATAGCCGATTCTTTCGCCACGCCCGACCACTGACGGACCGGACATCGACTGCGACCCTCATCCTTGTATGGTGGATGCCCGTTCGATGCATTTTCCCCCGGTTTCTTAGATCTTCGTCCGGAAGAATTCCGAAGGATGCGGTACAGAACGACATATTCAGACACAACTCAATCTCCCCAACGTGGTTTCCTAGGCTGACAGCAAATCTATCTTTTGCTTAGGGAGATATCCGATGACTACTGCATCTCAAAATAAAGTTACTCAGGCCGAATCCTCAAGCCCTCGACCACAGAGTTCTGTCGATCAAACATAAGCCGAGACCCACCCAACTGGAGTCCGCCTCAGTCAAGCCCTTCTTCGAACTTCCGGGCAAAGAGGTTGCCAAAACAAGACCGCTCATTGCCGCTTGAATCGACAGGTGGGGCAGATGCCCTTGCGGTGAGAAAAGCACTTCCAGCTTCTCAGAGCCGGCTTCCCAGCGCCCGACCAGGGACGATCAGAACGGAGAACAGGAGAATGGTTTTGCCAAATGACGGACAGAGAAAGAGGATTGTGGAGGTGGGCCGCAGCGGGCAGCTCATTGCGCCAGGGCGCTCACGGCTAGCAAGAGAAATCTTCAGCGGCCGTTATCAGCCAGGACAGTCGGTGCAGCTGCGCGAAATCGCAGAGCACTATGAATTGGATGACGAATCGGTCTTGAAGACCTTTGCTGAACTTCAAGCGCTCGGAATGGTTATTCTTATCGGAAACTCTTCGGCCATCATTCAATCCACGAATCCGAAGGAGATGCAAGAGGCTTACCAAGTCCGGGCTGCTCTCGAAGAGATTGCCGGACGAACGGCAGCTCCGACCCTCAAAGGCAAGACCACCGTTCTCCAGAATGAGCTAAACGCTATGCGCGCGGCAGTCCGCGACGGCGATCTCGACGCCCATGCGGAACACGACGCGCGGTTCCACAGAGGGATCCTCGCAGCCTCGGGGAATGACTTGCTGCTTCGGGTATGGGAAACACTAGGGTTTGATTTACGAATTCGCGCAGCGATCGGCAAAGTCTCGAAGGCCATGCCTGAAGTCGTTGAATCGCACCAGTCCATCGTCGATGCTCTCGAGAAAGGTCGCGGAACAGAAGCTGGACTGCTGTTGCGTAATCATGTCGAAACTTTCCTGGAGTATCTCAGAAAATCCGAATCGGACTCGGGAGTTCACAGAGCATTTCGCCAGGATTTGGAAGGAGCAAAGGACGTTCAACAGGCGTTTTTCCCTCGGGAGAGTTTGTCGATTCCGTGTCTATCGTGCGCGACCTTTTATCAACCTGCTCGCGAGATCGGTGGCGATTACTACGACTTTCTTCCGTTGCTGGAGGGGCGATGGGGCATCGCGATCGGAGATGTCTCGGGTAAGGGAATCGGTGCGGCGCTGATCATGGCGAGTCTGCAAGCTTCACTTCGGGCGCAAGCTCTGCATCCGCATCTGGACCTTTCGGCGCTCATTGGAGACGTCAATCGGCTGGTTTTCGAGTCCTCACCCACAAACTTTTTCGCCTCGCTTTTCTACGCGGAATATGAACCTGCGACGCGAGTATTGAAATATGTGAACGCGGGCCATAATCCTCCCATCGTCGTGCGTACGTCGAATGGATCTTCCAAATTGTTGCACCTGAACTCTGTGGGCATGCCCATAGGTATCGCTGCAGACTCCCGGTTTCCGTCCAGGACATTCCAGCTTGAGATCGATGACGTCCTAGTCACATACACGGATGGAATCACCGAAGCTGAGAGTCGCGAAGGGAAATTTTGGGGAGAAAAAGGGCTCGAGGCCGTGCTCAGATCCTCCAGCCACAAGACCGCAGAGGAAATCATGCAAGCCGTTCTCGACGAGGTGTCAGTTTTTGTGAATGGCCAAGGGCAGCATGACGACATGACGCTCGTCGTCGTGCGCGTTCACGCAGGCTGTGATGTCGAGTCCTCCGCCTCGGACTAAGCAGTTTGCAGGAGGCGAAGGAAGTGCGAACTACGTCACTGCTCTGAAGTGCACGCGGCCCCCATGGCACGACCAAGCGCTATCGCTTTAAGGGGACCGAATCCGTTCTTCCGGGTGGTCGGCAAACCGAGCGTTATTCTAAAATGGGTCTGAGTAATTCAGTAACTCGGCCAAATCCGGGTACAATAAGGGGACGTTAAGACGTGACATCCGGTATCTTGTGGTATCAAAAAATGTCCGCCGACACCGTTTGATATCAATCGATTACATCACAGCGCTGCCCTGTCACGGCAGAGGTCGCGAGTTCGAGTCTCGTCGTCCCCGCCATTCTTTCTAGAGCACTTAAGTCCACAGCCGCGTTTGCCCCGGTGCCGGCCCATTCCGCCTCGCGGTCAAGTGGTGATCCCGGTTTTTGCAACGAGCATTTTGGCTTTACAGGTTAGATCCCTTCGCCTGCACCATTTCGTGTCCTGTCCTGCGGAGCTCGCGACAAGACCCGCTGCGACCCCAAAATTAGGCCACAGTAGCCCCACCGGCCCCTGCCCTAGTCCTGTCCTTTCGACCGTTGATTTCTACTCCTTTTTCGACTATTACTCTGGCATACAGCGCGGTCCCTGTGTCCTTCGCATCTGCGGAGCTGAATGGTTGTTGCGTCAGTAGGCCTCCATGAGGACTTGGACTCTGGCTTCCCGACGAACCGCACGGCAGGCATTTCTTAGGCCGCGGGCATAATCTCCTCGCCCTGTTTAGGGCCAAGTCTATTTTTGCGAAAGGACGCCCATGCCCAGCAAAATGGGATTGACGCCGTTCTTACTAGGTGTGCTGACGTTCGCGTGCAGTTCCCAGTTCGCGTATGCCCAAGGGACTGAATCAGGACGCCATTCGCGCTCCCTCGTCACCCAGAAAATTGACGAGAGCAATCGCGTCCCGCTTGCCGGCAACACTCGCCCCGAAACAAAGGTTGCAAATGACTTTGGCGCGGTTGCAGACGATTTTCCCATGGAGCACATGCTGCTGCAATTGAAGCGTCCCCCCGAGCAAGAGCAAGCGCTCCAGGAGTTCATTGACGAGCAGCAGACAAAAGGATCGCCAAACTTCCACCGGTGGCTCACCTCGCAGGAATTCGGAGAAAGATTCGGCTTGTTGAAGCAAGACGTCGATGCGATTGGGAACTGGCTGCAATCGCATGGTTTCAAGGTCAACGTGGTTTATCCCAACGGCATGGTCATCGATTTTTCGGGAACGGCCGCCCAGGTGCGCGCAGCCTTCCAGACGGAAATCCACCATCTTGAAGTCAAAGGCGAGAAGCACATTGCCAACATTAGCGATCCTCGTATCCCGGCTGCGCTCGCGCCCGCAGTCTCCGGCGTCGTTTCTTTGCACGACTTCCGGCCTCACGCGATGTTCAAGATGCGCCAGCCGAAAGCGCAGTACACCTTTACGGACAGTTTCGGCGGCAACAACTATGCGCTCGTTCCCGCGGACCTGGCGACCATTTACAACCTGAATCCTCTATTTAATGCGGGCTATTCGGGGCAGGGCCAGACGATTGTCGTCATCGAAGACACCAACGTATTCAGCGCTTCTGACTGGAATACGTTTCGCTCGACTCTCGGCCTTTCAAGCTACACCTCGGGCTCCTTTACGACTGTGCATCCAGGGCCTCCGAGCGGCGCTAACAACTGCGCGTCCCCCGGCGTCATCGCTCCCAATGACGCGGAAGCAATTCTGGACGCGGAATGGGCCAGCGCCTCCGCGCCGAACGCGGCCATTGTGATGGCAACTTGTGCGGATACCGGCCCAACGTTCGGCGGCCTGATCGCGATACAAAACCTGATCAACGCCAGCAGCCAACCTCCGGCCATCATGAGCGTCAGCTACGGCCAGTGCGAGACGGTGAACGGCGCGGCTGCCAATGCGGCATACAACTCGACGTATCAGCAAGCGGTAACGGAAGGCGTCTCTGTTTTCGTGGCCGCGGGTGATAGCGGCGCCGCCGGCTGCGACAACAGTGCTGCAAATGCGACGAACGGCATTGGTGTCAACGCTTTCGCCTCCACGCCGTACAACGTGGCCGTGGGCGGCACGGACTTCAGCGACACTTATTCCGGCACCAACGCTACTTATTGGAATTCGAGCAACACGCCGACTTTCGGTTCCGCGATCTCTTACATCCCCGAAATTCCGTGGAACAATTCATGCGCCGGTACGTTGCTGTCGAATTACGAAGGTTATAGCCTGACCTACGGCTCGACCAGCCTGTGCAACGATCCTTCTATCGGTTCGCTTCTCCAGACCACCGTTGCCGGTGGTGGCGGCCCAAGCGCTTGCGCCACTGGAACTCCGTCTCCATCCAATAGCAGTATCGTGAGCGGGACCTGCCAAGGATGGCCCAAGCCATCGTGGCAGTCTGTCTTCGGCAATCCAAATGACGGCGTGCGCGACACTCCGGACGTCTCGCTTTTCGCCGCTGACGGACTGTGGGGCCACTTCTACGTGTTTTGCTGGTCGGACACGGCAAACGGGGGAGCTGCCTGCACCGGTGCTCCCAGTGGCTGGTCCGGCGCGGGTGGTACATCCTTCGCGTCGCCCATCATGGCCGGAATTCAGGCGCTGGTAAACCAGAAGGCGGGCGGGCCTCAGGGCAATCCCAATCCCGCTTACTACCAACTCGCCGCCAATGAATATGGCTCGAGCGGAAGCAGTTCCTGCAACTCCTCCAATGGCAACAGCGTTGCCAGCAGCTGCATTTTCTACGACGTAACCCTCGGCGACATGGATGTGAACTGCGTTGGCAGCGCCAATTGCTACTTGGCCGACGGCTCCGTCGGCGTTCTTTCGACCTCTAATACCTCTTTTAAACCAGCGTACGGCACCACGGTCGGCTGGGACTTCGCCACGGGAATAGGTACCGTCAATGCCGCTAACCTGGTGAACAACTGGCCTTCCTTCGGGCCGAATTTCTCACTCTTGGCCTCGCCCGGCAGCCTGACCATCGTGCAAAGTGCCAGCGTCACGAGCTCAATTACAATCACTCCGCAAAACGGCTTCAGCGGCAACGTCAGTTTGTCGGCCTCCGGTCTGCCCAGCGGCGTGACGGCGTCGTTCAACCCCGCCAGCACCTCCAGCACGAGCACACTGACACTTACTTCAAGCAGCACAGCCGCCATTGGTACGTTTACGGTAACCGTTACAGGTTCGTCCGGCAGTTTGACCACCCAGACCAGCATTACCCTCACCGTGAATCCCACGGGAAACTTCTCCCTCTCGGCGTCGCCGGGCAACCTGAGCATCCTGCAGGGAGCCAGCGGCGCGAGCACCATCACGGTCACTCCGCAAAACAGCTTCAACGGCAACGTCAGCTTGGCGGCCTCCGGTCTGCCCAGCGGCGTGACGGCTTCCTTCAACCCCACTAGCACCACCAGCACCAGCACGTTGACGCTGACGGCCAGCAGCACTGCGACTCCAGCAACGGTCACGGTAACCGTCACCGGCACCTCCGGCAACTTGTCGAATGCCGCTACCCTTTCACTGACCGTGACCGCTCCGCCGAACTACACACTTTCGGCATCGCCCAACAGTTTGACGATGACCCAGGGAGCCAGCGGCACCAGCACCATCACCGTCACTCCGCAAAACGGCTTCAACGGCAACGTCAGCTTGTCAGCTTCCGGTCTGCCCAGCGGCGTGACGGCCTCCTTCAACCCCACGAGCACCACCAGCGCCAGCACGTTGACGCTGACGGCCAGCAGCGCCGCGGCGACAGGAACGGCCACCGTAACCATCACCGGCGCTTCCGGCAGCTTGTCGAATACCACCACGGTTTCCCTCACCGTCAACCCTGTCCCGGTTCCCAACTTCGTGCTTTCCGCATCGCCCAACAGTTTGGCGCTGACCCAGGGAACCAGCGGCACCAGCACCATTACCGTCACTCCGCAAAACGGCTTCAACGGCAACGTCAGCTTGGCGGCTTCCGGTTTGCCCAGCGGCGTGACGGCTTCCTTCAACCCCACGAGCACCACCAGCACCAGCACGTTGACGCTGACAGCCAGCAGCACCGCGTCGACGGTAACGGTCACGGTAACCATCACCGGCACCTCCGGCAGCTTGTCGAATACCGCCACGGTTCTCCTTACCATCCAGGCGTCGGCCGTCACCACGCTTCCGGCGGTTTGGACCGACGGGGATATCGGCTCGACCGGCGTAGCCGGAAATGTGAGTTACGCCAGCGGCGTGTTCACCGTGAAGGGCGCCGGTGCGCAGATTTACGGCACCGCCGATGCCTTTCATTTCGTCTATCAACCGCTGTCCGGAGACGGCACCATCACGGCGCGGCTGGTGGGCCTGCAGGGCGGTTCCGGGTATGTGGCCCCGGGGGTCATGATTCGCGAGTCGCTGAATGCCGGAGCGGCGAATGCCGCCACCGCCGAGTGGGCGGCCTACAATCAGGTTTCTTTTGGTGTTCGCGCCAGCACGGGAGCGAGCGCTTCCACTTCCGGCACCGTGAGTGGGACTTTGCCGATGTGGGTGAAGGTCAGCCGGAGCGGGAACACCTTCAGCAGCTTTACCTCCGCGGACGGAGTGAACTGGACGCCGCGCGGGACCAGCCAGACGATCACCATGGCGCCGAACGTGTACCTGGGCTTGGCAGTGAATAGCGGGAGCACCTCGGCCCTGGCGACCGCCGTTTTTGACAATGTCTCCGTCAGTTCGACTTCCGCGCCGGCACCGGTGATTAGCAGTATCTCCGCGACGACCGGATCCATCGGAAGCCAGGTAGTGCTCTCGGGCACGGGCTTCGGAGCGGCCCAGGGGAACAGCGCGGTGCTGCTGAACGGGGCGGCGGTGACCATCAACACCTGGGGCGCCACGTCCATCAGCATCACCATACCGGTGGGAGCGACCTCCGGGCCGTTGGTGGTGTCGGTAGCGCCGGGCATGAACGCCAGCAACCCGGTGAACTTCACGGTGACCGCGCAACCCTTGCCGAGTTCCTGGCTGGATCAGGATGTCGGCTCGACCGGCGTGGCGGGGAGCGCGAGCTATACCAGCGGGACGTTTACGGTGAAGGGCGCGGGTGCGCAGATTTACGGCGCGGCCGATGCCTTTCATTTCGTGTATCAACCGTTGTCGGGAGACGGCACCATCATCGCGCGGCTGGTTAGCGTGCAGGGCGGTTCCGGGTATGTGGCCCCGGGTGTCATGGTTCGCGAGAAGCTCAATGAAGGATCGACGAATGCCGCCACCGCCGAGTGGGCGGCCTACAGTGAGATTTCTTTTGATGTGCGAGCGAGCACCGCCGGGAGCACTTCCACTTCCGGCACCGTGAGCGGGACTTTGCCGTACTGGGTGAAGGTGAGCCGGAGAGGGAACACCTTCAGCAGCTATACCTCCGCGGACGGAGTGAACTGGACGCCGCGCGGGACCAGCCAGACGATCACCATGGCGCCGAACGTGTATGTGGGTTTGGCGGTGAACAGCGGGAGCACTTCGGCTCTAGCCACTGCCACCTTCGACAACGTGTCCCTAACCACGCCCTAAGCGACGACGGACACGCTCTGAACTCAGTTCGAGGAGCCCGAGTTCAAACTTCCTCTTATTCACTAAACGTGTTGGCCGTTTCCACCTATCTGGTATCCGACGCCGCGAATCGTCCGAATGAGGGCGCGGTCGTATCCGGAATCCACTTTGCGGCGCAGATAGTTGATGTACACGTCGACCACGTTGGTCATGGTGTCGAAATTGAGTTTCCAGACCTGTTCGACGATGGCGGTGCGGGAAACAGGCTGGCCTTCGTGCCGCATCAGGAATTCCAGCAGCGCGAACTCCTTCGGGCTGAGATCGATGTTGTGGCTTCCCCGTCGCACGGAGTGGCTGACGCGGTCGACTTCGAGGTCTTCAATCTGGAGAATCGAGCGCGCCGGCCGGCTGCCTCGGCGCAGCACGGCGCGAATGCGCGCGGCAAGTTCGGCGAAGGCAAACGGTTTTGCGAGGTAGTCGTCAGCGCCAGCATCCAGCCCGCGGACGCGCTCCTCGACCATGCTGGAGCCAGTGACGATCACCACCGGCAAATCTGGCTTTTTCGAGCGGATCCCGCGCAGAACGTCCAATCCGCCGCCTCCGGAGAGGTTGAGATCCAGGATCACCAGGTCGTAGACCTGGTCGGAAGCGAGTTGCTCAGCCTCCCGCCCGCTCGAAACTACTTGTACCGCGAATTGCTCTTGCTCGAGCCGCTGATGCAGAAATTCCGCCAGCGGCGCGTCATCTTCGGCGACAAGAATGCGCATCGGCTCACACAAAACACGTTGATTTTGGAAGGGGTGCATTCAGTCTGGCCGGAGTGCGGGAGAGTGTCAAGACAATGCGGGCGGGTGTTAGCGCAAAGTGTATCACCGATCCCGTGGAACCGAGCTGCGCCGCCTGGAACAAAACCTGACGAGTCATAGGATGTCAATGGGTTAGAGCGAAGGAACTAAAGAACGTCTGCGCCAGCCAGAATCGCATTCCATTCGTTTCTGATCCCTGGCGCCTATTTGACATGCCTGCGGTCCTTGTATACCGTGCCGCCATGACCAGAAAAATTCCAAGCGGCGCTTCCGCTGCCGGCTTCGGGGTCGAAATCGAGCGCACCGGAGACGTCATCACCTTCACCTTGGACAACTCCGAGCACGGCAACGAAGTTACTGGCGCGATGTTTGACGCCATGCTGGCCGAACTCCTCAAGGAGAAGTCAAAACCACTGGCCCGCGTCTTGCGCATTCGCGCCCGGGGCGCTGTTTTTTGCACGGGACGCGAACGCGCCGCGACCACCGCTGCAGCCATCCGCCGGGAGTCGGCTCGCATCCTCAAATTCAAGGCGACGCTGCGCTCCTCTCCGTTGATTAGCATCGCCGAAGTCCAGGGCGACGCCTTCGGCTTCGGATTCGGCCTCGCCATCGTGTGCGACTTTGCGCTGGTCGCGGAAAATGCGTCGCTGGCTTTTCCGGAGATGCGTCATGGTCTTGCACCCGCCGCCATCCTGTCCTATCTCGGAGAATACGCGCTGCCGCGCTTCGCTTTTCCGCTCGTTCTGTTCGGCGAGCCTATCGGCCCTCATCGCGCGCTGCAAATTGGCTTGATCTCGCAAGTTTGCTCCCCCGAACACCTTTCGGCGGAAGCTGACGCCCTCGTCGAGCGCATCCTGCGGCTTGATACTGGGGCCGTGCGCCGCTGTAAGAAGTTTTTTCTCAATGCCCAGCAACATTCCTTTGACCAAAACTGCCGTCTCGCCGTCGATGCCTTGACCGAAGGCAGCCTGGCCGTGCTCGCAGGGAAGAAGTGAACTCGCTGTGACCGCTGATTCCGGCGCCCAAAAAACGGCGGCTCGAAGATATGGAACAAGGTTAAAATGCAGGTCGTTTTCAGGAGGAAATTCCATGAAGCGCGCGGCTCTAGGCTCGGTGCTCGTATCTGCCGTCTTTGCGTGTTCGCTCCACGCGCAGTCCAAGCTCTCCCCCAAGTGGGAAGAGCTGACGGCCGGTGAGTTTCGCGACGCCATCCAGCTATCCAAAGGAACTTGTCTGCTGCCCTTCGGCATTCTGGAAAAGCATGGCCAGCATTTGCCGTTGGGCACGGATCTTCTCAACGTGCGCCATGCCTCCTTGCAGGCGGTGCAGCAGGAGTACGCCGTCGTTTTTCCGCAGTACTATTTCGGGCAAATTTTTGAAGCCAAGCACCAGCCGGGGACCGTCGCTTACAGCATGGAATTGCAGCTGAAGTTGCTCCAGGAAACCACCGATGAAATGGCCCGCAACGGCTGCAAAAAAATCATCGTCGTTAACGGCCACGGCGGGAACGAGCACTTGCTTCCCTTTTTCGCCCAGGCGCAACTCGATCACCCTCACGACTATGTTGTGTACGTCCTCGACGGCGAACGCAGCCGCCCCGGCGGGCCTCCCAAAAAATCAACCGGCATCGATTACCACGCTGGTGAGAACGAAACCTCCAACACCATGGTTTCGCGCCCCGACCTCGTCCATCTCGATCGTGCCGCCAGCGAATCCGGCGCCGACCAGAAACGCGTGAACCTCCCGGACGATATTTACACCGGCATCTGGTGGTACGGCCGCTTCCCGAACCACTACTCGGGTGACGGATCGGTGGCCACCCGCGAACTCGGCGAGTGGAACATGAACAACTGGATCGCCGCCATCGTCGAAGCCATTCGCGCCGCCAAGGCCGACGAGCAAAGCCTCAAGCTCCAAAACGAATTCTACGAAAAGAGCAAACACCCCCTTGATACTCGACCATGAGACGCGCGCGTAATACGCAACGGCAATCCGCGCCGGCAACACCACTGCTGCCATCTGCATCAGCTTGATCGTCTAATTGGAAATTTTCAGCGGGTTTTGCTGAGTTGCTCGACCCAGCGGCGCAACACTTCGAGGTACGGCGATTCCACATCGATAAATTCCAGCCCCATGCCGATCCGCGGCTTCACGATGCGCACCACTCCGAGGGCCTCCACTTTCTGGTCTTTCCGCGTCAGCGTCATGCGCACCCGCGCATTCGATGGGAACGGCTTGCTGGTGCAGATGAACGTGCCGCCCATGGAGATGTCCGACGTAACGCCTTCCGCCTTCGCTCCGCTTTCCATGTCCAGCAGCTCAACGTCCGCCGCAAACGGATAGCGAATACAGTATCGGCGGTCGCGCACGTTCATGCCCCGCGCATCGCCTCTCAATGTTCGGTCTTCCATGATGATTAAGTTGCTCACAGTTTTTCCCGCCGGGCTGCCATCGGTTGCCGCCGACAGGGAGTGGTTTCCGGCTCCTTTTATTTTCCCAAATTCCTTCTTTTCTGCGCGTTTTCCATCTCTTCCCTGCTCCAAAGCGACAACACCTTCCCGCCCCTTCCGCTTATTCCGCGATTCCTCCCCGATATTACTTGGAACGACAAGCCAGCCCTTCTTCCACCCTCCTGACCCAACTTCGCGTGCTAGCCTGATACTGGTTTCTCTCTTATCGCGCCATGAGCACACTATCCGATGGACTTCGCCAGAGCGACCGCGTGCGCTTCCGCATGCCCGTCGAAGCCAGCTGGGCCTCCCCCGCCGGCGTCACTCTCACGCACAACGCCGAAACTCTCCTCGTCAGCCGTAATGGCGGCGTCCTTCGCCTCACTGAAAAGCTTTCCATGGGCCAGGAGCTCCACCTCCGCCGCAACCTTGAAGGCGACAACTGGAAACACACTCGTGCCCGCGTCGTCGCCGAAATCGACCAGGACCCGCCCAATCACTTCCTCTACGCCATCCATCTTCTCGACCCTCGCGCCGACTTCTGGGACATCGACTTCCCCGCCCCGCATAAGTCCGAAGAAGCCCTCGCGCGCCTGCTCATGGAGTGCAGCTTCTGCCAGCGCCGCGAAGTCGTCTATCTCAACGAACTGCAATTGAAGTCCTTCGAAATCCGCAAATGCGTCGCGCGCGTCTGCAAGCATTGCGACTCCCCTTCCATCTGGATTGAATCCCAATCCGAAGTCCGCGATCCCGAAGCCGGCGCCTCCGCATCCACCGTCGATGAACGCGTCCTTCCCCGCCGCAACCGCACTCGCATCAAAGCCCGCATCCTGGCCTGCATCCGCCACCGCGGCTTTCAAGAAGAAATCGCCGTCTGCGAGGATCTCTCCAAAGGCGGCCTCAGCTTCCGCAGCCGCAATCAATATCCCGAAGGCACCCGCGTCGAAGTCGCCGTCCCCTTCACCCCCGGCACCGGCGCCATCTTCGTCCCCATCCGCATCGTCTTCTCCCAGTCCATCCCCTCCGCCGGCCTCCACCGCCACGGCGCCGCCTACATCAAGCCCCCCCTCGACGCCTAACACAACGTCCACTTCGCTAGAGTTTTCCCCGGGTATGTCTACGAAAGTCCTCTCAAATTTTCACGCGGCGCCACCGCCGTCTTGCCATAATGCTCCCCATCCAGGATTCGCACCTGGCACCGCAATCCCTCTTGCTGCACTTCCAGCACCCTCACTTGCGTCTCCGTCGGCACCATTAGTACCCGCTGAGAAGCAAGCAGCAGGGACAGCCCCACATCATCATTCGCCAGATCCAGCTTCTGCCTCTCCTGAAGTGCCTGCTCGTCAATCGGCAGCAAAACGAATTCAAGATTGTCAGCGCTGCAGAGTCTTGCTATCTGCCCCGTCCACGACGGCGCGGCTGCATTCACCTTCGACACAGGCGCGGCAATCCCCTCCACCGTCCCAATGAACCGGTAGCCCCTCCGAGCAAGCGTCTCAACAAACTGCGGCTTCTTCGCGTCATCGCATAGCGCCTGCCGCAGTTTCTTCACCGCCGTGTTCAAGCCGTGCTCGAAATCCACAAACGTATCCGCCGGCCAGAGCTTCTCCCGCAGCTCTTCCCGCGTAATCAACTCGCCCGGATGCGCCAGCAGCATCGCCAGGATCTGAAATGGTTGCACTTGCAGCTTCACCCTGCGCCCCGCCTTGTACAGCTCGCTCGCGCGAAGATCAACTTGGAAGTGGCTGAACTGAAGGACCCCGGAAATTCGAGCACCCTGCGGCATACAAAGCTCTCCGGCTGCGCTGACTATACCACGCCCTCCGGCACATGCGGCTCCGTCCCTGCCTGCACTCTAAATGTCACGGCTGCTGAAACTTAGAAGTCCATCTGCTGTTCTCTTTCAGTTCACCTTCGGTGCATTGCATTCACTCCGCACTTGCTCCAAAGTGCGGCCCATCTCACGGCATTGGATCAGGGCCAAACGCCAGGAGAGCGGCACCCAAGTTCATTGGCTGCCGGCATCTGAGAAAAAAGGAGAGTCTCATGAAGAACCGCGCCATTGGAGTTTCCATTTTATCGGTACTCTTCCTCCTAGCGGCCGCTACGCCTGGTCAGGCTCAGCAGCCTCTCCGGGTGAAGATCCCCTTCGCTTTCGTTGCCGACAAGGTCGCCTTGCCCGCCGGAGAATACCTTGTTCAACCCGCGCGAGACGGCTCGCCTGCGCTGCTCGTTCAGCGCATCGACAGCCGCGCTGGCTCAGCTGCCATCGTGATGACCAACCCCGCGCAGGCAAGCGACTGGAAGTCGAAAAGCTGTCTCGTCTTCCGCGCTTACGGTGAGCGCTATTTCCTCTCCGAAATGTGGACCGCCGGATCAGGTTCCGGCCGTCAATTCCACACTTCGCCCATCGAGAAGGAATTAGCAAAGAACCAAACATCGCACGAAGTGATCTTGATGGCCAGCCTCGAGGAGCCCAACCGCTGAGAGACCCCACCTGCCGACAGCTGCACGCTGACGGGAATCCGGACGCCCCGCTCCGGATTCCCGTCACTTTTTTACAGGCCCGTCGCCCGTCCGCATCCGCATCGTCTACTCCCAATCGGTCCCCTCCGCCGGCCTCCACCGCCACGGGGCCGCCTACATCAAGCCCCCCCTCGACGCCTAACCCCAACGTCCACCGCAGGGAGAAACGTCTCTTATCCTGCTTCCCCGCGCCCGTCATTCCGAGGGAATCGAGAAACCTCACTTTCCTCCCTCAACGTACTGTCGACTCTCAACTTCTTCTCGCGTTACACTCATACGATGGGAATTTTGCGGCGGCTTTCACGTTTATCCCGAGCGCTGTTCGCGAGGGGCGGAAAGAGGACTCCAGACCACATGACGCACATCGTTGCCGGAAACATCGCTCCGGGATTTTCGCTCAAAGCTCTCGACAACAAGGAATACTCGCTTGCTTCGCTCTTGGAACGCGGCCCCGTCGTCGCCGCCTTCTTCAAAATCTCCTGTCCCGTCTGCCAATTCGCCTTCCCGTTCCTCGAACGGCTGTACAAACGTTACGGCGGCGACGGCGTAACGTTTCTCGGGATCTCCCAGGACGACGCGAAAGCCACGGGCAAATTCGCCAAGGAATATGGAATCACTTTCCCGATCGTTCTCGACGACGAAAACGGCTATGTGGTCTCCAACGCTTACGGACTGACCAACGTCCCAACGATTTTTTTGATCGATACCGATGGCGCAGTAAAAGTGAGTTCGATGGGCTTCGACAAAAAGGACTTGGAGACAATTTCCGCCGAGCTCGCCGAGCGCAAGAAAATATCGCTGGCGCCGCTCTTCCGCCCTGATGAAGTGGTCCCCGCCAACAAGCCGGGATGAAGCTCGAAAAATTAGGCCCGGTCGGGCCGAAAGAGTTTCCAGTTTCCAGTTTTCAGCTCTCAGATTTCAGTTTTTGGTTTTCAGTTCGAGTTTCGGCACCGAGAGGAATGAGCGTGCAGTGAAACAGACTACGCAAAACGTGATTCCGTGAATTGCGGCGAATCCAAAAACGAGAAAACGAGGAAAATCAACCGACGTCGGCTTCTAAGACTTTTTTCTTGTGCTTGGGTGGCCGCTTGCGTTTGTCCGGTATAACGCGCGTGGCCGCAGGTGCAATGCCGGAATTGCGGGCCGCGCGCCGCGCCTCCGTGCCTTTATCCAAAATCTTTTTCCGCTTCCGCTTCATTCAAGAGCCATTCCGCAGGCGGTCCTCGATCGCAACAACTAAAAACTGAACGTCGCCTGCAAATCGATGCGACGATTCGACGTCGACTGAGAGAACGGCCGCCCCGCAAGTCCGTTCGAACGACCGAAAAGAGACGAACTCACGTCGCCGATGGGAGTATCAGGGTTCACGTTGTTAAAGATGTTCCGCACGGCAACGGAAAACGTCAAGCCATAGCGATGGTTCGAAAGATTGCTATCGGGTCCGCCCGGTCCGCGGCCGCCAAAGCCGCCGCGCTGCCCAGGCCCTCCCCCGCCGGGCCCGCGCCCGAAAGTCCCGCCAGGGCCCGGACCGCCACCGGGGCCTGCGTTTGCGGTTTCCGCTTTTTTCCCGAAGCCAAAGGCCTTGCTTAACCTGAGGTTCAACGTAAATTTTCCCGGGCCGGTCAGAAAATTGATGGGCACAATTTTTTCGCCGGGTTGCGGATTCGCATCAAAACATCCAAAAGGCGTCTGTTTGACGGACTGCGAAGCAGAAGGGCAAATAGCAAATGCGGCTCGCTGGTTGAACTGCAAATCACCGAATGGATCTTGCGAAGTGGTGACGTTGAACGGCGTCCCGGAAGTGGCAATCATGAAGGGGCTCAACCGGAACGCGTAGGGCAGACTCGCGGTGCCGCCAATGAACACGCGATGGCGAATATCAAATGAGGCGCGGCCATAGTCTTCGCCGGGATCGAACGGATTCGAAGGAAAATAGCCGGAGCCGCCGGTGTCGCTTTTCGCGTAGTTCAACGTGTAGTAGCCGAAGGCGGAAAGTTTGGTTCCCATGCGAATACTGCTGTTGACGATGAGCTGGTTCTGGCGGAAAACGCCGTCCGATTGATACTGGAAGATATTGCCTTGATTCGGGAACGGACGCTGACCGCCATTCGCGAGGTCCGGCGCGTTGATATTGTTGGTGAAAAAGGCGTGGACACCGCGCGCGTTTAAATATGTCACGGCTAAATTGGCGGACTTACCGAGTTGGCGCTCTAAACTGACACCGGTTTGCATCGTGTACGGAGTCCGCAGATGCGAATTGGGTTCATAAACCGTTGCGGGGGCGCCCGACTGTTGGAGTTGGCTGACCGGCGGAGTATTGCTCAAATAAAAATTGGGATTGTTCACGATGAACTGCTGTTGGATGCTTCCGTTGAGGCGCTGCTGCTGTGCCACCAGGTCATACCCGAAGCGGTCATAAAACATCCCAAATCCGGCGCGCAGGACGGTTTTGGGAGGATTCTTCGGCGTCCCCCCAATGCCCCAGGCAATTCCCAGCCGTGGCGCAAAGTCGGCATGGTCGGAAATGTTGTTCTGAGTTTCAAATCGAAGACCATAACTTAAAGTGAGATTGGGACGAACGCGCCAGTCATCCTGGGCGTACAGCCCAGCGTCAGACCAATTCACGCGAACGGTAGGATTGCCCACGGGACTAGCGCTCACCGAATAATTGGTCGGCCCGAAACCGCAATTGATGAGACTCTGCTCGCTCCCCCCATTTGCCAGACCCATCACTAACTGTTGATATGCCTGGACACCAGTGATCTGAACGCTTGGACCGGGGCAAGAGGCGCTTGTGGGTGGAGTCAGCCTTCTTCCAAAGGAGAATGCTCCATTGAAGTTGGCGGTCTGGAAGTTTTCGTCACGGTTCGAGCGCACCCTCACGCCAAACTTCACGAAATGTTTGCCTGCGGCCATGGAAGTGTAGTTCTGGATCTCGTAGCGATCGAGCGCGTCGTTGAGCACGCCTTGAACATTACCGCCGGAGGTAAATGCGCCTTGAACTTGAATGGTGGGGGTAGCGCTGACGGGCGTTTGAATTGCAGTCGTCCTAAGGAATTGGAAACGGGTTTCGTTGATGATCTTGGCGTTCACCACCTGGGTATCGCTGATTTGCAGGGTATGTTCGGCGTTGACGATGTTGAAACCTTGATCCCCCAGGTTGAACTGCCCGGTGCCTTCATTTTCGTCGGTGTTGTGAAAATACTGGTAACGCGCCGTGAGCGTGTTGGTGGGCGTCAGCTGGTAGTCGAGGCGTGGACTGATTTCGTACCGCCTGCCTGGATTCGGCACGATAGCGCTAAACGGAACGATCTGAAACGTATTGGGATCCACGAAGGATTGCGTGTTGACGATTTTGAGGTCGATGACGTCGCGACCCTCAGCGTTGAAAAAAAACGAGGCCTTCTTGCTGAGCGGCCCGCCGATATTTCCACTGTACTGGGTCGAATGATTGTCGGGCGAAGACGTTCCAGCGGGAAGAATTGCAAAAGGATTGCGGGCGTTAAACGCAGCGGTGGTTCCCGAAAAGTATACCTGGCCGTGAAATTGGTCGGTGCCAGGCTTGGTGAGAATTTCGATGCGGCCGTATCCGAGCTTGTCGTATTCCGCGGAAAACGGATTCTGATTGATGCGAATTTCGCGGATGGAAGCTTTGGGAGGAAGCGTGCCGGCAGTAAAACCGTCGATATACATCTGGCCACCGTTCGGGCCTGCCGATGGCCCGGCAAGGGTTTGAAGTTCGGATTGCAACTCGTCGGGATCGTCGGAGAGCGCTTCGAGATCCTTGCCTTGCATGACCACCATACCAGCGTTGTTGGAAGGAGCGATATCAACCTTTGTGGAGGAGTCGGAGACCTCGACTTTTTCCTCTTCGACCTGAATGAGAAGCCCGATATTTAAAAGTTGCGTCGGTCCCGCGAGCACCTGGACATCTTCCTTGGTGAAAATGGCGAAACCCTTGGCGACGGCTGTCACGGTGTAGATCCCGGGCGCCAGTCCCTTGAATTCGTAGAATCCGTCGCGATTCGTGGAGGTGTCGAGCGAGGAGCCCCTGGCGTTGGTCAGACGGACGGCGGCTCTTGCGATCACACCGCCGGAGGGGTCGGTTATGACGCCGTTCAGTCCACCAGTGGGAGTCTGCGCTTGCGCAATTCCGCCGAGCCGGAAAATGGACAGAAGAAGAGCCAAGCTCAAAAGTGCAATTTGAATGGGCCGAAAACTCATCTGCGCTCCTGGGTGAAGATTGATGGATTTGAGACGGCGCGGCATTATGGGGTAGCTGCTTCCCCGCCACCACCGCTGCTGAGGCTCCATGGCGAAAGGATGGTGGACGCGCTGCTCTTGGGAGAAGCTTCGAGAATGGGCTCAACGCCACCGAGCAGCGTAATCACTGTGGAAACGCCGTTTGGCCCGCCCTCGGTGGCCACCACCATTACGGCGTCGCCCTTTTGCAAGTCGCCAAGCGTCGCGGCAGGCATGCGGCCAATGGCCTGCTGCAAATCGGCAGCGCCTCCGCCGGCGGGCCTTGCCATTCCGTTGGAGCCACTACCAGGCCCCGCGCCGCCCGTTGGAGTGGCAGCGGATTTCGCGGTTTGCTCCATATTCGCGGCGCCGCCAGCTCCATTCGTAGCCGGCGCGGACGACTGTGCTTCAGTTGAAGTTCCTTTCAGGCGCGCGGCGATTCGTTGCGCCATCGGCGGAGGGAGTTTGCGCAACTGCGATTCCGCGGTGATTTTCAGGGTGATGGATTTTCTCATAACCAGATCCTGGACGGTGATGCTACCCGCGGAAGCGTCGAGGGCGGAAATGGTGCCGGCGATGTTGCGAAACGTTCCGGAGACAATTTCATCGGCAGTGAATTCGGCGCCATCGGGGCTGCGCGAGCCGCGAGCGCGAAGCTGGTCACCTGGTTTGATCTGATCGAGCGGGGCGGGCCTGGCATCATCAAACTTCACGGAGTCTGCCGCATACCGGCGCAAAATGGTGTCCTTGGAAAGATGGACGGCAACGTTCTTTTTTTCGCCAGCGGAGGGCAAGGCAACACTGATGGTGCCGCTGGCCGCATCGACGCCGTTCACCAGCCCTCCGAAACCGTGCTTCTGCCACTCTTCGCGCTCGCGGGATTGCTTTTCGGCAATGTCCGCCTTTTTCATGGCGATCACGGACAGGGCCAGCACGGCTTTTCCATCGTCGGATAGCTTGCCGCGGACCAGAAGGCGGTCGCCCGGTTGGATGTCCCCCAACTGAACGGGCGCGGCGTCCTTCAAATCCTTTTGGCCGGGGGCGATGCGCAGGAGCTTGGTGGAGTCCTGGATTTGTACGGTCACCTCGCTCCCCGCATCCGTGGTCAAAGTAATGGTATTCCCCGAAATGGACTTAATGGTTCCGACGGGCCGCCCGGCGGCGGGAGTTTGGGCTATCGGTTGTGGCGCAGATTGAGCCGTCGGCGGCTGAGCCGATGCCGTGCAACGGCCAATCAAGATCATGCCAGCCGCTGAGATGAGCTGGAGGTTTCGACGCACGAGCCGCATCCAGATATTCATCTTCGAGTCCCCAGATGCCGAGCCGCGCCCGGCACTCTCCATTTCAGTTTCTCAAAGTCCGCTTGAGCCCGCACACCTCGACCGCACACTGAGAATTAGACGTTTCCCGGCGCGAACCATGTTACATCCCCGAAGATAAATTTCCGATTAACGCATGCGCGGATTCGACGGGCCGGGAAGTCTCGGAGAACTATGGCGTTCAAGGTATGAAATGACCGGCTATGACGGCCCTGAAAAGAAAGGGGTTTTGGCCGCCTGAGAGCGGCGATTCATCTCCACGCAACTTCCGAATGGTCTTTCTGGCATGAACATGTGGAATCTCTGGGCGCGACGCAGCGCACAGGCCGTCAAACGCTCAGCACCGGGCAAGGAGCGTCACGCGCAATTGCGTAGCTAAGATCCCGCAAGCGGCCCAGCACGCCGGAATGCGGACCTCTTCCAATCACCAGCACATCCGCTCGCAATCTGCGCGCCTCCTCGGTCAGCATTTCTCGAATCGAGCCGATGGCGATGCTGACCGGAGCGTGCGAACCGGCAGCGCTTTGCAACGCCTCGATGCTGCGGCTCGCTGCTTCTCTTTTCGCCAACTTCAGGCGCTCCTCCAATTCCAATCCGATCCGGAGGTCAGGCGGGTTCGCGGGAATCACATGAGCGAGCGTGAGATTCGCATGGACGGACTGCGCAGCCTGGCTGGCATACCGAAGAACCCTTTCAGAATCTGGGTCCAAGCCGATGGCGCAGACCCATTCGCGATGTTCGAGGTGTCTTGGCGAAATGGTCTCTGCGTGCTGGGTGGTCAATACCGGACAATCCGCATCGTTCAATACCTTCGCTGTCGTGGAGCCAAGCAAGTTCCTGCGGAAGAAGCCGGCGTGTGTAGGCATGATGATGAGATCGAAATTGTTCGTCCTGGCGAGCTGAACGATCTGTTTGGCCGCATCGCCCGGCAACAGGATTCTCGGGCACTCACCGACTGGAAACTCAGACTTGAGGAACGAATCGAGTTTGTCTCGAGCAAGGTTCTGCTGTTCTTCGACAACCTCGGAAAGTGGCCTCACATAGAGTTGAACCGCGTCGTGACTGTAGAGGTCGAAGACGTGAGCCAGTGTCACTTTGGCGTTGAATATAGCTGCTGACCTCTTCACGTAGGCGGCCATGGCAACGCAGGACGGCGAGAAGTCTACGGGGAACAGAATGTTCTGGATCGTGGTCATAGGTTCGCTTCGCACGGCGGATTCAGCAACATGATTGGGCCTGATTTGAAAACGGAATGGCTCTTAGACCCGGTCTGAAGAGCTCGATTCATCAGGCGCGCACAGGGATGACGCCTAGCTCGTTCCGGACAATAGGCGCCACGACGGTGCCGAGGATCTCTATGGCGTCCAACATTTTTTGGTGCGGAAGCGTTGAGACACCCATTTGGAATGTGATGCGGGAGATGCCGCCGAGAACTTCATTCACATAAAGGATCTTTTTGGCGACCGCTTTAGCGTCGCCGATTAAGAGCGCGCCGGTAGGCCCGCGCAGGGCGTCAAATTGGGCGCGTGTGGCGGGCGGCCAGCCGCGTTCCTTGCCGATTTCGGTAAAAGTGTGCGCATAGCCTGGAAAGAATATTTCAGCGGCTTCGTCTGTGGTGTCCGCGAGAAAGCCCACGGAATGAAGGCCTACTGTAAGCCGCTCGGGGGAATGACCGGCGCGGCGCCCAGCCTCGCGGTAGAGGTCTATGAGTGGGCGGAAGCGTTTAGGCTCACCGCCGATTATGGCCACCATAAGAGGAAGTCCGAGCATGCCCGCGCGGACGAAAGATTCGGGGGTTCCGCCGACACCGACCCAAATGGGCAGCGGATCCTGCAGCGGGCGAGGGTAGATTGCCTGGCCGGTAAGTGCGGCGCGGTGTTTTCCGGACCAGTGCACTTTGGTGCTTTCCCGGATTTTCAGGAGAAGGTCGAGTTTTTCCGCAAAGAGCGAATCGTAATCTTCAAGACGCAGCCCGAAGAGGGGATACGACTCAACGAACGAACCGCGACCGGCGACGATTTCAGCGCGGCCCCGGGAGATGAGGTCGAGCGTCGCGAACTCCTGAAAAACACGAACGGGGTCTGAGGCACTAAGAACGGTGACGGCGCTGGTGAGACGGATATTTTCCGTGCGCGCGGCGGCAGCGGAGAGGATCACGACGGGCGCTGAATCGAGGAACTCCGCCCGGTGATGTTCGCCAATGCCGAAGACGTCGAGGCCGACCTTATCGGCAAGCTCAATTTCTTCCAGTAAATGGTGCATGCGCTCGACGGGGCTGAGCGTTAGGCCTGTGGCCGGGTCGGAAATGGCTGCGGCGAAACTGTCGATTCCAATCTGCATCCAGGTGACTCCTCCAGGGCAATGTTTATTGGATGGATCATCGTGCCTGGCGGTCACAAAATCGTTTAGAAAACTTCTTGGAAGGACCACGCAGCGGGCCGTGGCGGCAGTTCAATAGTCCCGAACGGAAGACGCACCAAACGTAGGGAGATTGGATACGTTCCAGCCACCTCCCAACGCCTTGATCAGGAGGACACTCGCGTCCAACCGACGCCGCAAGATATCAATGGCGTTTCGCTCGTTGGCAAGTTCGATCGTCTGCGCGGTAATGACCTGGAGGTAGGGGTCGACGCCACCTTTGTAACGATTGGTAAAAAGTTGGAGTGATTCCTGCGATGACGCGACGGCCTGCTGTTGCTGTTGGGTTTCGTTTTCGAGAATGCGCAAGGCGGCGACGTTGTCTTC
>Ga0210405_10001866_pt1 | contig 22844 bp, 17 predicted proteins | sample IncBWH11MmetaG_FD_155492 | JGI IMG/M metagenome (GOLD analysis project Ga0210405, IMG submission 155492) | Forest soil microbial communities from Barre Woods Harvard Forest LTER site, Petersham, Massachusetts, United States - Inc-BW-H-11-M | ecosystem: Environmental > Terrestrial > Soil >... | reverse complement strand
AGGCGATGGCGGCATCCGAGGCGATGGCGGCATCCGAGGCGATGGCGGCATCCGAGGCGATGGCAGTGTCCGGGGCGATGGCGGTATCCGGGGCGATGGCGGCGTCCGCGGTGATGGTGGTGCCGGAGGTGGTGGCGCTGCCGGCGGTCGAGCCAGCGGCCGTGCTGGCGGATCTCTTCGCGCGCGGGGTGCGCAGCGTCCTGGTCGAGGGCGGCGCCGAGGTGCTGGCGAGCTTCGCGGCCAGCGGTCTTTTCGACCGGGTGGCGGTGGACTGCGCCCCGCTGCTGATCGGCGGCCGCCAGGCTCCCGGTCCGCTCGGCGGCACCGGCGCCGCCGCCCTCGCGGACGCGGCGCGTTTGGACCATCTCGAGGTGAGGCGGCGTGGCGGCGACGTGGTCGTCGAAGCGCTGCGGCAGGGGTGCCTTGAGCGGCTGCTGGCGCGGCTGCCGCACTGAAGGTCGGCTCCGCCGACGGTCGCGAGCCGACAGCCGCCGAAGGTCGCAAGCTAGTGCAGCAGGGGGTGGCAGGGGTACGCGTCGCGGACGTTTGCCCGCCGGGTCCCGGCCGGACTGGCTTCTGCCCGCGGTGGACGTGCCCGGCGAATCTGGGTACATTCACCGCTGCCCGCGCGGCTGCGGCGCGGCTGGGACCATGTTCACCGGACTGATACAGGAGCGCGGCCGGATCCTCGGCGATCCGCGAGCATCGGGGCAGGGAGGAGTGCGGCTGGAGGTCGGTTTGAGCCGGGAGCTGGCCGCCGGCCTTGGCACCGGCGCCAGCCTGGCGGTCTCCGGGGTTTGCCTGACGGTGATCGAGGTGAGCGAGGTGCGGCCCGGGCCGGTGGTGACGCCCGGGAGCGCTGGGGAGCTGGCGCCGGCCGCGCCGCCGGCGATGGCGGTGGTCGTCGAGCTGGCGCCCGAGACGCTGGCGCGCACCACGCTTGGCGGGCTGCGGGTTGGTGCGGCGGTGAACCTCGAGCCGGCGCTGCGGGCGGGCGAGCCGCTGGGCGGTCATCTGGTGCAGGGGCACGTCGACGGCACGGCCGCGGTGGTGGCGCGGCGGGACCTTGCCGAGCACCGGGTGCTCGCGTTCTCGCTGCCGGCGCCGCTGGCGCCATTCCTGGTGGAGAAGGGGTCGGTGTGCGTGGACGGGGTCAGCCTGACCGTCGCCGCGCTGGCGCCGGACGCCTTCGAAGTGGCCTTGCTGCCGCACACCTTGGCGGTGACCACCCTGGGCGGGCTGCTACCGGGCGACGCCGTGAACCTCGAGGTGGACGTGCTGGCCAAGTACGTGCACCGCATGCTGGCCGCCCGCGGCGCAGGCCCTTCCGGGTGACCGCCGCTTTCGCCGGGCGACCGCCGGCCGGCGACGGCGACGTCGGCCTGCCGCGGCTCGCGGCGCGGCTTCCCGAGCCCGGCCACCTGTGGATCCGCCATGCGCCCAGGGTCTGGCAGGGGCCGGAGCGCCCATGGCTCGACCTCGCCGCCGGCCGCCTGGGCAGGAATAGCGGCCGGGAGCCGGCCGGCGACGCGGCACTTCCCGGGGCGCCGCCTGACGACCTGCTTTACCTGCCACCGGTCCCGGCGCGGCTGGCTGGTTGGCGCGACGGGCTGGCGGCGCGCGCGCTGGCCGGCGGCGCGCCGGTCCTGTTGCAGCTGCTGCCCGGGGACGAAACCGGGTTACCGCCGGGCGGCGGCGCGGTGGTGGTGATCGACCTCTTGGCGGATCTCCTCGACGGCGGCGGCGAGCTGGCGACGGCTTGGCCGTGGGCGTCGCGGGCGCCGATCGCCGCCGCCAACGGTCTCGGCGTCGTCGGTGGCGCCGACGTCGTGGGGGCCGAGACCGGCGGCGAGGGCGGGGCGACGGGGGGAATCTCGGGCGCCGGCCCGGCGGCTATCGCCGGCGGCGCCGTCGCGGTGTGGCCGCTGGTGCCGGGCATCACCGACGACCCGGAGCGGTGGGAGCGCTCGTGCGCGCGGCTGGCTGGCGCGGGTTTCTCGGTGCTGCAGGCGCTGGTGCCGGCGCTGGGGCCCGGCGATCGGCGGCGCCTGGCGCAGCGGCTCGTGGGTCCGGGGGAAGGGAAAGCCTTCGAGGCGCTGTTCCATCGCCAGAACCGTGAGCCGTCGAGCGAGCGGGAGCTGGCGCGGGTCGCGCACCGCCATGGCCTGGCGCCCTTCCTGCCGCGTCCGCTGCCGCAGCCGGCACTGCCGCCGCTGCCGCGCCCACCGCTGCCGCGGGCCGAGAACCGCCGCCTCGCGGGGCTGCTGGCCCTCGCCGGTGAGCTCTGGCTGCGGCTGGGACGGCCGGTCGAACAGGCGCAGGCGCTGTTTCGGGCCGCCCGCTGGCTGGACGGCACCACCTACGACGTTGCCGCGCTCTGCCGCGAGGGCAACCTGGCGGTGGTGACCGCGCTCGATCCCCTCGCCCGCCGCGCCGTGGCCGAGGCGGCAGCCGGCGGCGAGCCGGCGCTGCTTGTCGAGCTGATGGCCGAGTACCTGGGCTGAGCCAGGCTCTGCCGTCTCGCACAGCCTCACGCAACGGCAACTCCTTGCGGGCGGCGTGACGGTTCCTGAGGTCGAGAAATTTGGCTTCCCTTCCTGGGGCGGATACTGCGGCTCCTCAGGAGGGCTCCACGGAGCATCTCTGGCTCCTCTTGCGCCTTGATCTTGTCAGCCCGATCGTGCCTAATGCCCGACATGCCAGCGGACCTGCCGATCGACCTGCGGTCGGACACCGTGACCCGGCCCGACGACGAGATGCGGCGGGCGATGGCCACCGCCGAGGTGGGCGACGACGTCTATGGCGAGGACCCCACGGTGGCGGCGCTGGAAGCCGCGGCGGCGGTGGCGGTGGGGCACGAGGCGGCGCTCTTCGTCCCCTCGGGCACGATGGGCAACCAGATCGCCCTGCGCCTCCTCGGCACGCCCGGGCAGGAGGTGATCTGCGACGCCCGCAGCCACATGTTGATACTGGAGATGGGCGCGATGTCGGCGCTCTCGGGCCTGCTGCCGCGGGCGATCGATTCGCCGCAGGGGCTGCTCGACCCGGCGGCGGTCGAGGCCGCCGTCTGCTCCGGCGCCGGCTACCGGGTGCGCACCTGCCTGCTGGCGGTGGAGAACACCCATAACCTCGCCGGCGGCAGCGTCTACGGCCGCCCGCACCTCGAGGCGCTGCTCGCCGTGGCCCGCCGGCACGGCCTGCCGGCGCACCTCGACGGCGCCCGCATCTTCAACGCCGCGGTGGCGCTCGGCACCACCGCGGCGGCCCTCGCCGCCGGCTTCAGCTCGACCATGTTCTGCCTGTCGAAGGGCCTCGGGGCGCCGGTCGGCTCCCTGCTGTGCGGCGGCCGCGACCTGATTCGCGAGGGGCGCCGGGTGCGCAAGATGTGCGGCGGCGGCATGCGCCAGGCGGGGGTGCTGGCGGCGGCGGGCCTGGTGGCGCTGCGCCGGGGGCCGGCCCACCTGGCCGCGGATCACGCTCATGCCGCGCTGCTGGCAGCCGCGGTCGCCTCCCTGCCGGAAGTCGAGATCGATGCGGCCGGGGTGCGCACCAACATCGTCGTCTTCCGGGTCGGCCCGGGGCTGGCCGCCAGATTGCCGCCGGGGGATCCGGGCGCTCCGGCCGATGCGACGGCGGAGCCGGCCGCCGCCGTGGTGGCCCGCTTGCGCGCCGCCGGCGTGCTCGCCACCCCGGTGAGCCGCGACCAGGTGCGCATGGTGACGCACCGCGACGCCGGCCGCCCCCAAATCGATCAGGCCATTCTCCGGTTGCGGCAGGCGCTGGCGCCTTGAGCGCTGCCGCCGGCCGCCACCGGCTATCGGATCACCCCCCGCAATCCCCCCCGACCCCCTCACACCCACTCTTCGGGGCAGTCTCGTCTAGCCGTGCCCGCCGGCGCGGGGCAGCCGCGCGACCAGGTCGATCTCGACCAGCGCACCGCGCGGCAGGGCGGCCGCCTGGACGGTCGAGCGCGCCGGCCGGTGGTCGCCCATGGCTTCGCCATACAGCGCGTTGAGGCGGGGGAAGTCGGCGAGGTCGACGACGTAGACCGTCGCCTTGACCACGTCGGAGAAGCCGCAGCCGGCGGTGCTCAGCACCTGGCGGAGATTCTCGAGCGCCCGCCGGGCCTGGGCCTCGAAGCCGCCGGGAACCAGCTCGCCGGTGGCGGGGTCGAGGCCCACCTGGCCGGAGGTGTAAAGCCAGCCGTCGACGGAAACCGCCTGGGAGTACGGGCCGATCGCGGCCGGAGCCTGGTCGGTGTGATGGAATTGCATGCCTGAGACGCTCCTTTCGAGGGCGGGTGGCGCTCCGTCGGGCTGCCACACCGCGATGTGCGGGAGGTTGCGGTAGCGCTCGGCGTGGTCCAGGCCGTAGCCGACCACGAAGAGGTTCTCGATCGCGAAGCCGCGGTAGTCGATCGGCACCTCGACCTGGCGCGCCGCCGCCTTGTCGAGCAGCGCGCACAGCCGCACGCTGCGCGCGCCGCGGTGGCGCAGCAGATCCAGGATGGTGGCCACCGTGTAGCCGGTGTCGACGATGTCCTCGACCAGCAGCACGTCCCGGCCGCGGATCGGCAGGTCCAGGTCCTTGCGGATGCGCAGCTCGCCGCGGTTGGCGCCGCCCTCGCCGTAGCTCGCGGTCTGCAGGAAGTCCACTGCCACCGGCACCCGCAGGCGCTTGAGCAGGTCGGCGAGGAAGAAGACCGACCCCTTGAGCACGCCCACCGCGATCAGCGGATCGTCCGCCGGCCGCTGCCGGCCGCCGCTGGTGGCCCTTCCCGGGCCACTCGCCGCCCTTCCCGGGTCGCTCGTGGCCGTTCCTGGACCAGTCGCCGCGCTGCCCGGGTCGCTCGCGGCCGTTCCCGGGCCACCCGTCGCCCCTCCCGCCCGGCTGTAGTCGGCGTCGATCCGTGCGGCCAGCTCGGCCACCCGGCGCGACAGCTCCGCCGCCGGGATCAGCACCCGCATGGAGTGGTGCACGCCCCGTCTCCAAGAGCGCCCGTCGCCTGCCGTCGCCGCCGCCGCATCATTGCATGATATCCTCGGCCGAACCTCGGAGCCGAAGGGCGTACTCGAAGCTGCCATGGCCACAGTTCAGGAGCTCGGCGCTCTCCATCGACGCTACGCCGACACCTCGCATCGCTTCCGCGCCGCCTGGACCTTCCATCAGTTCCTGCAGAGCCTTGGCAAGGGCAACCAGGCCAAGATCGCCGACGCTCACTCGCTCGACTTCCAGAACCTCTACGCCGAGCTCAAGGAGATCTCGCAGAACCTCAACACGGCGGAGAGCGATCCCCTCCAGGTCCGGCTCGAGGGTATCGACCACCGGCTCGGGGAGCTGATCGCGGACCTCGACGAGCAAGATACCAGGATCGCCCCGTACTACCTGCGCCAGTTCTTCCGCCGGGTCAAGACCTACGACGAGAAGATCATCACCCAGCTGGTCAAGTTCTACCTGTATGCCCAGCAGGGCGAGATCTGGCCGACCGAGCGCCTCGACAAGGTCGATTTCCTGCTCGCCCGCCTGAGCGAGGAGGAGGACGATCGCACCGGCGAGCCGCGGCTGCGCGACCACCGGCGGCTGGGCGAGATCTTCCACGGCCTGTGGGCGATGCTCGGAGTGCCGCTGCCGGAGTCCGCCTTCGTCGGCGACAAGCGCCGCGAGATCGAGGGCATCCGTCAGGAGGTCAACGAGATCGAGACGCTCGACCGGCTGAGCGAGACCAACCTGATCCCGCGTTACCGGCGGCTCAAGCACGAGCTGGGCAACCTGCTGTTCGAGCCCGCCCTGCTGCTCGCCATCCAGGAGACCAACCTGGTGCTCAAGAGCCGCATCCAAAACCTCTATGGCAAGGAGGAGCGGCGGATCGTCGCCGAGTACCAGCGCGTCTTCGAGCTCGAGCGCGAGGTGCCGGTGGACCGCGAGCTGGACCAGGAGCTGATCCAGTTCCGCCAGGAGATCGAGCGCTTCGAGGCGCAGCTGCAAAGCCAGGAGCTGAAGCTCGAGGACCTGGCGATGATCCGCGGCCGGGTCCGCGAGCTGATGCCCCGCCTCGCCGCCGCCGGCGGGCGCGGCGGCGCCATGCTCGCCGGCGAGGGAGAGGCGTCGCCCGGCGCCGCCGGTCCGGCCGGCGCGGGCTCCGGCTCGGCCGGCTACACCGCCACCGGCGCGACCGCCTACGCCGGCGCCGCCAGCTACACCGGTTCGGACTACCGGCGGGCGCCGCTCGCCGACGACGACGGCTACCTGTCGGCGGTGGGGGCGTCGGCCCCGGAGTCGCCGCTCGCGGCGCAGGAGGACCTGCTCGGCGAGTTCTATCGCAAGCTGGTGGACGCCCTGCGCGAGGTCGATACCGAGCTGGCGCCGGAGCGGGTGGTGGTGCTGCAGGACGTCTTCCCGCTGCGCATCGAGCCGCGCGAGGTGATCGCCTACCGCCGGCTGCACAGCCGCGCCAACTGCGACCGCGAGCTCGAGCAGTTCCTGCTCGAAGGCGCCGCCCTGCGCATGCGGATCAACGAGGAGGCGCAGGAGATCTCCGGCATCCTGGACGAGACCTCGGTGACCGGCGATTCGATCGTCTTCGCGCGCGCCCGCTGGACGGCGCGCACCGCCGACGCCTACCTGTGGCGCTTCCACCACGTGCTCGACGAGGCGGTGCTGTCCGGCAGCGTCACCGAAGGCCGCCAGTTGCAACTGCTGCGCATGCGGCTGATGCGCGACTATTCAGGCCTCTGGCTGCTGGCCTACAAGCCGCTGCTCAAGCGCAACCCCGGCGGCACGATCGCTTAGCTGCCAACGTAGATTTCAGACATTGCCACCTGGCACCCGATCGAGGGCATGACGACGGATGCCGTGAGCTCTGTTACCTCGGTAAGCAGCCACTTCTTTCGATCCTCTTGCCGGATGTACTGCTCGACCTTCGGCTGGTCCTGCGAAACGAACAGGCACTCGCGCAGTGATTCCAGGCTGCGGTAGTGCTCAAGCTTGGTACCGCGGTCATAAGCCGCGGTGCTGGGCGAGAGCACTTCGATCAGCACCGTTGGATTGGTCAGCGTATCGAAGTGTTTATCCGTCAGGATGGGTTCGCCACAGACCACGACGATGTCCGGGTAGGTATAGAGGCCGGTCACGGAAACCAGGACCCGCAGGTCGCTTGAGTAGACCCGGCATGATCCGCCTCTAAGTTGATTGCCGATTGCCAGCACGAGATTGGTCACGATGTCGTTGTGGCGCAGGCTGGCGCCCGTCATCGCGATCATCTCGCCGTCGAGGTAGTCGCTCTTGGTCTCCGCCGCCCGTTCGAGGGCAAGATATTCTTCCGGGCTCAGCCGAGGTCTGGAATCGACTGCCATGGCGTTAGGATAACAGAATGACCACCGCCGCCGACCCCTCCCACCGCCTCACCTACGGCAGCTATCTGCACGTGCCGGAGCTGCTGTCGCTGCAGCGCGAGCTGTCGCTGCCCGCGCACCACGACGAGCTGCTGTTCATCGTCAGCCACCAGGTCTACGAGCTGTGGTTCAAGCAGCTGCTGCACGAGATCGCCGCGGTGTGCGATTGGCTGGACCGCGACCAGCCGCTGCGCGCCGGCCAGCTGTTCGACCGCGTGCACGCGATCCTGCATCTGCTGATCGAGCAGATCCCGCTGCTCGAGACCATGTTCGCGGTCGATTTCGCCAAGTTCCGCGATCACCTGCGCCCGGCGAGCGGGTTCCAGTCGGTGCAGTTCCGCAAGCTCGAGTTCCTGTGTGGCGCCAAGAACCCACGCCTGATCGATCGGGTGGGCGAGGACGAAGAATCGCGCCACGAGCTGGCCGAGGCGCTACAGCAGCCCACTCTTTACGATCACTTTTTGCGCCACCTGGCGCGCAGCGGCCTGCCCATCCCGGCGACGGTGCTGGACCGCGACGTCAGCCAGCCGCACCTGGCCGACGACGGCGTGGTCGATGCCCTGGTGCAGCTGTATCAGGATTCCGGCCGGCATTACCCGCATTTCCGTCTCGCCGAGCACCTGCTGCAACTCGACGAGCGCTTCGGGATCTGGCGCTTCCATCACGTCAAGATGGTCGAGCGGATGATCGGCTCGCGCGCCGGCACCGGCGGCTCGTCCGGCGCCAAGTACCTGGCCTCGACCCTCGGCATGCGCTTCTTCCCCGAGATCTGGATGGTCCGCGACCGCCTCACCGCCGGCTACGGCGGCTGAGCGCCGGAGACTTCGAAAGGCCCCGCAGGCTCCCGAGATCAGTCGTCGAGCAGGTCCGGGCTTGCCAGCAGGGCGCCCAGCAGCCGGCGCAGGTCCGCGGCGCCGGCCGCGGCGGCGGCGAGCACGTCGTCGTGGGTCAGGGCGCGCGGGCCGGGCTGCGCCAGGCGATCGGCTGGTATGGCGGTGGCGCCGGCGGCCTGGGCCGCAGCGGCTTCCGCAACGTCCGCGCCGGTGCCGGCGGCCTGGGCCGCGGCATCGTCCGCGACGACGCCGGCGGCCGGGTTGGCCACCAGCGACAGGGCGAGGCAGGCGACGCCCATCTGGCGGGCGGCGACGACCTCGAGCACGGTGGACATCCCGACCAGGTCGCCGCCCAGGGCGCGCAGCATCCGCACCTCGGCCGGCGTCTCGTAGCTCGGTCCGAGCACGCCGGCGTAGACGGCGTCGCCGAGCGCCAGCCGCAGCTCGCCGGCCAGCCGGCGGGCCAGCGCGGCGAGGCGCGGGTCGTAGGCGCCCGAGAGGTCGGGGAAACGCGGCCCCCACTCCGGCGGCAGCTGGCCGCGCAAGGGGTTCTCGCCGGTCAGGTTGAGGTGATCGCGGATCAGCAGCAGCTCGCCCGGGCGCCGCTCGGCCCGCAGCGCGCCGCTGGCGTTGGTCAGGATCAGCACGCGCGCTCCGAGCTGGGCGGCCAGGCGCACCGGAAAGACCGTCTGCTGCGCGTCGTAGCCCTGGTAGGCATGCAGGCGGCCGCGGCAATACACCACGCGGCGCTCGGGCAGCGGCCGCAGCAGCTCCACCTGGTGGGGATGGCCGGCCAGCGGGTGGGCCGCGAACGGCAGGAAGTAAGAGAGGTCGATCGGTCCGCGCTCCGCCTCCCCGAGATCGACGCCCAGGCCGGACCCGGAGATCAGCGCCACCCGCGGCCGCGCCCAGCCCAGGGCGTCCCAGGCCTCGACCGCCGTCTTCAACGATTCCGCCAGCTGGTCGGCGCTCGCGAGCATGTGCCGCGGGATGCTATCAGCCCGGCGATGAGCTATCGTGTGCCCGCGCCGGGCAGTAGGGCTTTCCGAGAGCCCGATCCCCGAAAGAGAAGGTGGCCGTAGAAGGGAGGACCGGCCCGGCCCTCCCGGCAGTGCCGGAGCGTGGCCCCTCGGAGGCGTATGTCTGAGCTCGACGAACAGATCCAGAACCGCCGCGCCAAGCGCGAGCGCCTCGCGGCGGCCGGGGTCGCGGTCTATCCCCACCGCTACGACTGGGACCTGCAGCCGGCCGAGGTCTGCTCCCGCTACGGCGACCGCACCGCCGAGGAGCTCGACGCCGCGGCCGTCCGGCTGCGGGTGCCGGGGCGGGTGTTGGCGATCCGCGAGCACGGCAAGACCGCCTTCCTGGACCTGCACGACGGCCGCGCCAAGCTACAACTGCTGGTGCGCAAGGACCAGCTGGCCGACGCCGGCCGCCTGGTGCTCGAGAACCTGGACCTGGGCGACCTGGTCGGCGCCGCCGGCCTGCTGCTGCGCACCCGCACCGGCGAGCTGTCGCTGCGCGCCGACGACCTGACCCTGCTCGCCAAGGCGCTGCGCCCGCTGCCCGAGAAGTGGCACGGCCTGGCCGACGTCGAGGCCCGCTACCGTCAGCGCTACCTGGACCTCGCCACCAGCCCGGAGTCGCGGCGGGTGTTCGAGGTGCGTGCGGCGCTGGTGGCGGGCATCCGCGAGTTCCTCGACACCCGCGGCTTCCTCGAGGTCGAGACGCCGATGATGCAGGTGCTGGCCGGCGGCGCCGTGGCGCGGCCGTTCCGCACCCACCACAACGCGCTGGACCTGGACCTCTACCTGCGCATCGCGCCCGAGCTGTACCTCAAGCGCCTGCTGGTGGGCGGCATCCCGCGGGTCTACGAGATCAACCGCAACTTCCGCAACGAAGGCATCTCGACCCGCCACAACCCCGAGTTCACCATGCTCGAGTTCTACGCCGCCTATGCCGACTGCGGCGACATGATCGGCTGGACCGAGGAGATGGTGAGCGGCCTCGCCGAGCGCGTGCTGCCGATGCTCGGGACCGCGGGGACACCGGGCGTGCCGCCGGCGCCGCCGGATTCCGCGACGATGCCAGGGTCGCCGGAGAACTCGGAGACGCACGGCACGCGGGAGGTGCATCCTCCCGCCGCTGCCAGTCAGAGCGCGCTCGACTACCGGCGCCCCTGGCCGCGCTACGGCGTGCGCGAGGCGCTGACCCGCTTCGGCGGCGTCGACCCGGCGCGGCTCGAGGACGCGGCGGCGCTGGCCGAGGAGCTGTCGGCACGCCGGCTGCCGGCGCCTCCCGCCGGCGGCTACGGCCACCTGCTGATGGCGCTGTTCGACCACCTGGTCGAGCCGCACCTCACGCAGCCCACTTTCATCCTGGACTATCCGGTCGAGGTCTCGCCGCTCGCCAAGCAGCGCGCGGACGACCCGCGCTTCACCGAGCGCTTCGAGCTCTACGCCGGCGGCATGGAGATCGCAAACGGCTTTTCCGAGCTCAACGATCCGGACGTGCAGGCGGATCGCTTCCGCCAGCAGCTGGCGGCGCGCGAGCGCGGCGACGCCGAGGCCCACCTCTTCGACCACGACTACGTGCGGGCGCTCGAGCACGGCATGCCGCCGGCCGGCGGCACCGGGCTCGGCATCGACCGCCTGACCATGCTGTTCACCGGCCGCGCCTCGATCCGCGACGTGATCCTGTTCCCGCTGCTGCGTCCCGAGGCCCATGGCGCTCGAGGCGAGCCGTGACCTCAGGCGGTGCCCGCGCTTCCCGGCTGCTGCTGCGCAGGATGCCGCTGCCGGCGATGCTCGCCCTGCGCTACCTGCGCAGCACCCGCCGCGACGCCTTCGCCAGCTTCCTGTCGGCGGTGGCGGCGCTCGGCATCGCCCTCGGCGTCACCGCCCTGGTGCTGTCGCTGGCGGTGATCTCGGGTTTCCAGGAGGCGCTGCGCGGCGAGCTGCTCGGACGCACGCCGCAGCTGCTGGTCGACCTGCCGCCCGGCCTCGGCCTCGCCGCGGCGCAGGCGGCGCGCGAGGCGGTGCGGCGGGCGCCGGGAGTCACCGGCGCGCAGCTACAGGTGCGCGGCGGCGGCTGGGTGGTGGACCGGGGCAAGGTCCACGCCGTCGAGCTGATCGGCTTCGAGGGCAGGGTGCCGCGCTCCTTCCCGGGCGCCGCCGGCGGTCCCGAGGGCCTCTACCTGCCGGTGTCGCTCGCCGAGCGCTGGGGCCTGGTGCCGGGCGCCAGCGTGTCGCTGGTGTCGCCGCGGCCCACCCTGACGCCGCTCGGGCCGCAGCCGCGCCTGCGCACGCTGCCGCTCGCCGGCACCTATCGCAGCGGCCGGGCGCAGGAGGACCGCGAGCGCGCGGCGCTGCCGCGCGCCGTCGCCGAGACGCTGCTCGGCGGCGGCGAGCGCCAGATCGAGGTGGCGGCCGCCGACCTCGACGCGGCGACGGCGGTCGCGGCGCGGCTGCCGCCGCTGCTGCCCGCGGGCAGCCAGGTGCGCACCTGGAAGGAGCTGAACCGGCCGCTGCTGTTCGCCCTGCGGCTCGAAAAGGTGATGATGTTCGTGGCGGTGTCGCTGATCGTGCTGGTGGCGGCGCTGGCCCTGGTCGCGGACCTGGCGCTGATCATCTCGAGCAAGCGGGCGGAGATCGGCATGCTGGCGACGATGGGCGCCACGCCGGCGGCGCTGCGCCGCGCCTTCGTGCTGCTGGGCGGCCTGGTGGCCGGCAGCGGCATCCTGCTCGGCACCCTGCTCGGCGTCGGCGGCGCCCTGGTGCTCGACCGCTACCGGCTGGTGCCGGTGCCGGGCCGGGTCTACTTCCTGGATTACGTGCCGTTCCTGGTCAAGCCGTTCGACCTGGCGCTGGTCCTGCTGCTCACCCTCGCCCTGGCGCTGGGCTCGGCGCTCTACGCCGCGCAGCGCGCCGCCACGCTCGACCCCATCCAGGCGCTGCGGCGATGAGCGCGCCGGGCTCCGCATGAGCGTCACCCTGCTGGCCCGCGGCCTGACCAAGACCTATCAGGACGGCGAACGGCGGGTGCCGGTGCTCAGGGGCGTCGACCTGACCGTCGAGCCCGGCCAGCTGGTGGCGGTGGTCGGGCCCTCGGGCTCCGGCAAGTCGACGCTGCTGCATCTGCTCGGCGCCCTGGACTGGCCCGACGCCGGCTCGGTCGAGGTCGACGGCAAGCCGCTCGCCGGCCTCTCGGGAGGACAGCTGGCGTCCTTCCGCAACCACACCATCGGCTTCGTCTTCCAGTTCCACCAGCTGCTGCCCGACTTCACCGCGCTCGAGAACGTCATGCTGCCCGGCCGCATCGCCGGCCTGCCGCCGCGCCAGGTGCGCGACCGGGCGGACGCGCTGCTGGCGGAGGTGGGCCTCGCCGAGCGCCTGGACCATTTCCCCAACGAGCTCTCCGGCGGCGAGCGCCAGCGGGTGGCGCTGTGCCGCGCCCTGGCGCTGTCGCCGCCGCTGCTGCTCGCCGACGAGCCCACCGGCAACCTGGATCCGGCGAGCGGCGACCAGGTCTTCGCGCTGCTGCTCGAGATGCAGGCCCGCCACCGCACCACGGCGGTGCTGGTGACCCACAACCCGGCCATCGCCGCGCGCTGCGGCGCGGTGCAGCGCCTCGAGGGCGGCGTGCTGCGCCCGGAAGGGGCGCCGGCAGCCTGAGCGCCGGCCGGCGGGACCGGCGCGCGCACCGGGCGAGCGAGTTGCATGGAACCCCTTGCGGAACGCTCATGGAACCACTTGGGAGACAGCCTGTGCGCGGCCGGGGAGGGGAGCGGCGGTGTGCTAGAATCCAGTGGTTTGAAGGCCGAATAGAAGGGGTCCGTTCGTATGTTTGAGAAGTACAACGAAAAGGCGCGAAGGGCCCTCTTCTTTGCCCGTTACGAAGCCAGCAAGCTCGGCAGCCGGGTCATCGAATCGGAGCACATCCTCCTCGGCATCCTGCGGGAAGGCGAGGAGACGGTCAACGAGATCTTCCGCCGCTTCCAGGTCAAGCCGGAGGACATCCGCCGCGAGATCGAAGGCGAGCGGGTGTTCGTCGAGCGCATCTCCTCGACCGCCGAGCTGCCGCTCTCGGAGGAGTCGAAGAAGATCCTGGCCTACGCCTCGCACGAGGCGGAGAGCATGCTCCACCCGACCGTCGGCTCCGAGCACCTGCTGATCGGCATCCTGCGCGTCGAAGGCTGCACCGCGATGCGCATCCTGGCCCAGCAGGGCTTCGACGTCTACACCGTGCGCGAGGAGGCGCTGGCGATCGCCAAGGAGCGCGAGGCCTCGCAGCAGAAGAAGGAGCTGCCGTTCCTCTCGGAGTACGGCCGCGACCTCACGGCGCTCGCCGCCGAGGCCGCGTTCGATCCGCTGATCGGCCGCGACGAGGAGGTGGACCGCATCGTCCAGATCCTCTCCCGGCGGACCAAGAACAACCCCATCCTGCTCGGCGAGCCCGGCGTCGGCAAGACCGCGATCGTCGAGGGCCTGGCGCAGCGCATCGTCGAAGGGCGGGTGCCGATCTTCCTCGCCCAGAAGCGGATCGTCGCGCTGGACCTGTCGCTGATCGTCGCCGGCACCAAGTACCGCGGCCAGTTCGAGGAGCGGCTCAAGGGGATCTTGAAGGAGCTCAAGGACAGTCGCGAGCTGATCGTGTTCATCGACGAGATCCATTCGCTGATCGGCGCCGGCTCGGCCGAAGGCTCGCTCGACGCCGCCAACATCCTCAAGCCGGCGCTGTCGCGCGGCGAGATCTCCTGCATCGGCGCCACCACGCTCAAGGAGTACCGCAAGTACATCGAGAAGGACCGCTCGCTGCTGCGGCGCTTCCAGGCCATCCAGGTGGCGCCGCCGTCGCCGGAGCAGACGCTGCAGATCCTCGACGGGGTCAAGGACCGCTACGAGGCCTTCCACAAGGTGCGCTACCGCCCCGAGGCGCTGCGCACCGCGATCTACCAGTCGAGCCGCTACATCTCGGACCGCCACCTCCCCGACAAGGCGATCGACGTCATCGACGAGGCGGGGGCGCGGGTCAAGCTGCGGCGGGTGCGCGACACCCAGAACCTGCGCCGCCTCGAACAGGACATCCGCCAGGTGGTCAAGGAGATGAAGGTCTCGATCTCGGACAAGGATTTCGAGCGCGCCGTCTACCTGCGCGAGCGCGAGATCGAGCTGCGCGAGGACCTCGAGCGCATGAGCCTGATCGCCGACGAGACCGGCGTGCTCGAGGTGACGCGCCACGACATCGAGGACGTGATCTCGTCGTGGACCGGCATCCCGGTGGCGGCGTTGCAGAGCGAGGAGGCCGAGCGGCTGCTGCACATGGAGGAGACGCTGCGCCAGCGCGTGGTCGGCCAGGAGCGGGCGATCGCCGCCATCAGCCGCGCCATCCGCCGCTCCCGGCTGGGGGTCAGCAATCCCGAGCGGCCGGTGGGCTCGTTCATCTTCCTGGGGCCCTCCGGGGTCGGCAAGACCGAGGTGGCGCGGCGGCTGTCGGTGTTCCTGTTCGGCAGCCAGCGGGCGCTGGTGCGCTTCGACATGAGCGAGTACATGGAGAAGCACGCGGTCTCGAAGCTGATCGGCTCGCCGCCCGGTTACGTCGGCCACGAGGAAGGCGGCCAGCTGACCGAGCGGGTGCGCCGGCAGCCCTACTCGCTGATCCTCTTCGACGAGATCGAGAAGGCGCATCCGGACGTCGCCAACCTGCTGCTGCAGATCCTCGAGGACGGCACCCTCACCGACGCCTACGGCAACACCGTGGACTTCAAGAACACGCTGGTGCTGATGACCTCCAACATCGGCAGCAAGCTGGTGCTGCGCGGCGGGCGGATGGGCTTTGGCGAAGGCAACGCCCAGGCGAGCTTCCAGCGCATCGAAGAGGAGATCCTGGCCGAGCTGCGGCGCACCTTCAGCCCGGAGTTCATCAACCGCATCGACGAGGTGATCGTGTTCAACCCGCTGGGCGAGCACGAGCTGCGCTCGATCGTCGACATCCTGCTCGACGACGTGAACCTGACGCTCGCCGAGCGCGGCCTGCACCTCGAGGTCTCGCCGGCCGCCAAGCAGTGGCTGCTGGACCGGGCCTGCGTCGAGCCTTCGACCGGCGCGCGGCCGTTGCGGCGCGCCATCCAGCGCCACGTCCAGGACGCGGTGTCGGAGATCCTCATCCATCAGCACGGAGAGACGATCGAGCGCATCGACGTCGACCTCGCGGACGGCGAGCTCAAGTTCCAGGTCCGTGACCGCGAGCTTGCGCCCCAGCACTAGTGCGCCGCGCTCGCGCCGGGCAGCTCCCTCGATATACCCCAACGGGCTATCGCCAACCGTCGCTGTAGGCGCCGATCATCGCCGGATGGCCTGAAAGAGAGCGAGGCAGAAACGAGATGACGTCCGATCCTTTGCCGGCAAAGCCATGCAGCGTCCGTCGCGGCCTGTCGCTGGCGATGCTGCCATGGATGATCGTCAGCGGCCTGCCGCTGCTCGCCGCCGCCCCAACCTTGCCAACCTCGCCGGCTCCCGCCGCGACTCCCGCGCCCCCCGCGACTCCCGCACCGGCGCCGGCGGACAGCGATGAGGTGACGCCGGCCTCGCCGGCGCCGCCCGTCGTGCCGCTGCTGACCCCGGCTCCCCAGGCGCCGGCCTCGCCGGCACCGGGCCAGGGATCGGCTGGCGGCGGGCGCAGCGCCGGCCCGGCCGGCGCCGGAAGCCCGTCCGAGACGGGAGGGGTGGCGTCGAACGTCAATGGCAGGAAGATCGCGGCGCTCGAGTTCAAGGGGCTGAAGACCCTCTCCGAGGAGACGCTGCTGTACTACCTCGGGCTCGAGATCGGCCAGACGCTGGACGAAGCGAGCCTGAACCGGGCGATCAAGTCGCTGTGGGACCGCGGCCTGGTGGACGACCTCAGGGTCGACTATTCGCCGGCGGGCACCGCCGGCGGGGTCAAGCTGACCATCATCGTGCAGGAGCGCCCGATCCTGAAATCCATCGATTACGAGGGCCTCAAGCGGCTGTCGAAGACCGACATCCAGGACAAGATCGCCACCCAGCGCATCAAGGTGCACGAGGGCGAGCCGATGAGCCTCGGCGAGCTGCAACGTGTCAAGACGCTGATCGAGGACATGTACCGCGAGAAGGGTTTCCGCTTCGCGCAGGCGAGCTACACCGTCCAGGACCTGACCGGCAACGACAAGAAGGTGGTGTTCAAGGTCGACGAGGGCGACCGCGTGCGCATCGCCAAGATCAACTTCACCGGCAATCACGTCATCGGCGGCTTGCGGCTGCGCTTCGCGATGAAGGACACCAAGGAATCGAACATCGTCTACCGGCTGATGAAGAAGGACGTCTACGATCCCGCCAAGCTGCAGGAGGATCTGGACAAGGTGCGCGACCTGTACCACAGCGAGGGCTACAAGAACGTCGCCATCGGCGAGCCCACCATCGAGGTCAAGGCCAAGCACCCGAACGCCGCCCCCAAGGACCAGCAACGGCGGATGTTCATCACCATCCCGGTCGAGGAGAACGATCGCTGGACGCTGGGCCAGATCTCGCTCGACGGCAACAAGATCTATCCCGACGCCGCGCTGATGCGCGCCTTCTCGATCAAGCCCGGCGCCTGGCTGCGCTCGAAGGTGATCGAGGACCAGGTCAAGAAGGTGACGGACACCTATCACAACACCGGCTACGTCTACGCCCGCGTCGATCCCGAGATGGTGGAGCGCCCCGGCCACGTCGCCGACCTGGTGGTGCACATCTCCGAGGGCGAGCAGTTCAAGGTCGGCCGTATCGAGTTCTCCGGCAACGACCGCACCCGCGACAAGGTGCTGCGCCGTGAGGTGCGGCTGTACGAGGGCGGGCTGGTGAACATCGCGGCGGTCAAGAACAGCGTCATCAAGATCAATCAGCTGGGTTACTTCAAGCTCGACGAGGAAGACCCCGTCGACATCGAGACCAACAGCGAGAAGAAGGAAGTGAACCTGGTGTTCAAGGGCCGGGAGGCGAACCGCACCGAGTTGCAGTTCGGCGGCGGCTGGAGCGAGATCGACGGCTTCTTCGTCCAGTTCTCGGTCAGCACCAAGAACTTCCTCGGCCGCGGCGAGCAGGTGGGGGTGTCGGTGCAGACCGGGCGCTACCGCAAGCTCTACGACTTCACCTACAGCGTGCCCTGGTGGCGGGACAAGCCGCAGAGCATCGGTTTCCGGGCCTTCGACTCCGACCTCGACTACCAGGCCGCCGGCGTCACCGGCGAGCTGGCCGCGGAGTACATCCAGAAGGCCAAGGGCGTGACGCTGACCTACGGCCGCAACCTCGGTCTGTTCAACCAGGCGAGCATCGCCTACACCTACTCCCGCAACGAGGACTCCGAGGGCCTGTTGACGCCGCTGGCCAACGGCACCCTCGGGGTGGGCAGCAGCATACCGACGTTCTTCATCAACACCTCGTCGATCAAGCCGGGGTGGAGCTACGACAGCCGCAACGATCCGTTCGAGCCGGTCCGCGGCCTCAAGATGTCGGCCTCGCTCGAATACGGCGGCGGTCCGCTCGGCGGCAACGACGACTTCCTGCGGCCGGACCTCGGCTTCAGCGTCTTCGCGCCGGTCACCACCACCGGGCTGAAGACGGTATTCGCCTTCAACGCCCAGGCCGGCATGCTGCACTCCACCTCGGGACGGCCGCTGTCGCCGCTCGAGTACTTCTTCCTGGGCGGCGAGAACAGCATCCGCGGCATGCGCTTCCGCTCGGTGACGGTGCGCGACGACCAGGGCAATCCGATCTTCGACGAGGTCGGCGCCGGCGTCGGCGGCGACAAGTTCCTGCAATACAACATCGAGTACCATTTCCTCGCCGGCGGGCCCTTCCGCATCGTGCTGTTCAACGACGGCGGCAACGTCTTCGGCTGCACCAAGCTGCTGCCGAGCGCCAACACCTCCATCCCGCAGGCCTGCGCCCCTGGCCATGACCAGAGCTTCGACCTGTCCCACTTGCGCTACACTGCGGGCGTCGAGCTGCGGGTGCTGATCCCGCTGTTCGGCGCGCCGTTGCGCTTCATCTACTCGAAGAACCTGCGTCCGGAGCCGTTCGACGAGTTCGAGACCTTCCAGTTCAGCATCGGGACGAGTTTCTAGCGCGGCGCCCGGTGGCTGCACGGTGGTCCCGGGGGACCGGCTTTTCAAAAAAGGAATGAATCTATGCCTCTCTGCGCACGTTTCAGCAAAACCGTAACCGCCACCGCCGCCGGGGTGGCACTGGCGGCGCTCGGCCTGCTGCCGGTGCGGGTGGCGCAGGCGGCGCCCGCCGCCGGCGCCGGACCCGCCGGCGCGGCCGCCACGGTCCCGGCCGGCGGCGGCTCGCTCCGCATCGCGGTGATCGACACCGAGAAGATCCTGCTCTCCTCGGCGGCAGGCAAGAAAGCGATCGCCGAGCTCAAGAAGGCCCAGGAGGCGAAGGAGGCCGAGCTGAAGTTCAAGCAGCAGGAGATCAAGGAGCTGCAGGACAAGATGACGCAGGGCCGCCTGTCGCTCGCCCAGGACAAGCTGACCGAGATGCAGAAGGAGCTCGAGGACAAGGAGATCGCGCTGCGCCGGCTGTCGGACGACGCCACCCGCGAGCTCAACAAGAAGAAGGACGACCTGCTCGGCGGCATCGACGAGAAGGTGATGCCGGTGATCAACCAGATCGGTCACGAGCAGGGTTACACCATGATCTTCCGCAAGTTCGAGAGCGGCCTGATCTACGCCGACGACGCCATCGACATCACCCCTTCCGTCATCCAGCGCCTGGATGCTGCGGCGGCCGCAAAGTAAGCCGTGGCGTACCGCCTGGCCGAGCTCGCCGAGCTGGTCGGAGGGCGGGTGGAGGGGAACCCGGAGCGTAGCGTTGGGGCGGTCCGGGCGCTCGAGTCCGCCGGCGCCGGCGATCTTTCCTTCGTCACCTTGGCTCGCCACCGCGGCCGCGCCCTGGCCAGCGCGGCCGGCGCGCTGCTGGTCGGCGAGGACGTGGCGGCGGGGTTCGCCGCCGGCGGTGGCGTGGCGGACCTGCTGGTGGTGCCCGACGCCGGCCAGGCGCTGGCGCGGCTGCTCGAGCTGTTCCATCCCGGGGCGCCGCACCCGCCGGGATCACACCCTACCGCCATCGTCGAGACCGGCGCCGCCGTCGATCCCGCGGCCCACCTCGGCCCCTACGCGGTGATCGGCGCCGGCAGCCGCGTCGAGGCCGGGGCGGCGGTTTTGGCGCACGCCGTCGTCGGGCGCGGCTGCGCGGTCGGCGAGCGGGCCCTGATCCACCCCCATGCCGTGCTCTACGACCGCACCGAGGTCGGCGCCGGCTGCATCGTCCACGCCGGCGCGGTGCTGGGCGGCGACGGCTTCGGCTACGTGACGCGGGGCGGCGTCCATCACAAGCTGCCGCAGGTGGGGCGGGTGGTGCTCGAGGACGAGGTCGAGATCGGCGCCAACACCACCATCGACCGGGCCACCCTGGGCGAGACCCGCGTCGGCGCCGGCACCAAGATCGACAACCAGGTCATGCTCGGCCACAACGTCCAGGTCGGCCGCGGTGCGCTGCTCTGCGCCCAGGTCGGCATCGCCGGCAGCACCAGCATCGGCGACGGCGTGGTGCTGGGGGCGCGGGTCGGCGCCGTCGATCACGTCGCGATCGGCAACGGCGTGCAGGCCGCGGCCGGCACCGACATCTTCGAGGACGTGCCGGCCGGCGCGCTGGTCGGCGGCAGTCCGGCGCACCCGATCGGCCGCTGGCGGCGCCAGCTGGTGCTGCTGTGGAAGCTCGACGAGATGTTCCGCCGCCTGCGCGCGATCGAGCGCGGGCCGACCACGACAGCGAGGAGGAATGCCGTGAGCCACGACGACGACGAGCCGATGCCGCAGCAGGAGCCTGGCCCCCGTCCGGCGGCCGCCGCGGAGGCGGCGACAGCGCCCGCTCCGGGGTCGGCGCCGGCGTTCACGCCGCAGGGCATCGAATGGATCCTGTCGATGCTGCCGCACCGCTACCCGATGCTGCTGGTCGATCGGGTGATCGAGAACGAGCCGCGCCGGCGCCTGGTGGCGATCAAGAACGTCACCATCAACGAGCCGTTCTTCGCCGGCCACTTCCCGGGCAAGCCGGTGATGCCCGGGGTGCTGGTGATCGAGGCGATGGCGCAGGCCGGCGCCCTGATGCTGTTGCAGGAGGTGGCGGAGCGCCAGAGCAAGCTGCTCTATTTCACCGGCATCGCCGACGCCAAGTTCCGCCGTCCGGTGGTGCCGGGCGACCAGCTGCGCTTCGAGATCGACGTGCTGCGGATCCGCAGCGGGCACAGCAAGCTGCACTGCCGGGCGCTGGTGGACGGCCACCTGGCCGCCGAGGCGGTGCTGTCATCGACCATGGTGGACCGGTGAGCAGTTACCTCCATCCCCTGGCCCACGTCGATCCGGAGGCGGTGATCGGCGCCGAGGTGCGGATCGGGCCGTTCGCGGTGATCGGCCCGGGCGTCGAGATCGGCGACGGCACCGAGATCGGCGCCGGCGCACACGTCCAGGGCCCGACCCGCATCGGGCGCGGCAACCGCATCTACCCGCAGGCCGCCGTCGGCGGCGATCCCCAGGACCTGAAGTACCGCGGCGAGCTGGTGCGGCTCGAGATCGGCGACCACAACATCATCCGCGAGTTCTGCACCATCTCGCGCGGCACCGCGGGCGGCGGCGCCGTCACCCGCATCGGCAGCCACAACCTGCTGATGGCCTACGTCCACATCGCCCACGACTGCCAGATCGGCGATCGCACGGTGTTCGCCAACCTGGCGACGCTGGCCGGCCACGTCGAGGTCCACGACGATGCCACGGTGGGAGCCTTTTGCACCATCCACCAGTTCGCCCGCATCGGGCGGCACGCCTTCCTGGGCGCCTACACGGTGATGAGCAAGGACGCCCTGCCATTCGTCAAGACCGTGGGGGTCAAGCCGGCCTGCTACGGCATCAACAGCGTCGGCCTGCGGCGCAAGGGCTTCGACGGCGCCCAGGTGGCGCGGCTGAGCAAGGCCTTCCGGCTGCTGGCGCGCTCCGGCCTGAACACCCGGCAGGCGCTGGCCAGGATGCGCGAGGAGGTGGGCGGCGACCCGGCGGTCGACCACCTCATCGCCTTCGTCGAGGGCTCGCGGCGCGGCGTCATCAAGGCGGTGCCGCGCGGCATGGGGCGGGGGCTGGCCGACGACGACGGCGAGCCGGCGGCGGTGGCCGCCGCTGCTGCCAGGACCCGGACGGGCGCCGGTCCCGGCGACGGTGCCCGTGGCGAGGGTGGCGAGGGCAGCGCGGGCGAGGAGGCTCCGGCGGGGGCGGGAGCCGGGGCGGGGGCAGGACGCGGGGACCGGGCGGGCGGGTGATCGACGCGGGCGAGAGCGGTCGGGTCGAGCCGCCCCTCGGGCTGACGCTCGCGGGGGCGCCGCGGGTCGGGGTGCTGGGCGCCGGCGCCATGGGCCGCAACCATGTGCGCGTCCTCGCCGTGCTGCCCGGCGCCGAGCTGGTGGGGGTCTACGACCCGCTGCGGGAGACGGCGGCGGCGGTGGCCGCCGAGCACGGCACGCGGGCGTTCGCGAGCGCCGCGGAGCTGGCGGCGGCGGTGGATGCGATGGTCGTGGCGGTGCCGACGGTGCTGCACGCCGAGCTCGCCTGCGAGCTGCTGAGCCGCGGCCTGCACGTGCTGGTCGAGAAGCCGCTGGCGGCGAGCCTGGCGGAGGCGGACCGGCTGCTCGCGGCGGCGGCTGCTGCCGGCCGGGTGCTGGCGGTCGGGCACGTCGAGTTCTTCAATCCGGCGGTGCAGGCGCTGCTGGCGCTGGGAGTGCCGCCGCGCTTCATCGAGGTGCAGCGGCTGGCGGTGTTCACGCCGCGCAGCCTCGACGTCGACGTGGTGCTGGACCTGATGATCCACGACCTGCAGATCCTGCACGCCCTCGACGGCGCGCCGGTCGAGGAGGTGCGGGCGACCGGCATCCCGGTGCTGTCGCCGCGCACCGACATCGCCAACGTCCGCCTCGAGCTCGCCTCCGGGTGCGTCGCCAACCTGACCGCGTCGCGGGTGTCGGCGGAGCGGGTGCGCAAGCTGCGCACCTTCCTGCCCAGCCGCTACTACTCGCTCGACTACGTGGCGCAGGAGATCCACGGCTACCGGCTGGACGAGCATGCCGGCGGCCGCCGGATCGTGCCCGACGACCTGCAACTCACTCGCGCCGAACCGCTGCGGCGCGAGCTGGAGGCGTTCGTGGCGGCCTGCCGCGACGATGCCGGGGAAGGCACGGCCGGCGGGTCGGCGGCGGCGCCGCCGATCGTCACCGGCGCCGCGGGGCGTCAGGCGCTGGCGACCGCGCTGGCGGTGGCGGCGGCGATCGAGCAGGGCCTGCGGCGCTGACCGCGGCCGGCCCGCTCTGCTGTAGACTCGGCGGCCGGACCAGCGGCCAGAAAAGAGGCGGCGGGCTCGGGGCGGCGGGCCAGGAGAACTTCCCGTTCAGGAGAGGAGCGCGGGGCAATGCTCGAAGCAGGCGACATCCGTATCGGTGTGATCGGCGGCAGCGGCCTCTATCAGATGGCGGGGCTCGAGGTGGCGGCGGAGCGGCGTCTGGAGACGCCTTTCGGCGAGCC
>Ga0210405_10001864_pt1 | contig 22852 bp, 12 predicted proteins | sample IncBWH11MmetaG_FD_155492 | JGI IMG/M metagenome (GOLD analysis project Ga0210405, IMG submission 155492) | Forest soil microbial communities from Barre Woods Harvard Forest LTER site, Petersham, Massachusetts, United States - Inc-BW-H-11-M | ecosystem: Environmental > Terrestrial > Soil >... | reverse complement strand
TCCATCCGCCAACTCACTTCGCGATGCGTCACCCGGGGCGTGGTAGTGAACACCAAAGGGACGAAGCCAGTCGTCCACGGAGCCCCCCCCGCTTTGAAGTCGCGTAACTCTTTCTCGAGTAAGGTCACGTCTAATCCGGCGGATTGAGCTAAGGTAGGCAAGTATTCCGGGTATAAGGCAACGAGCTTGGCGAGATTAGCAGTTCGCAGGTGTCTCACATGATCGTACGTGTGGACTTGCGCACCTAGAAGGTGCATACCTAGCGGCACCGTAGGAATCCAGCCGGTCCCGACCTCCAGCGTCCGGGCGCCTTGAAGCGGCAAACCGCATCGCGAAGTCGTCCGAACTATATCGCACAGATATTTTATGTTGCACTCGACAGCCCATCGGAAGTTGGTATAGAAGCCATTCCATATCTGAAGCCGGTGATTTATAGCCTCGCCGAACGGCATCAAAGATAAGGCAGCTTGCGCCCCTGCCTTGATCCACCAGGGCGCATGACGCCACTTCGGTTCAATTCTGGTCTGTCCATCCGCGTATGTTGGATTCTGCGCTTCCATCGGAAGTTCCTTGAACCTTAATCCTTGGGATCACGGCCTCCGATAAGAATGTGCACCTAAGAGGCCGCAATTTCGCCCTTGGGTTCAGCTCGTCGGCCGCGGGCCTAGCTTAACCAAAACTCGAAGGGCGTTCGGCGTGGGTTAGGTCAATATTCCGCTAACAATTCGTTAACAAGGCAAAACTCCGCGCGGCTCGTTCCGATAATTTTTGTCTCACTTTAATCTTCCACAGAGGTCTGCGTATTAGACTTGCGATTCTTATGCCAATATCCGGGAAGCGATTTCTGGCAATGGCGGCTTTGTTCGGTGCGTCGATCTCCTGCCTGCCGGCCTCACCGCCGCTTTCCGCGCAGGAAGCGGCATCCAGCGCGGAACTCTTCAATATCTCCCATTCCTTCGTTGTGAACGGGAAAGTGGTCAACACGAAATCTTATTTGGACCAGGCCTGGGAGGCGAAAGGCCGCCCCGGTCTGTTCTACAGCGGCGGAATGAATTGGGATCCGCAATCCCGCCAATGGCACATTAAGCCCGGCCTGCCTCCCGATTTTTCCAAGGCTATCGCCCACTACGCGTCCTTCACCGCCACGGCCGGCAGGATCGCCGTCAGCATGGCCGCCACTTATCATGAAGCCGATCTAGCGGATGAGCTCGCCAAATTTTACAGCGCCTTTCTGCATGCCAACTTCACCACTCTCGGCGACCTCAGGAAGACCAATTCTCCTCAAATCAAGCAAAAGCAGTTGGGCCCGGAGCTGGGCCCCGACTCGACCCGCACCCTCGCTTGGTGGGCCGATTCCGATGGCGGCGTGATTTTGCGTGAATGCTTCCTTTGCAACGGACAATATTTCGTTCCCGTTGCCGGCCTCGTCGAGGTGATTGCCAAGTTCAAGCCCGCCGAAAGAACCCCGGCCATGACGCAGTTTGTCGCCGAATATCTTCCCATCCTCGTGACCGACCACATCCTGCGGCCAAATTTCGCCCAAGAGATGCGCGCCCAAATGATTTCCGGCAGCACCAACCTCAAACGCCCCAATATGAGCGAGGAAGAGATCGGCGTCGTCACCGCCGCTGTGGAAGTCTTAGGCGCCAATGCGGTGGACCCCAAGCTGGTTCTCTTAACCAGCGATGACCGCGCCAAGCTAAAAGATTTGGTCAAGGTCGGCGTGGACCGCTTCCAGTTCTCTCGCACGCTCACCAAAGACTCCGAGGGCCGCACCTGCGCGACCTACTTCAACGGCGACTATGACTGGTCGGAAGACTTCGAGTATGCCGGCTATCACGGTGACAAAGCCCCCACGCCCACGGACAAAGCCAGAGTCAAGGGCGCAAGCTGGGATATCGGCCACTTCAACGTCGTGCCCACACTTCTGCGGACTCTGTACGACAACCGCGCCGCAACTGGCGTCGATTTCCCCCAAAAAGAAGATATCGAATATATCGGCAATCAATACGCGTTCCACGTCTTTGAAGGCGACTACAAGAAACCCCTCTTCACGAATTTTTTCGATGGCAATGATGGCTGGTACCGCGTCGGCTACCTCGGACGATCCGGCTACGGCATCGCCCCTTCACACTATTGCAACGCATCTGATCCCACCCATAGCTGCGACACGATTGGCGCCAGTTTTTGGTGGGGGCTGCTTGCCTCGTTCCACCCCGGAATTGCGAAGATTCAGAGTGCGCTTTTAGACCTTGCCCGCAGCAACGACCCAACTATCGCCTGCCTTCAGCCGCAATGCTTTCGCGAGAGATACTACAAGTACGCTGATTTCTCCTTTTCATTCCTCGATGCGCAAGGGAATATGCAATATCCTCCCGCCCTGATTGTTATACTTTCCGGGTTGATAGGAAATCCTTTAGAATCACCATAGCGCCCGTAGCTCAGTTGGATAAGGCGTGTTCCTTCTAAGTGGACGCAAACTCAATCTAAATCGTTGCAACGGTTGCGCTTACGAGTTCCGAGCCATCCTTGACCTGCTCCAAGTTTGGTCTCAAGAATCCAGGCGTGACTTAGTCGCGCCTGGGTCCCGAACCAGATTCCACGACCTATTGAAATCTATGACATTTTGTTGCTCCGAACTAATTGACAATGAATCTGTTGTGTATGCCCAGTGAAATTAACGGAAATGTGTGGACTTGGAGTGCAACTCCAACTACAGAATCATGTACGAAGCCCCTGCAAGAGTCTCGATTGCCAGTCGCGGGACTTTCTGCCCAAATAGCTTTGACGTGGCTTTGGTCGGAAAACCGGACAACTGTCCGGTTGTTGTCTCGCTTCTGAAGTTTCGGTGATGGTCAATTGGAACTGCCCGGTGCGAGAATAGCTGTTTGATGCGTAGTAAGTTTCGCCACCTATGAGCCTGAAACTCTCTCAACCGCCTAGAACAATTGTATTCGTAGCTAGTTCGCTCTTATTGTTCCTCGTTGTCCTGTTGAAACCAGGTCGGTCGCAGCAGAATCCTTCCGAGAAAGCACAGCCACCGCAACAATCGGGGATGAGCACGGGCACTGCGCATGCCCCGGTAAGAGATGCGTTATCCCGGCCAATTACAGCCGGAGGCTTCGTCGATGGGGCGTCCGTGGTCTTCGCGGACATCACCCACGCAGCGGGACTCGACAAGTTCCTTCACCGCTCCGGAGAGCCGGAGAAGAATACGATCCTCGAGACACCGGGTTCAGGAGTCGCACTGCTCGATTACGACAACGACGGCTGGCTGGACATTTACCTACTAAACGGTTCAACGTTCGGCGCCTTGAAGGGCAAGGAAGCACCGCCACGCGCGATGCTCTTTCACAACAATCATGATGGCACGTTCACCGATGTGACGGAAAAGGCCGGCGTGGCGAACGAGCGCTGGGGTTTTGGAGTGGCGGTCGGAGACTACGACAATGACGGCTGGCCGGACATCTACGTCTCAAACTTTGGCAAGAATCGTCTCTATCATAACAACCACGACGGCACTTTCACGGACGTCGCGGAGAAAGCGGGCGTAACTCTTGGCGGCTGGTCAACGGGAGCGACCTGGGGAGACTACGATCACGACGGCTTCCTCGATCTTTTCGTGCCCGGATATGCAAAATTCGATCCCGATCATCCTCCGATATCCGGCAAGGGAGGTCTGCCACAGGGCTACTGTCAGTTTCGCGGAGTCCAAGTAATGTGCGGACCTCGGGGGCTGCCCGGCGAAGGCGATCATCTCTTTCACAACAACGGGGACGGAACCTTTGCGGACGTAAGCAAAAAAGCCGGTGTTTCAGACCCTAAAGGCTATTACGGCTTTGCATCCGTGTTTGTCGATGTGGATGACGACGGTTGGGTCGACCTTGCCGTGGCCAACGATTCTGTACCCAAGTATCTTTACAGAAACAAACACGACGGCACATTTGAGGACATCAGCTACATTTCCGGATTTGCCCTCAACGACGAAGGGCGCGAGCAGGCTTCGATGGGGATCGCAGTCGGCGATTACAACCGCGACGGGAAGGTCGACTTTTACATCACCAACTTCTCGGATGACTACAACACGCTCTATCGCAACGACGGCGAAGCGGCGTTTTCGGATGTGACTTTTCGCGCAGGAATTGCAAGCCTCACCATCCCATTTCTCGGCTGGGGAACCGGCTTTTTGGATTACGACAACGATGGCCTGCTCGATATATTCGTGGCCAACGGCCACGTCTATCCCGGCGTGGACAAACAGGACTGGGGAACCACCTGGGCGCAGCGCCCGCTGCTTTTGCGGAATCTGGACGGGACTAAGTTCCAGGAAGTGCCGCCTGCCACCGGAAGTGGTTTGGCCATCGTGGTTCCCGCGCGCGGCGCGGCGTTCGGCGACCTATTCAACGACGGTCATGTCGACGTGGTCCTCAACAGCGTGGATTCGCACCCTACTCTGCTGAGAAACGTAGTAGAGAACGCGAATCACTGGGTGACTTTGAAACTCGTCGGCGGTCCGAAGAGTCCACGAGATGCTATCGGAGCGAAAGTCTTCGTTTCCGCCGGAGGCGTCCGGCAGCGCGGCGATGTATTTAGCGGCGGGAGTTACGCTTCCAGCTCGGATCAACGCCTGCATTTTGGCCTCGGTACGGCTATAAAAGTTGACAAGGTGGAGATCCACTGGCCCAGCGGAGCCAAAGAACAAATCACGCTACCCGCAGTGGACCGCATCTTTACAGTTGTTGAAGGAAAAGGGATCGTAGAGCGGTAAAGCTTCGTGCTGATCAATGGGCTCTTGCTGGCGGCGACCAACGAAATGTCACAACTGCATTGGGATCGAGACGATACGTTGCGTACTTCTTTCTCCACTCAACGTTAAACGCCGTCGCCGCGTCCCCGGAGTTCAGAACAATTAAAACAATCGAGCCATCTGGATTGGCAAACGCCACCGATTCCAAGCTCTTCTGCCCAAACGTGTTCGATTCGATCCGCACGGCGCCGGGCGCGAGAAATTTACTGGCATGCGCCAGCGCCGTGAAATCATCGTTCCGCACAATCTTCGCTGGCGAAACAGAATGGTCTATCGTAACTACGCCACGGCACGTCTTGCACCCTCCGAGGAATGGCTGGTGATTCTGGTCCAGCACTAAATTCCATAACACCACACTCTTTGCCCAGTTTCGCGTCGCTCCGATGATCAACTCCATGGTTTGCTCGAGCAAATCGCCTTTTTGCCACTCGCCGCCCGAGCATTCAGTTAACCAGATCCCCTTATCCGGAAAGCGTTCGTGCAGTTCGCTCTGTGCCGTCACCGTACCACCGTAACAGTGAATTGCGATTCCGCCGGCAAACTCCGCAGCCTTCAGATCGCTCATCACTTCAATAGGAAACGCAATCAAATCCCAGTTATGGTCGAATTCGAGGATTTTGCTTTTGATTCCCGCGGCGCTGAATGCGGGACCAAGGTTTTCGCTGAGAAATTTCGCCTGCTCGCTTGCGCTCATTCCCATTCCTGGATAGTCGCCAGGAATATTCAACGGCTCATTCTGCATGGTTACCGCGAAGATCGGCACTCCCGCCGCTTCATACGCACGGACGTATTGCACGAAGTATTTGGCCAGCGGAGCGTACGCAGCCTGGAGCAGCGTTCCCTGAATCATCGAGCCCGAGGATTTCATCCAGCCCGGCGGGCTCCAAGGGCTTCCCATAATTTTCAGATCAGGATTGATAGCCAGCGCCTCGCGCAGAATCGGGATGATGTACGCCTGGTCATGATCAATGGAAAAATGTTTTAGCTGCGCATCCTCTTGTCCTTGCGGCATGTCATCGTACGAGTAGGGTTCCAAAGCGAAGTCGCTTGCGCCCATGGGCTGGCGCAGAATCTTCAGCCCGATTCCTTTCTTTGCATCAAAAAGCATCTCGAGAAGTTCCCGGCGCTGAGTTCCGCTCAGCTTCTGCGAAATCAGCCATGCTGAAGAATCCGTGAGGGATGCTCCAAACCCGTCGATTTCCTGGTATCTCAAGGAATCGTTGACGTCGATGGTGAGCGCCGCAGCGCGATTCGAACCGAATTGAAGCGGAGACTTTTCCTGGAGCGACTCATGCAATTGTTCCGAGGATTCGATGACGTCGATGCGCACGACATCTTTGTCAGCTGCAGAACTCTGCCCCGCGTGCTGCTTCTGCGCAGCAAAGCAGAGTATCGCCACCAGGATCCAATTCGAACGACGCAAATTCACACCGTCCTCCGCACCTTGTCGCACGCATCCACTAAGGCTTGGCCCATCTATGGATCCTTTGGCGAGGGATCCTGAGGCGTTTCATTCAAGCCCTGGGCCTTTTTCTTCTTCTCCAACGACTGCCGCTGCCGCTCCGTTTCTTCGTCCTTCATTTTCTGGAAGGTCGAAAGCGCTTGCTGAGCCTCGGCGAGGCGATGCATTTTTCGGTAGACGATTCCCAATTGGTACCACGACTGCTGCACAATTTCCGCGTCCGAATCCGCGGCCACGGCTCGCTTGAAATCCTCGGCTGCGCCCGAATCATTGCCCAGCTGCATCTCTGCGCGGCCCAAATAGTATGCTGCATTTTTGAGCCGCGGATTTTGTTTGAGGGCGGCGCCAACTGCGTCTTTCCCTTCCCCGGCATTTCCCTGTTCAATCTGCAGTGTCCCTAGCTTAAAACGCGCGAGAACATTATTTGGATCGAGTTCCAGCTCCTTCCGAAGTTCAGCCTCCGCGGCTTCGATTTTGCCGGATTTCTGGTATTCAACGCCGAGTTCTTCGTGCAGGCCCGGCTGGTTCGGAGCCAGTTTGATGGCGGCCTCGTATTCCGCGATCGCGTCTTGGTCCCGGTCCGCCTCTGCATCCGCTTGCGCCAGCACCTGATGGACGTGCCAGGAATTTGGGTCGGCCTTAAACATCCGCGAATAGCTGTCCTTCGAAACCAAGAGATGCGCGCGGCCCCGTTGGTATAGGATGTCCACATTGTCTGGCGCGAGCTTTGCGGCCTTGTCCAAGGCGTCCGCTGCTTCTTCGGCGTGCTCTTGCGCCAGTCGCGCGACACCCAGCCACATCCAGGCACCCGCGTCCTTTGGATTGCCTGCAGTCTCTTTTTGCAGGGCTGCGACTGCTTTGTCGAGATGATTCAACCGGTATTCGGCGATGCCAAGAAACAGGTTTGCTCCATGCAGGCCCGGTTTCAACGCCAAGGCCTTTTGAAAACTCGCGATGGCTTGCTCGTTGCGGCCCTGCTCTTCGAGGACGAGCCCCAGATTAAAATGCGCCTCCGCAAAACTAGGTTGCGCGGCGGTTACTGCTTGAAATCCTTCCGCAGCTTCGTCCAGATGGCCAGCACGCATGGCTTGCGTTGCTTGCTGGAATCTTTCATTGACCGGTGCGGATTGTGGGTAAGCAAGATGGGCCGCAGAGGCGGACGAGAGGAGCCAAAACATCGGCACCCTCAGAAATCGCCAGTATCGGACAGAGCGCAGGACCGGTGGAAAATCAGAACCGGACATGGGAAAAAGCCTCATTCGCACGATTAGATTCTAAACCTTGAGCGTTGCGAGAGAAGGGCACGCCGGGCATAAGCTCTCCGGTCCGAGAGTGCGTTCAGGAATATTGCGTGTTGCCTAGCTGGAAAGTCAGCCAGTTATTGCTGCGCCAACCCGCCAAATGCCGCGAGGTAACGGTGCCGGCTAAAAATCGTATCGCAATGTGAACTGCACGGTTCGGGGTCCGTTCACAGTGCCAAAACTGACGCCGAATCCGCCATCCTGGGGGCCGGTGTCAGGTCTGGTGAAGACATGTCGATTGAATGCGTTGAAGAGTTCCGCTTTCAAGATCAAGGAATTAGATTCGAACAGGCTCATGCGCTTGATGATCGAGAAGTCTTCGTTGACGTATCCTTGACTTCGCACGCTCCCGATGATGCGCGGCATGTTTCCAAACGTATAGCCGCGGGCGGTGACGAGATTTGTGGCATTTGGATCAATAAACGCCGCGCAGTTCCAGAAGGTACTAACACCCGCAGGGGCGGAAAATGTCCCGTTAGCGTTCTCAGTGCAACCGGTCGTTATCTTCGGCGTCTGGCTTAGTCCCAAAAAAGCATTACCATTATTAAAAGAGCCCGCATTGGGGCTAAGCAATGGCTGACCGGGAACGAGGTTGAAACGGATGCAACCGTCATACGCCGGAACGCTCGTTGCACAACCGAACGCTAGGGGCTGGCCGCTTTGGTAGCGCTGCACGCCTCCCACTTCCCATCCCCCGAGAACCTTATCGACCGGACCGGGCTTATTCAGGAATTTCTTGCCTTTGCCGACGGGCAGTTCGTAGATGTAGCTGACAACGAAAGTGTGCGGGATATCCTGGTAGCTGAGAGCTTTCTCGTTTCTCAAGTTGAACGAGTTCTGCACGCTACCGCCACCCGAGAACGATACGAAAGCGGGCAATGCGCTATCGGCATCCGTCAGCGTCTTTGAATACGTGTAGGAGGCCAGCAGGTTGAGCCCGTTGTGGAATCTGCGCTCTAGCTTGGCAAGCAATGCGTTGTAGGTTGACTGGCCGAGATTCTCCAAACAGCAGTCTGAATTAATTGACTGGTACTGCGGAAAAGGCCGTAGCGCTTGGGCGACCGTGTCGCTGGTGTTGCCATTTGCTGTGTAGAGCGGCACAAAATTAGTAAACGGAGAAGGGACGGGAGAAGAGGGATCCGTAACCAGCGTCTTCAAAGTATTTCCCATGGGGAAGAACCGAGGATTCAAGTTGTTGATTTGAGCCAATGAGGAACGCAAATGCGTCCCGTGGTTACCGACATAACCCACGCTCAGGATTAGGTCGGTTGTGAATTGGTGCTGGATCTCCAGGTCCCAGTTCTGAACCATGCCCGGACGCCCAAAGCTTGGGGCCAGATAAGTGACTCCACCAAAGCCGCCGCCGCTTCCGCCATTATCTTGAGCGGGATCGAGGCTGGGAGGAGGGGGAAAGCTCGGAATCCCCGAATCCAGCAGTAGTGCAGGACCAAAGCTTCCATTAAAACTGGGCGAAGCTGTAAAGCCATCCGTCAAGGCTTGGCCGAAATCGCCGTAAGTGAGGGGCGCGTAATAAATGCCATAACCTCCGCGAACCACTGTTTGTCGAAGTTTTCCGAATAGCGCTTCGGGAGAGTATGCAAAACCGATACGGGGTGCAAAGTCCTTGTGATAGGTCCTGGCACCAGAAGCGCTCGTGCCGCTTCGGCCTGGTCCCGTACCTCCAAAGATCAATGCACCGTTTAACGGAATACCGCCTGGCCCAATGGCGCCGGGATCTCCACCAGTACCGATATTGGGTGCAGTCGGGTCGAAAACAGATTGGGCGCCAGCTGCCTCATGGCGCGGCGTCTCAATGTCGTAGCGCAGGCCAAGATTCAGCGTCAGGTTCCTGCGAGCCTTGAAATCGTCCACGACATATGCCGCGTAGTAGTTCGAGACGAAACGTGGCTGATTCGATCGCACGGCAAGTGAGACGCTGGCCGGTGCGCCGAGGAGAAAGCTGGCGAATGGGTCGCCGGTAAGTAGACCCTGCCCCTGTGTTTCTGCTGTTTGAGCAATATCAAAGCCTATGCTGGGGGATTGGTGCGACTGGTCGATCACGGAGAACTGGAACGCGCGCCAATCCACGCCGAAGCGCAAGTTGTGGCGCCCGCGGGTCCAGGAGATATTGTCGGACACAACCAAACTGTTGACCACGTCGTCGTCGGCATTAGGAGACCCAAAACTGCTCAGACCTTGGTTGTCGTTGTTGAAAGCGATCGGCGGAAAAGTCGGTCCGTTGGCACCCGTCAGGCCAATGGTCTTGTCCCAGTCAGTGCCGTTCACGGAGGTCGCAATGCTGTTGCTGTTCACGCGATTGAGGCCGACATTCAAATGATTGAGCAACGTCGGACTGAAGAAATAGTCCCAGCCGACGCGCACGTAGTGGGTAAAGAAGGACGAGAAAAACGTTGTGTCCAGCGGGTTGGGCAGCGATGGCGACCCATTGAGGCTCTCGTTGTCGCGGCTGCTGTAAGAGAAAAACAGCTTGCTTTTTACCCCTAAGTTTTGGTCGATCCGGATGGACATCGTTGTTGTCAGGACGGGGTTGTTCGAATTCAGGATAAAATTCTCTTGAGATGCGCCCTTGATCGTGGGCTCGGGGATAAGTTTCAAGATGTTCTGTGCAACAGTGCTGATGGTAGGAATTTTGTTCCCCGGAAAAGCCGTCCGGCACTGCTGGCCGTTGACCGTTTTCGTGGTCGTGGGATCGAAGATCTGGCCTTGAAAAATCGTGGAACCGTCACAAGGATTAATGATGTTGTTGTGATTGGCATCCTGTAGCGGCGCCCCTAGCAAACTGGAAAAATCTCCCGCCCGCTCGGCATCAGTAGGCACAGTGCTTGTGTTCGTAGAGCCCTGCGTTTGGCGGTACTGCTCCCAGGAGAAGAAGAAAAACGTCTTGTCGCGGCCGTTGTACAATTTGGGGACCCATACCGGCCCGCCAAACGTGCCGCCGTAGTCGTTCTTGCGATCGAGATTTCGGGGCTGGTGCTGGAGATCGTTGAACCAGGAGTTCGCGTTTAGGTCTTCGTTGCGGAAGAGGTCGTAAGCAGTTCCGTGGTAGGTGTTTGTTCCCGACTTCGTCGCGAAACTTTCCACGCCTCCCGAAGTGCGGCCGAATTCCGCCGGAACGGTGGAGGTGGTGACCTTGAACTCCTGGAGAGCTTCCACTGAGGGAGCTGTCTGGTCGAAAGCAGAGCCGCTATCCGCTCGCGCCGTGCTCGCACCGTCCAAAATAACCTCGTTGCCAAAGTTCTGTCCGCCGCCCAACTTTGCCTCGAACACACCGTTGCTGCTGTCATTGCTTCCTGGGCCGGTTGTGCCCGGGGTGAGGAACACAAAGGCCTCTGGTGCGCGTAAAACTCCCTGGCCCCCAAGAGACAGTGGCAGCTCAATGATTTGGCGCGTGTCCACAATGGTCCCGACGTCGGAGGTTTCTGTCTGAAGCGTCGGAGTATCCGCCAAGACCGTGATGCTTTGCGTCACCTCACCAGGCTCCATGGTTACATCCACTGACGAAGTGTTGTTGATCTGAACGAGGATGCCCGTTTCATTGACCGTCTTGAATGCCGGCGCACTTACGGTAAGGTTGTACCTGCCAAGCGCCATATTCTGAATCGAATACGCCCCGGTGTCCGACGTGGTCGCCTTGTAGACCAGTCCGGTATCCGCGCCAGTTGCCGTCACGGTTGCCGAACCGATTCCCGCCCCGGACTTATCCAGTACGCTTCCGGCGATGGCACCGCGGTCGGATTGAGCTAGGGTCGTGCCTACGGTCAAAAACACTAGAAAAGCTACAGCGATGGACCGTTGAAGACCGGAAACATAACGCATTCTGTCGCCTCCCGCTCAGTCGAATCGCACCAATAACGGCGCCCCGGAGTGTTGGGGACCTCTAGTTTTAAATGTTCGGCCGGGTGCGGCCGACCTCGACGACTTCGATGCATTTGGCAGCAGCAAGGATACTGCTGTTACCGAACAAATCCTCTACTTCGCCGGCGACCATATCTCAGAGAGCTGTTCGCCTTCCAAGCGAACCACTGAAATTCCAGCCGTCCGTCACACCACCGACAAGAAGGCTGCTGGAGCCATTCATGCAATCGGTTTCAGAAACCGGTTACTTAGTAACCGTTTATCAGCGCTGGCGGACGCTTGTCAAGTTCTTTTTATCTTCTGCATCTTGTTTTTCGATGCTCGTAGTCGCCGCCACCAAATCATGATAGGTTGGGCGCCGCGAGTGATCATCGTTGGCGTGGAAGCGCTTTCCAGCGCCGCGCATCGCTTAGACAAGATCGTTTCCCCGGCGTCACCTCGGCCGCAGAGACTATTTTCGCGGAGGAAAACTCATGGGCCACACAATGAGGGAAGTGGCCAAACGCGCGGGAGTCTCTCCGGCTACGGTCTCCCGCGTCCTCAACAAAACTCGCTACATCTCCGTGGAGACCGAGAGACGCGTTTTAGAAGTCGTCGGGCAGATGAAATACTTCAAGAATGTACATGCCCGTCGGCTGTCCACCGGCCGGAGCGATTTGTTCGGGCTGGTGATTTCGGAGATCGCCAACCCGTATTTCCCCGAAATGATTCGCGGATTCCAGGCTGCCGCTTGGGATCGCGGGTTCGATGTCCTTCTTTGCAACACCCAATATGACCAAGCCCGAACGAAATCCATCCTGCGGAAGCTGATCGAAAGTGACGTCCGCGGAGTCGCGGTGATGACCTCTTCGATCGACAAGAGCATGGCTTCGGAACTCGTTGACGCAGGAATTGGCGTAGTGTTCTGCAACGTGAGTCCGGCCGAGAAGCTGGTGAGCACGATTTCGATAGACTATCAGCGGGGTATCGCGCAGGCCATCGAGCATATCGTAGGACTCGGTCACCGCCGCGCCGCAGTCATTGCTGGACCGGACGACAACCGGACGGCCATTACAATCAAGGACGCGCTGGTCGCCGGATTGAAAAAGAGAGACGTCAACCCATTACCAGTGATCAGCAGTAACTACCGCATTGATGCTGGAGCCTCAGCCGTACGTGCCATTCTCTCAACGCCGGATAAGCCCACGGCGATCTTCTGCGGTAGCGACCTTATCGCCCTGGGCGCCATGAGCGCTCTCGAGGAGGCGGGTGCGGGGATTCCGGAAGACATCTCCGTTATCGGCATCGACGACATCTCCTTTGCTTTCCTGGCACGCCCGCCGCTGACCACTATCCGAGTCCCCCGCGAGCGAGTGGGGACGACCGCCTTCGAGGCATTGGATAGGATGCTGAAACTGAAACGGCGAAAAGGTGCGGACTACTACTTGGAAACAGAACTCGTCGTTCGCAGGTCGACCACTACTGCTCGGTAGAGCCGTGGTAAACGGAGACAAGCTGAGAGAATAAGAACTTGACGGCGAGGAGAGGGAGAGCTTACAAAGGAGCTTGTGTGAAACCGGTTTCAGCAGGCGGATTCATGACCTCCCAGATTTCGCTGGTTTACTTCAAGCGAGTTGCATCGACCTCATGACCCGGTTCCTGGATGACATATTTCGGCAGCCAAGTTCTCTACTGTCCACTTTGGACTATCTCACGGGAGCCGAGCGACCAATGCTGGAATCCATTGCGAATCTCGCCGATGTGCGCAATTGGGACTGGAAGGTCTAAGCAACGCCAAAGGAGTTTCAGGTATGACTAAATCCAATTACTCGCGCCGGGAGTTCTTGCAAAGGAGTGCAGGAATAGCTAGCGCTTCGCTTGTCGGCGGCTCCATTCTGATGATGGAGCCTGATCTATTGGTCGCTTTGCCTCGACTGACCGGCGCGAGCGACAGAGTTCGCTTTGGAATTGTAGGAGTGGGCATGGAGGGCACCGGACTGTTGACGACTGCGATTCAGCTTCCCGGGGTGGAGTGCGTTGCCGCTTGCGACCTTTACGATGGCCGTCACGAACTGGCGCGTGAAATCGTCGGAAAACCTATAAAGACGACGAGACGCTACAAAGAGTTGCTTGACGACAAGGAGATAGACGCCATTATCGTCGCCGTCCCCGACCACTGGCATAAACAGGTGGTGGTGGACGCCGTGGGTGCCAGCAAAGATGTGTACTGCGAGAAGCCTATGTCGCACAGCCCCGCGGACGGCCTGGCGATGGTCGCGGCGGCAAAGAAAACGGATCGCATCGTGCAGATCGGCGCACAGCGGACGAGTTCCGTTTTGTGCGCGAAAGCGAAAGATCTTCTCGCAAGCGGAGCCGTCGGAGAACTGAGCCTCGTCGAAGGGAGTTTGGGTCGCAACGATCCCACAGGGGCCTGGGAGTATCCGCCTCCGGCAGACTTGTCACCAGAGAATTTGGATTGGGATACGTGGCTGGGCACGGCGCCGAAGAAGCCGTTTGACCCATACCTCTTCGCGCGCTGGCGTTGCTGGAAGGAATATGGAACAGGTTTAGCTGGGGATTTGCTTGTTCACTTGCTCAGCGGGATGCAGTTTGTCCTCGGAATCAATGAACCTCCCAAACGAGCGTCAGCTTTTGGCGGCATTTACCGGTGGAAAGACGGCCGCAATACGCCTGATATTCATCCGGTGCTGTTTGAATACGGAAACATCCCGGTGTACATGCGCTTGACGCTAGGGACGGAAACTGCGGAGGTCACACGGTTCATGGGCTCCAAAGGCATCCTAGAACTCAGCGAGTTCAGCCTTAGCTATATCCCTCAAGCTGGTATTGACTTGGCGCCCAGCTATTACTGCTATGGACTTCCGAGCCGTCTGAGGAACGCTTATTTTAAGCAATGGCACGAGGAGCACGACCCCAAACCCGGGCAAGAACCAGCGCCCGAGACACAAACCTATCGCGGGAACGATTATGACGATTTGCGGCCACATCTCTGGAATTTCTTCCAAGCCGTCAGGTCACGGAAACCGGTCGCGCAGGATGTCGTGTTCGGTCACAACGCAGCACTCGGCTGTCACATGGCGAACGAATCCTACTATCGGAAGAGTCCGGTGTATTGGGATTCCGTTTCGCAGACGATTAAGTCCTAACGCACCGATAAGCTAAGCCTGAGGCGAAGGGGAATGAAAGGACAATGAATCGGCAACCGCGACCGCGATGGAACAAGCAGCTTTAGGCATGGGCCGCAGGAAATGGTTAGCCAGCGTGTGCGCTTCGGCGTATGGATCGACGCGGAACGAATGCGCGACCAAGATCTGGCCGTGGGTCGGGATCCGCGGAAACTCGGGGCCTCCGTCATGTTGATCGGCCAAAACCTGCCAAAGGATGCCGGGGACCTTGTGTTCCAGCTTCCGGCCGTGCCACGCGACTGGCAGTTTTTGATCGACATCATCCCAGCGCAACTGGCAGCCGAACGGCTGGCGCAGCTCTCGGGAGTTGATTGCGATTCCTTTCGTTATTGTTCGTTCATCGTCGAAGACGAGTACGGCTTATTGAGCGAAGAAGCAGAACCCCCAAAGATAAAAAGTAGCGCCGCGCCCTCGGGTTATTAGTGAACAAAGCTAAATGAGGCTTCGAAGAGAGATCGTGACTGGCGCTGTTGACATCGGTGGAACAAAGATAGCGGTCGGCATGGTGGATGACGGCGGGCGGGTGTTGTCCAAATTGGAGTCACCGACCGCCGCATATCGTGGTTACCCCGACGGACTCAAGCGCATGATCGGCATGCTGCGGGAAACGGCGCGGGTCGCCGGCGTCGAAATCTCCGGCATCGGCATCGGATCCACCGGTTTGGTGTACCCAATCAGTGGCGCTTTTGGCGACGTTGACTTTCTCCCGGGATGGCAAGGGAACAACCCGGTAGAAGATCTGGCGCGGGCGTTCAACGTGAGCGTGGCCCTAGAAAACGACGCGGATGCTTCAGCCCTCGGGGAGGCAAGCTGGGGCGCCGGAAAAGGCAAGTCGCGATTGATCTATGTGACCGTGGGCACGGGCATTGGCGGCGGGATCATTTTGGATCGAAGACTCTACCGCGGTGCAGATACGGCCCATCCTGAAATCGGTCACCACGTTCTGGACCCATCCGGGCCGCTTTGCTCCTGCGGTTTCCGCGGGTGTTGGGAATCACTGGCGACCGGTCCGGCTTTGGCGGAATGGTTTAAGAGTAATACACTCGCAGAGCAACCATATCCTGAAGATCTCACAGCAAAACAAATCTGCCAATTGGCGCAACAGGGAGATGAGTTGGCTCGCCGGGCTGTGGAGCGCGAGGTGTATTACTTGGGTCTCGGTCTAGCCAATCTCATCAATCTTTTTGTTCCGGACGTGATCGTCTTGGGTGGCAGCGTGATGAAGGACGCCGCCCTTTTTCTTGACGGGATCCGCAAAGTAGTCAGCCAAGGATGTAGATTCGTTCCGTTCGAAAAGACAGAACTGGCTCTGGCTTCGCTCGGAGAGGATGCCAATCTCATCGGTGCAGCCCGGGTGTGGCACTATCGGTTCAGGCAGATAGCTGGCCAGCCTTCCTGACTCACCGTCGCGAGGGGAAGATTTGGGACACATATTCGTTCAATCTTCGGCGACGCGGGGACGCGCCGCAATCTGTTAGGAGAGGCGTGCGAAGAAGGACGGCCCCTCGTGAGTCTGACCGCCAGTGGATTTCAGGCTTTCCCGGCAATCGCACTCAGCTCGCCAAGGCCTGCTCGATCTCCTCGAGTGTCTGGCCCTTTGTTTCCGGAAGGCGCCAGCGAATGAACAGAAAGCCAGCCAAGCAAATGCCGGCATAGATCCAGAAGGTTCCCGCAGGCCCAACGCCCCGGTTCAGTAATGGAAACGTGTAGGTAAGAATGAAGCTGGCAATCCATAGTGAGGTGACCGCGACGGACATCGCCGCGCCACGAATGTGATTTGGGAAAATTTCTGAAATAACTACCCATGTAACTGGGGCGAGCGACATAGCATAACAGGCGATGGCGACAACAACCAGCAGAAGCATGTGTGTTCCACGGCTGTGTCTATAAAAACCAAATCCGAGCAAACAGTAGATCAGCGCCAAAGCGATGGAGCCGAAAAGCATTAATTTGCGGCGTCCCACTTTGTCCACAAGGGCGATGGCCACGAGGGTAAACGCCAGATTGACAGCACCAGTGATCACGATATTGAGCAGGATGTCAGAGACGTGATAGCCCGCTGCGGAAAACACCTCCTCTGCATAGCTGAAGATCACGTTTATACCGCACCATTGCTGAAATACTGCCAACGAAACGCCAAGAGAGAGAACACCGACCAGTCTGGGATCCAGCAGGGCGAACAAGCTGACGTTTTCGCTGGTCGCTAAACTCGATTCGATCTCCGCCAGGGCTTGTTTGGCGTGTGCCTCGCCGTTAAGGCGATCGAGGATGCGCCCTGCTTTCTCGCGCTGACCATTCCGGGCTAGCCAGCGCGGGCTCTCCGGCACTACCAGCATTCCGAGCAGAAATAGCAGAGAGGGTAAAGCGGTGACGCCAAACATCCAGCGCCACGCGATCTGGCCATTCCATGAGTTCAGAATCTCCATCGCGGAAGCACCTGTGGGCACAGGCTGGGCGATAAGCCAATTCACGAACTGGGCCAGCAGAATTCCAATGACGATGGTGAGCTGATTTAACGAGACTAACTTGCCTCGCACCGCGGCAGGCGAAATTTCCGCGATGTACATGGGAGAAAGATTGGAAGCAAGGCCGATGGCCATTCCCCCAACGATTCGCCACATCACAAAACTGTGAAACACGTTGGCCAGGGCGGTACCAGCGGAGGAGACTCCGAAGAGTAGCGCGGCCAAGACTAGCAGGCGTTTCCGCCCATAACGGTCGCTGAGATTCCCGGAGATCACCGCTCCCAACAGGCAACCGATCAGAGCACAACTCATCGCCCATCCTTGTTGCGAAGCATCTGTTAGATGGAAGAATTTTTCGTAGAACGGCTTGGCCCCGCCAATCACGACCCAGTCATATCCAAAAAGCAATCCCCCGAGAGCCGCGACAAAGGAGATTGACCACAGATAGATGTTTTGGTTGGGGGGAATCTTCACGGTCTCAGCGCTGCCTCCCGCCATGATCCCCCCGGGGGCCACTCATGGCTTCAACCTCGTCGCCTGAATAGGCTCTATGCGTTCCAACTCCGCCTGCGCCCACATGTGATTAGGATCGAGGGTCAATGCTTCGCGCAAATCAGCTGCCGACTCTTCGATTCGCCGGAGCCCAAGCTTCGCAAGCCCTCTCAGGAACAAACACTCGGTCCGGTTTCGCTTCTGCAGGTCATCATCGAAGAGCAAAAAGTTTGGCAGGGACGTTGCAAAATAATCTATTTTGACTTCCGCATCGAGTTGACGCGACGCGAAGTCCAGGAGTTCCTCCAACACTGAGATCGCTTCCGATTCTCGGCCAAGGCTCCTCAGCGCAAGAGCCTTATAGTAAGCCATGTCTTTGAATCCCGTCTGAGCGTCGCTGGCTCTTTTCCACGACTGCAGCGCTTCCTCGGCATGCCCCAAACTATCAAGAGCTAAACCAGCGAAGTAATCGAGGTGTGTTTCCAGAGTAAGCAGATGCTTTCCTTCTCCGAGATCTTTGGGATACACGCGGGCCGCTTGAAAATGAGCCAGGGCCTCGCTTGGTTCACTGGTTTCAAGCAATTTGCGGCCCATCAGAAGATGTGCTGCTACGTATTGGCCGGACACCAGACCTTCGCCGCCCTCCCAGGGGTGGAATCGCCGAGAACTAAGGATTTTCAGAGCTTGCGCAGTTTTATGTGTTTGGTTGCAGAGGGCCACGAGTTCGACCACTAGGTCGTCCCGCCGGTCAACTAAATCGCGGTGCTCTTCCAACCTTGAAAGGCGCCGCTCCGGCGGGGTTCCAATGCGTTTGCACAACTGGTCCAGCTCATACAACAAACGCGCATCGGATGGCTCCGATCGAAATGCTTTTTCATAACATTCCAGGGCCCGTTCTGGCTGCTTGCGTACGTTGAACCACGCAATCCCTAGATTTCGCCACGGAATGGAGAACCGGGGATCAATCTGGCAAGAGCATTCCCATAGTTGCATGGCTTCTTCTCGCTGCCGTTTGTCATACAACAGATTGCCAAGATAATAGGGGGCTTTAGAGTCAGAAGGATTTGTCCGAATTGCGCTTTCGAGAACTAGCATCTCCTCGATTCGAGCTGGAAAGCAGTAATCAGCAGAGGCAAGGGCAGCCTTCTTGCAGTACTCGCGAGCTTTGTCACGCTCTCCACTGTTGTCGTAGAAATACCCGAGCGAATAGAGAACCATCGGATAGGGTTCTTGTTGTTTGGAAGGCGCGTCGAGGTGTCGCTCGAGAAGGTCGATGGCCTCCCTCCACAGTCCCGCGTCGGCGTAGTCGAAAGCAATATCCAGGCAGATGTGGGTTTCGAGAAGCAAGGAACGGAAGAGAGCATCGTGTGAGCCGGAGGAGGGCCCTGCGGTGCTGAGCGCGACGAGTTCGTTCCTGGACCACAGGTCGAGAGGATCACAGGAAATTGTGTCTCGAGCTAAATCGAGCGCTTCTTTGTTTCTGCCCATCTGGCGCAGGATTGCTGACTTCAGATTGCGAGCCTTTAAGTGCGATTGATTGACGGAAAGCGAGTTGTTTAAGTGCTCCAGGGCCCGCTCGAAATCACCGCGCTGGCAATCAATGGTGGCTAGTGCATAGCCGCCGGCAGATTGCCACTCCTGATTCCAGACTGATTTGTAGAAAGCGGCGTATGCGGCCTCCGTGCGTTCCTGGTATTTCAGCGCGAGCCCAAGATTGTAAAATGGCTCGCCATCACGAGGATTCGGATTGCGATGCGTCAGCCGCGCGATCGCACGCCGGAAGTATTGTTCGGCACGCTGAAATTTGCCGCGGCGCAGGTACAACAATCCCATAGCATTGTTACAGCGCACGTCGTGTGCATCACGGCGGAGCCCTTCCTCCCAATACGTTTCAGGGAAACGCGTCGCATGGCGATACTGTTCCAAGTGCAGCCCGATCAGGTAGAGCTCCTCGATGGTCACGATTTCCGCGGGTGGCAGGGGTTCCGTGGCGGGCTCCGGCAAGCGAGCCTCCCGCTTTTCCTCGGGCCGGAATCGAATCATTTCCTTTCCGTCGGAGGAAAGCACACGGAGGAGCACATCTGGGGCGCAGTCAGCCGACAGCTCGACTGTTTCGATGAAGGGCTGATTCGGCTGAATATCCCGAGTTTCTTCTAAAACAACGCGTTGTTCCGCGGTTACGATCACGCCAAGTTGTTTAACGGCTGCGGTAGTCAACACGCCGACTTTCAGCTTACGTCCCTCGATTTCGAGGTTTACGGCGGCCAGCCGATTCGCGTTTTTAGCTGGTCCGATTTCTTGAATGGGGTACCAATATTGCCTGAAGGTGCGTGTCTCATACGGCTGAAGCCATGAAAAATCCGGTTGGTTATCCGTGAAAACACCGGCCATTAACTCCACGTAGGGTCCGTCGGAATCGGTAAGCTCGCGGTCCCACATGTACCCGAACTCCGCGTTTCCCCACGTCCATAACTTCTTGCCGGGTGAGATGTGTCTATTGGCTACGTGCACGAAGCCGGCGCGTCGCCGATGGTCATAACCCCCGAAAAAGTCATATTTCGAGTCGAGTATCATGTACGAAGTCGGTACGGGAATGTTTTTGTACCAGGTGATGTCCACCCCTGGCGTGTAATCCACGCCGTAATAAGAGTTTCGTGCTACTGGAAACGAAGACACGGCACGCTTTGCATGGTCTGCGACGTAGGCGACATCTGTAGGAAAGAAAGCCTGATATTGTTCGTGCACTTGCACGGCGACATTGGCCCACCACAGAAATGTCTGGAGGAATGGAGTGCGGTTATATAGTTGAGCTTTGGCTTCTATGATGCTTTTCCCAGGATACACCGTAATCCCGACCATACCTTTCATCCGGTTCATTGATTCGTGTTCGCTGAGCCAGACCGTGCAGCTCCCGTCTTCGTGCTCTTGAATCTGGTGATTCACGGGCATAAATGTGGAAGGCCGGTGGTGCTGCGGCCAGTTGAACTCCACCCCGCCGGAAATCCAAGGCCCCAGCAGGCCGACGAGCGCTGGCTTGATCACGTTTTGCCGGTAGAAGAAGTCGTAGTTATTGGTCTTATCCTGCCCGATGTGAATCCGTCCGCCGATCTCCGGCAAGATCATGATGCGGATGAATTCATTCTCTAGAAAAATCGCCCGATACGGTTTGTCGGACTTTGCGTCTGAGATATGGTCGGTAAAAGGGTTCGGGTACACTCTTCCGCTGCTGCCCTGGTAAACGCGCTTGTCCAGAAACATGGGATTGCGATCTGGAGCCGGCGCAGGATATGTTTGGATCATTACGGTCTCTTCCCAGGCGCGTACCCGTTCAGTTGGGGAGGGATCTTTCACTCCGCAATCTCCTGTGCTGGTTAAACAGAAATCCTGGACTGTGACGCCGCGTCTGAGCCCACAGAACCGAGTAGAAGTATCTGCTACCTTGTCATTCCCTCTGCGCCTCGGAAGCCACCACAAGTAGCTCGCGCTCAAAATTTCGAAATTGATTCACATCTCGCACGTAATCGGTAAACGTAGGTATCACCTTTCGTGCCAGCGCGTCGGTGTGTTCTAGTGCGCGTCCAGCAGATTCCATGAGGAGTTCGTAATCCTCGATGCCCTCTCGCATCACTTCGAGGCGCACCGACACGAACACCGCGTCGTGCTCTGCGTCGGGGTAAATGATAGCGTTGTCGCCGGCGGGAAGAAAGAATCCCCCACCCCAATCGGGCTGAACATTCTCAAACGGCCGATCCGTCCAGAAATTCCCACCCCAGTGCAGGTAACCAGTAAGTCCGTAGCGATAATTGACCCAAGGTAGGAGCCGCACCTTGAGCGACGGGAAGTCGATAAACCGATTCAGGTATTTGCCACGAGGATCCAAGCAGATGTAGTACCAACTCTGGCCTCCACGCTCCTTATGCGTTGCAATTGCATCCAGTCGTTCATCGAATGTGCTGAGCTTTGGCACCCAGATCGTGGTCTCCTCCTGTGCGGAAATATCCTCACGAAGGCTTATGGCGTCTAGTGTCGGCACGCCCGGTAGTTCCTGGCTGACGATATGAACGAATCGTCGGTAGATAGGCATCTCGGGTCCATGCGGTTCATCGTGAACGTGCTGGACATATCTGTTGAGCCAACCTTTTTCTTTCAGATGATCGCGAAGTTGCCGCAAGAACTCCCGAAGATTCTGTTCTGCACGCGGATCGTCTGCAGGCAATTCCTTCCTCACAATCTGCCCATTTTCTATAAAATCCGTCGGGATCACATACGGCGAGTCATACCCACCGCCTAGCCGGCCGCTCAAATGTCCACCCTCGATCATGCGCGCCATGCCGACTTTGTTGAAAATTTCAATCCAGCGATCGACTAAGCCAAAGTCATAATGAATGGCACCGTCCAACGGTTGCGCTTTGGACAGCGCCCGCACTGGAACAAACACAACATTTTGTTTGTACTCCGCCATCGTCCGACCTATGTTCTCCAATATTTTCCAGTAACGATCCGGATCGGACTCCAATTTGGGATAGTGCTTCGCCATCAGCTCCCGCTCAAACCAGAGCCAATTCGTCACCCATAGCTTCTGTTCGTTCGGCACGGTAGCAGCGAAGACTTCTACGTGAAAAGGCAGGTTTAGTTTCCGCTTCCCGACGTCGATCTCAACCGCGCCTCGGTATATGCCGGGGCGAGTGTCCTTTGGCGTGAAGACGGAAATCCATAATGTCTCAGTGCGAGCAACTTCCAGCGGGATTTCCTTCTCTAGTGGAAACAGTGGATCGGGATACGGACCCACTTCCGAACGCACGACTTCGTCCAAAGGCGTGTCTGTGGGATGCGAGTTCACGTTTACGGTTCCTACGCGATATGCCCTCACCTTTAGCGTCGAATTGCCTCTGCTCGGAGCAATGATGTGCACGCGTACGATTCGCTGTGATTCGGACCGGAACGCAACCTGCAGGCTGACGTGACCATTTCGGGCTGACACTAGATCCGGTTCGAGCTTTGATGATGTTGCCGGGGTGTCAGGAAAGACTTTTAGCAGCGAATCAACGAACCAGGCGGAGAAATTGTCACGTTGGGTCGCATGCAATGGCAGCGACAAAAAACAGATAAACCAAACGAGACGTCTCAGCTTAATCCGCCGACTCAACCCACACCTGCGATCTTTCTTGCAATTCAATCGAAATCGTTTTTGATATTTCATTCGTCTTGCAACATTTTGCAACGTCACCGAGACAGGCGTCAGAACTTAACAAGAGAGTAGCAGT
>Ga0210405_10001863_pt1 | contig 22854 bp, 14 predicted proteins | sample IncBWH11MmetaG_FD_155492 | JGI IMG/M metagenome (GOLD analysis project Ga0210405, IMG submission 155492) | Forest soil microbial communities from Barre Woods Harvard Forest LTER site, Petersham, Massachusetts, United States - Inc-BW-H-11-M | ecosystem: Environmental > Terrestrial > Soil >... | reverse complement strand
CCGTTAGCTTTTTTCATCTGCTTGAGGCCGGCGAGATGCCTTTTCTGCAGAATCGATTCCGCATCCGATTCCATTCCGGCGGCAAGCGTCAGCGCAAGAAGGGCTTCTCCATCGTTGGGATTTGTTTTCTGGCGCTCCCCGGCAAGTTCGCGGGCGCGAGCGAGAGCATCGCGAAAATGGCTCATGCGCCCCGGATCCGGGCTGCCGTCAATCCCACGCAGGAATTTCTTTTCGTTCAGGAAAAAATCGCTGGTCAGTACGCCTTGGCGGGATAGCTCCTCAAAGAGATAGCTGGCGGCGACGGCGACCTCACCAAAAGGCTCCGCCGGATTGCGGGATTCCCAGCTGGCGAAAGCCTCACGTGCTTCGGCGAATCTCTGCTCGTAGAGCAGATCGAATCCAGCGCTAAGCTCCGGTACGGTTGTGAAGGCCGCAGACTCGACGCCTGGCGCTTCCCGAGCAAAATCTACGATCGGGCTCAACAGCAGTAAGAGCGCTAGAAAACAAGAGCGATGCAACAGTTATCCTCAACACTACGCACATATAATTCGACGCCGCTACCCGCCGCGCGGTAACAGGACAGTTGTAAAGGTTTTGTCGCCTGCAGGCCACCGTCCTGTCGTTTCCGCTTCCGCAGTCCGTCTCGATCTAGCGAGGAACGGCGACTTTCCAGATGCGTGCATGCTTGTAGAATACGTCATCAGCAATGCGGTCAAAGACGAGCACATCGTTAGTTAGCCATTTCAAATCGTAGACTTCATCGGGATTTTTCAGAGTCACTTTGCGGGGCTTCGATTGACCGGAGGTTGGAACCACCATGATCGTCGTTCCTCCCCAAAATTGCAGATCGGGACGCAACTGTTCCTGCAGGCAGCGACCACTGAACGCACTAGAACTAGCCCATGCTGATCTGGGGAGAAGCGTTGAGGCTCGGCTCAGCGCCCGCGCCACCTAGCAAACGACGGTTCAGTGCGCCGCCGGTGAAAAGCATTTCTTCGATTGCGGCATCCACAGCCGCTTGCGTTAGCACGTTGTCGCGAGAAGACTCGATCTGAAACTGGGCACATCGCCGCATGAGTTCCTTGATGAAAGCCGCGCTGACGCCCTTGGTCCGGCTCACTACGGTTTCCAGCACTCCATCGGAAATCTCCAGCCCCCTGGCATAGAGTTCGGTCAGCTTGGTGCGGCCCTCTTCATCGGGCAGCGGAAACTCAATGGCCTGGTCGATACGGCCAGGCCTGGAAACGAGCGCCGGTTCAATTTGCTCGGGACGATTGGTCGTGAGGATCAGCAGGACTTCGGCGTCTTCCTGCAAGCCATCCATTTCGTTCAGCAACTTGTTTAGAAGAACCTCTTCCCTTGGATCACGCATATGCGTACGCTCGCGGGCGATGAGGTCTACATCTTCAATGACCATCAGGGACGGCTGCAAGAAGCGCGCCAGGCGGAAATATTCGCCAATCAGGCCGACCTGCTCCGCGGTGACCAACAAAGTGGTGTGTTCTTTGAGTTGTGAAACGAGGTAGTGAATGGTGTGCGTTTTGCCCGTACCCGGTGGACCGTAAAACAGCAGACCCTTGCGCGCCTGAAAACGCAGCGACTTAAGTTGTTGCCGTGCGGCCATGAATCCAGTGATGTTGTGATCGAGAACCGCCAGAGTTTTTGACGGGAGGATAACGTTGTCGCGATCGATTTTGGCCAGACGGTGTACCTTGACCGAGCTGCCGCCACCCATTGGGTCGATGTGGGCCTCCAAGGAAATGATGCGGCCTCGGTAAGTGCGGCCCTTTGCGACCATGAGTTCCAGCTGACGGAAGAACTCCTGCGAAAACCGTGCACCGCGCTCGCCGGACGGAATGGCAATCTCCACTTGCACGCCGCTCCACAATCCAAAGCGGCCTCCGGGCGCCAGAATGACGGCAAATGGCAGATCGCCGTCGCTTGACATCCACAAGCCGTTTTTCAAGCAGCGGACGGGGATGGGTTCGCCCACGTCGATTTCGTCGTACTGAAGCGGTCCAGCATCTACCGGAAAGTGCGCGCCTGCCAGCGTATCCGCGAGAGAGGGCAACTGCTGTGGATGTACGGATGTGACTCCGAAAAGAGTCGTGCGAGGACGAACTTTGAGCAAATCCTCAAGCGCGGATTGGATATCGACTCTCGCAGTGGTCGGAAACTGTCGCCCTGCCGTGGCAATCTGGCCGGCTGGAACGCCAAAGTGCTTCAGGAGGGTTTTGCGTAAGCGCGAACCACCAAAGGCCCCTTGACCTACAGAAAAGGCGATTCCCATATTGCTACCCATAATAAGTCTTAAATGCGACACCGCCAAGTCTTGCCCGAATTGAAGCCGCTGGCGCGGCGGACGCTTCGCGTGCAATACTCCCCGCGTCATGCGCCATGGCCGGACCCCAATTCCGGTTGAGTTACTCTTGATTAAATTAAATCTCGTGTACATGATAGAAATTCCATAGGAACTAGCCCTACTGCATCCGCCGTAAACGCCAGCGGCTTCTTACAAACGGCTCTATCGAACGCGCGCGGAGCACCTCGCCCGACGTCGGTAATTCGTGAAAACGCGCGTCCGATACAGCTCTAACGTTTCTGGCTAGTGATTGCGACGTGATAATGCGACTATACCTCCACAACTAATAGTGTGGGCTGCGCGGAAACGGTTCGCGATGCTCATTTCAACTTGATTGAGGTGCACCATGAACGGCAGATTCTATCGTTGCGCTCGTTGCGTTGGCTTGATCTTCCTGCTTCTTCCCACCTTTGCCGCGGCGCAGCGTACCGACTATGACTTCATCATCTCCGGAGCGCACATCGTCGACGGCACCGGCGCCCCCTGGGTTGCTGGGGACATTGCCATTGCCGGTGATCGCATAGTCGCCATCGGTGACTTGAGTAAAGCGTCGGCTCGAAAACGCCTGGACGCAAAGGGTCTTGTTGTGTCGCCAGGATTTATCGATGTGCAGGGCCAGTCGGAATTCAATGTACTGGTCGACAATCGCGCCGCGAGCAAAATTACGCAGGGCGTGACCACGGAAATCACCGGCGAAGGCAGTTCGATCGCTCCCGTCAACGACCGCATGAAAAAGGAGAACGAAGAAGTCGCGAAGAAATATGGCGTCACAGTGGATTGGTCGACGCTCGACGAATACTTCGCGCATTTTGAGCGGACAAAATCCGCCATCAACCTGGGCACCTTCGTGGGAGCGGGCGGCGTACGCAATTATGTGATGGGAACGGTCAATCGGCCCGCATCACCGGCAGAACTCGAGCAGATGCGTCAGCTCGTCGCCCAAGCGATGCAAGACGGTGCCATGGGAATCAGCACAGCGCTCGAGTACGTTCCGGACACTTTTGCGTCAACGGATGAGATTGTGGAGCTGGCCAAAGTCGCCCGCCAGTACGGGGGCGTCTATTTCACTCATCAGCGATCGGAAACGGACGCTATCTTCAGCTCCCTGGACGAGGTCTTTGCGATTGCCCGGCGCGCCAACATTTCTACGACCATCTGGCATCTTAAGACCGCGTACCACGAGAATTTTGGAAAGATGCCGGAAGTGCTTCGCCGCATTCAGGATGCTCGCGCACAAGGCATCGACGTCGCAGCCAGCGTTTATCCCTACACGCGTGCCAGCAACGGACTTGTTTCTTCTTTCCCTCCATGGGTTTCCGAAGGCGGAATCGAACAGATGATTGTCCGCTTCAAGGACCCGGTTCAACGGGAGCGCATCAAGAAAGAAATGGATCAGCCCAGCACTACTTGGGAAAACGAGTGGCTCGGTTCGGGTGGAGACGGCTCCGGCATCATGCTGGTTGGCTTGCTGAATCCCGAACTCACAAAGTATGAAGGCATGACGCTGCAAGAAATTGGCCGCCAGTGGAAGAAGGATCCAAAAGACGTGGCAATGGAAATCGTAATCGCGGATCACGGCCACACCGGGCAAGTCATTTCCATTATGGATGAAGGAGACGTGCGGACGGCGGTTTCAAACCCGATCGTAACGTACGGTTCGGACTCCGAGGCTCAGGCGGAAGACGGACCTCTAAGCAAAACGAAGGCGCATCCGCGCGCGTTCGGAACGTTCCCGCGCATCCTTGGAATATATGCTCGTGAGCAACACACGATGAGCCTGGAAGAGGCGGTGCGCAAGATGACTTCGCTGGCGGCGAGCCGCGTAGGATTGCTGGATCGCGGCATACTCCGCCCGGGAGCATTTGCGGACATCGCCGTGTTTGATCCCAAGACCATCCGCGACGCCGCCACTTTCAGTGATCCGATGCATTATTCCGTGGGCGTGAGGTACGTCTTTGTGAACGGACGTCCCGTGGTGTGGGACGGGGCGATTACCGATGAGCGCCCGGGCCGTCCCGTGCGAGGTGCCGGCTATCAAGCGAAACACCGCTAGCGGTTGGAAGCAATCTGCGGGGAGTTGAACAAGAGCAAACCGCACCCTGAGTTCAGGACTTGGCCTTGACTCAGTCGTGTCTACACAAGCCTCCCTTTGAGTCCGGCGAAAGAAGTCGGGTACTGATACGTACTTTACCAGTTACAGCTGCGTTTACCGGACGCGCGCAGAACTTCGCGCCTCCGTTCACTCCTCGCCGAGAACGCGCCTCCAGTAAAGCGCTAGCGTTAATCGGGGCCTAAGTTGACCTGAATGCTCTTGCGACATAGCATGGTCACGACTTACGGTAACGAATCGGCTTATGAATCGAATGCCCACCAGCCAGCGGGTTGTTTTGAAAATCCTCGTTGCTGTCTACATTTCACTTTCGGGCCTTCCGTACGAGCGCCGCCTTTCCCCAGAACAAGACGAACGAGACTGATGATTTGGCTCGCCAGTTGATAGAGAAACTTTCTGACGCCGATAAGAAGGGCATTCTTGTCATGGACCTGGAATCTCCCGCGGGCCAGGTTGGACCATTCGGAGCCTGGGTTGCGAACCAACTGGCGCTTTCGCTGGCAGCCCAAGGGAAGACAATTGAAATTGTTGATAGGTCCAAGCTCAGCGCAGCCCTTGAGGCCCAACTCCTCTCTTCGCCAAGCCAATCGGATACAAATAACGCGGTTGCGGTCGGTAAATCCATTGGAGCAACCACGGTGGTAGTCGGCAGTTACGGTGCCGCCGAAAACGGAATAGGCGTTACTCTGGCCGCATTTCGTGTTTCCGAGTTCGGCGTCGCCCAGTCGACGAAGTTCCTGATTGGCATGGTCTTCGGGAAAATTCCGCTCTCGCCAGAAGCGGGCGCTCATTTGATTGTGCCTCTCGACTCACTCCGACCAAAGGATGACGTTTATCGGTCAGGCTTCGGAGGGGTAAGCATACCTTCTTGCCTCAAATGTCCGCTGAACGTGGCGATGCATGTCCCGGATGTCGACATTCAGGGAATGCTGCTCACACATCCAAAAGGGGCGAACGTCAGGCTGCAATTTATTGTCACCGCGGAAGGCCGCACCAGGAACATCACCGTTGTTCAGCCCGTCGGCTACGGATTTGACCAGCAGTACGTGAAGATGGTGGAGAATTGGGAATTTAAGCCAGCGGTGGATGCGGACAATAAGCCAGTAGCGGCGAGTTATCCTTTCCACTCTGACCTTAAGTTTAAGTAGATAGATTTCTTTGAAGCGAATTGATGATCGACCTTAGGTCCTGGTCGGCTAACTGTACAAGTTCCGTACCATTACTTCACTTCTCTGGTTGATACCGCGTTATCAATAGCATTGTAGCGCAATTTGAGATGTGTTCTAATTCCTGTGAGTCGTGCCCAGCCCCCAGGAACATTCGCTAGCATAAACAGCTGCTGCCGAGAGCGCTGGTCACAGTTGGAATTCTTTCCTCGCCAGCCGGCAGTTCCGTCTTAGGCCGTCCAGAACCGATTTTAGGTGAGTCCGACTAAGGCGTGTTAGCCGATTAGCGGAGCGAGCTGTGCTCTATAGAGCGTTTATTTCCTATAGTCACGCCGCCGATGGTAAGCTGGCGCCCGCCCTCCAGTCGGCACTTCATCGATTCGCAAAGCCTTGGTATCGATTGCGGGCTATCCGCGTTTTCCGCGACAAAACCAGCCTCTCGCTCACTCCCGCGCTCTGGCCCTCCATCGAAAAGGCGCTTAGCGACTCCGAGTATTTCATCCTGATGGCGTCGCCCGACGCAGCCGCGTCGCACTGGGTGCAGCAAGAGGCTGACTACTGGCTCAAACATCGATCCATTGAAAAGTTTTTGATTGTGCTGTCAGATGGCGTCCTTGCATGGGACAGATCCACTGAATCTTTTAATGGGAGCGAGACGACGGCTCTACCCCCGAACCTGCAAAATGCTTTTGCCAATGAACCTTTCTATCTGGATCTGCGTTGGGCTAGGAGCGAGGATCATCTCTCTTTACACAATCCCACATTCCGTGAATCGATTGCAGAGCTTGCCGCCCCGCTTCATGGACGACCCAAAGATGAAATGATTGGGGAAGACGTCCGCCAGTATAGAAGAACCAAACAGCTTGCGTGGTCTGCCATTTTGACGCTTCTAGCTCTGACCGTGACATCCGTTGTTGCGGCGTATTTTGCAGTTCAGCAGCGGAACACAGCCGAGCAACAGCGCAAGATGGCCGAGAACCGACTCCAAATGGCTCTTGCGCGCGATCTTGCGGGTCAGGCGACGATCGTCCAACAAGAGGCAGGACGATTGCTTCCGCGCAGTATGCTGCTTGCCGTCGAATCACTGCGGCGGTCGCCGTCGCTCCAGGCGACCTTGGTCCTTGCAGCCGGCCTGCGGCTACTCTCCGCCACGAACCGAACGTTCACTCATGAAAAGGGATCCAACAGCATCGATTTCAGCCCTGACGGCGCAATGATCGCCAGCGCTGGCGAGGATGGGACCGCGCGCGTCTGGCGCATCGACGACGGCCGCGAAACCCTGCGGCTCCAACACGGCGGGCGGCTTTCGCAAGTAGCATTCAGTCCCACAGGCAAATACCTCGCCACGGCCGGCGGCTTCAGTGGAACAGTTAAGGTGTGGAATGCGACGAACGGAAGCGAGCTGTTCAGCATAAATCAAAAGGGGCAGGTCGACGTGCTCGCCTTCAGCCCTGACGACAGACTGCTCGTCACGGCTAGTGGGTACAGCATTCTAGCAGTCGAGCCCGCCGCGCTTGTCTGGGACATCGGTGAGCACAAACAAATCGCTCGCCTGGCCCATCAGGCGGGCGTGACTGCAGTTCGTTTCTTCCCCGATGGGAAGCGCCTTGCGACGGCAAGCCAAGATGGTACGGCGCGTGTCTGGTCGGTCCCGTCTGGCACCGAACAACTCCGTCTTCCTTGTGAAGCTAGCGTGCACGATCTGGCTGTCAGCGGCGACGGCGCGCGGATCGCTACCAGTACTTCGAATCGGGTTGAAGTCTGGAATGCAGAGACCGGCGGCCTGGTCTGGAAGAGCGAACCACAGCAGTTCGATGTCGATGTGGTGACATTCAGCCGCAATGGCAAGCTCGTTGCGTCCGGCGGATACGACCAGACGGCTCGCGTGTGGGATGCGGTCTCCGGTCGCGAGCTCGCCCGCTTTCAGCACGACATGCCTGTTTTTGATCTTACATTCAGCGCCGATGGCGCATATCTGGCAACCGCCAGTTCCGACGGTACCGCGCACGTTTTTGCGCTCGCCAACGGAACGGAGATCGATCGCGTCAGTTACAAGATGCCAGTTTTCCACGTTCGCCTGGCGCCTGGCGACCGGTATCTGGCAACCGATAGCCAGGATGGAACCGTCAAGGTGTCGGAGCCGCCTTGGAAGAAGACCGGCGGCCTGAGTCAAGACGGCCCAATCTCCATGGTGGCGTTTAGCCCATCAGGTCGTTATGTCGCCACGGCAAGCGGCAATGCCTACGCGGACAAGACGGCGCGCTTGTGGGCGGTCGACTCGCGTCGCGAACTGGCACGTCTCGTGCATGGTTCGGGCGTGCAGTGGGTCGCCTTCTCTCCCGATGAACGCTATCTGGCCACCGCCAGCGAAGATCACACCGCAAGGATCCTGGACATTCAGAGCCTTAAAGAGCTACCACCGCTCAAGCATGGCGGCGAGGTCCACGAGATAGCTTTTGGCCCGGACGGTCGAACGCTGGCCACCGCGAGCTTCGATGATATGGCGCGAACTTTTGATGTGGCCACCGGCCGCGAACTCGCAAGGATACAGCATGCACAAACGGTGTGGTCTGTTGCATACAGTTCCGACGGCCGATGGGTCGCGTCCGGTGACGCGAACGGAGTGGTGAAGATCTGGAAGCCTGACTCGGGAAATGTCCGGGCCAGCTTCTCCGCTGGGAGCGAGATCAATAAGGTGACATTCTCGCCAGATGCCCGGCGGCTCGCAGCCGCTGGGGATTCCGCTGTCATCTGGGATGTCGATCGCGGAGTCGAGCTTGCCCGGGTCTCCTTACCAGGCCAAGACCTCTCCCGTCAGTTTCTTTCGGTTCTATTCGCCCCGGACGGACTCACATTTGCGACCGCCGGGCTCGACGGGCACGCGCGCTGCTGGCGTGTCAGCGACGGCAAGATGCTGGCCGATCTCTTGCACGAAGCTTCGGTCATGAGCATCGCCTACAGTCCCGACGGTCGCTTCCTAGCAACGGGCAGTGAAGACAAGGTGGCGCGCATCTGGGAAGTCGCCTCGGGCCGCGAAGTCCTTCGTCAGCAGTTCAAGGATTGGGCGGATTCCGTCGCCTTCAGCCCAGATGGGCGGCTGTTCGCTTCGGGTAGCAGTGACCACACGGCGCGAATTGAACTCTGGCGCGTCCCGGACCTGATCGAGGAGGCCTGCGGGCGCCTCCGCATGAACCTAACCGAGGAGGAATGGCGAGAGTATCTGCCGACCGAGAGTTACCGGCCCACATGCCCTTAAAGTTGTGAAGGATGCCGATAACGCCGATTTCGGCTCCCAAGTGTTTGGGATCGGCCTCAATCTCGAGCAGGGTTTGAACACTGGCAAGTGAAATGATCTGGAGACGAAGAGTCGCATTTCTTGGGCTTTCGATTATGCCAATTTCGTAACCCTACCTTCATATATACTGGGCGTAACTTATGAGCGAGCCTCGTGTACTCAGTGTGTTCGTTGCCTCCCCTGATGATGTCGCCGAAGAGAGAAATACACTTGCGAAACTCTTAGCTGACATCAATGATGTTCTGGCCTATCTTGCGCCAGAAAAGCAGTTGAGCCTAGAGTTGGTGCGCTACGAAACTCATTCATATCCCGACATCGGGGCGCCCCAGGAAGTTATCAATCGCGAAATACCAGTCAGTTACGACATCTTTATTGGAATCATGTGGCAACGGGCCGGTACACCGACGGCCACCGCTCCAAGCGGAACCATTGAGGAATTTAACCGGGCTTGCGAGCGTCGCAAACAGGGTTCCTTGCCTCGAATTATGTTTTACTTTTGCGACCAGCCGATTCCCGTGCCCACCGCAACGGAGATGCAACAGCTGGCCGATGTTGTGAAGTTTCGAGGTCAACTCGCGTCCCAGGGGCTCACCGTCAGTTATCCATCCCATGCAGAGTTCGGTGACCATGTCCGGGGAGGTTTGCTCCGCGCCATCCGAGACATTCTTAGTGAAACCCCCGTATCGCCCGTATTCGCCACTCTTCTGCCGGCGTCCATGGAAACGTCCAGCCGCGAAGCGGCGGTTCAGTTAGCCAAGGAGTACGATCAGATACGACGGGAGATGCCCTCGGGAGACGAACGCACCCGCTTCATGGAAGGCTTCTTCTCTCGCATGAAAATTGAAGCCCCCAAAGTCCAAGGCTTGGTGTCGTCCTTTCAGCAGAGTAGCTCAGCGGGCGAGCGGCTCATGGCGATCGCCGTGCTCAACATGTTCCCCGATGCGAACCATCTCGATTGGCTCGCGGAGCGGATGGACCCGGAGCAGGAGAAACCGTTTGTCTCCTATCACGCCGCGGTGGCGTTGCTGGATGCGGCCATGAATCTTCCCACAGAGAATTGTGCGGAGCTACGCGCCGCTCTCGGTAAGGCGAAAGTGTTGGCCCTCCGGCTGAAAGGCGATTCGGACCGCGTGACTGTTCTCCGGCGCGCCGAACAGGAATTTGAACGGAAGTGTAGGAAGGCCAACAGCTGAACAGTTTGACGAATCCGCTTGCGGCACTACCTCTCTGAGTTCTCGCAGTCCCCATCGCGGTAAGCAGGTTTTCGAGGACGATACGGTTTCGCGGATACGGTTGCAAATTCGCGGAGGTGGACCATAGCGGACGATCTCAGAAAGAAGTGATACATCAAAATGCGTTAAGTGCCACTACCTCGAGTGAGCTGGCTTTCGATGCCGGCAATCCAATCGGTATCTTGCCCTCTTTCCTTCCGTTTCTCCCGTATCATCGACAGATTGTTTGCAGTTGTTTTGGGCTCCCAGGGTTCTCGTATCGCTGTAAGAGCGTCGGCCAGCGCAGTTTCTGCTTCGGGACGATTGTTTGCCAGGACGGCAAGTTCGAGCAGCGTAGCGTAATCCCAGTAGTCCGCGGCTTTCGATGCCAGCCGACGTTTCACCGAATAATGGACAACGGGAAGCAATTCTGCTTGCCGTGGGTCGAGGGGATCCTGCATTTCCATGAGGGTAACTGCATTGACGCCGGGGTAGGCGTCGCGCCAATCCGCCTCGAATCCAGCGAGGTAGATAGAGATGGCCTTGCGAAGGTATCCGGCGGCTGCCGCGGCATTCCCCGATCTCCTGCTGTCCTGCCAGGAATCCTTATAAACGCGGCCAAGAATGCCGTTTGTCTCGCTGCTTGGTCCTCGCTCGGCAATAAGCTTTAGAAGAATGGCTTCCGCTTCCTGGCGCCTGCCAAGGCGATTAAGGGCCAATCCCAACTGTTCATAGACGAGGATGGTGCGGGCCAGAGGTGGCGACATGCGCGTTACGAGGTCAACCATTCTCTGCCAGTTTTCCACGGCCCTGTAGGAAAGAAAGAGATCGACGACGAGAGCGGGGTCTGCACCGGCGATATCCAGCTCTTCCTCGATTTGGGCGACGGCTTTGGGGCCCTGTTGCCGTGCGGCCGCCAGTTTTGTTTTATAAGTTTGGGAGTATTCGACCAACTCGCGGAACTTGTCGGTCTTGAGCCGGGCAATGTCGGGTCTAGGCCAATCGGCGACAAGTTGAAAGAGAGGACTGTCTTCCACGGGGTTGCGGCACTCCAGCAGGTGAGAGGCTAGGGCGTGGCGATCCGCGTCAACCGCTGTGGGCGCGCCGGATGCGTCAAGGGCGTAGCGAACCAAGTGAAGAGAAGCGAGATCGAAGGGTAAACGCATGCCTTTGCAGGAGATCAATACGGTACTGTGCGGCCGAATGCCGTGGCGTATGCCGAGTTCGTAAAAGACGTTTGGGTTGGCAGTTGTCAGGTCGGCGACGGCGTAGTCACAGAGCATCAGCCTTTCGAACATGCACTTGTGAATAAAGCCGCCGACAGTTTCCTCGCTTGCGCGGATGGGTTCGAGATCGGCTTCTTGCACGCCAGGGCGAATGATCTTTTCATAGACTTGGTCGAAGTCGATAGCCCGCCCCGTTTCGTCGGTCTTGTTTCCGAATGGCATCAATACAAAACAGAGGGGCTTCATGGAATTCCTTCCTTGGAGGCGGACCAAGTGCGAGCCAGGAACCCAGCGATTGTATCGAGGAAGTCGAGGGGTCATCAAATCGAATGGTTGCTGCAAAATGGATGAGCCACGGAGGAGGACTTTGGTGGAGTGGCAGTGTACCGCAGGTGCGGGAGATGGGCTATAATGCCGTTGCTACGTACCTCATGTAATAGTGGGGTATTCCTTTCGGAGATGTCACAGTTCCCAGCGGTCTGCGGAGGGATGCGCCTTGCCGGTTGTCCCTGGATTCCAATACGACCTGTTCATCAGCTATGCCCACCTGGACGACACGCCGTGGCGCGCGGGAGAGAACGGCTGGGTGACGGAGTTTGTGCAAACGTTGCGAGACTTGCTGAAGAGAGAGGACCGGAGTTTTCAGGAGTGGTTTGATCCAAAGATCCGAACGGGCAGCGATTTCAATTTGACGATTCGTGGGGCCCTCTCAGGCAGTGCTGTACTGCTCTGCGTGCTGTCTCCTGCGTTTGATGATTCCCCGTACTGTAGGAAGGAGATCGTGGAGTTTCGGGCTTGTCCGCAGCCGGCGTTTGGCCTAAAGGTTGGGACGATGAGCCGGATTCAGGCCATTGTGCTGGAGGACCTTGTCAAAGACAAGTGGCCGCCGGATCTTCGCTCCACCACACCCCACCGTTTTTTCGATGCCGAAACCGGGCGGTTCAGCAAACCGGACAGAGAGGATGAAGCGCATCCGTACGTTAAAGGAATCAGGAGGACGCGCGATTCCATCTTGGACACGCTGCGAGAGATGCGGCTTCAAAAGGAGCAGGGGATAGCGGTCGACAATCCGTACCGAAATGAAAGCAGCGAGGGCGAGTTGGTCCCTACGGTGTGTTTGGCGGACGTTCCGGATGATCTGTTTAACAAACGGCAAAACCTAATCGAGGCGCTGAAGCAAGTCCGAGGCTTCCGCGTTAAACAGTTTCCGGAGGTGTCCCTACCCCTAGGACCTTTGGACATCTCGATTCACATGTTCGGGAAATATCCTGGTGCGCCCGCGCCGGAGAAGGAGTTTCACGCTTCGCGGCTCGAGCTGGAGATGGCGGTCGGCGCCAATCCATCGCGGCGTCCTCTGGTGTGGCTGGCCCGGGACCTCCGTCCCGAGGAGGCGGAAACCCCGGCCCACGGGAAGTTTCTGACCTCGCTTTTGAGCCGCAGAGGCATTGAGCTTGTGCGAATGGGATTCGAAGATCTGAAGGACGAGATCCAGCAGCGGGTGACTTCACCAAGAAGCACGCAGATACGAAGGCCCGGGCAAGTAGCGAGCGCTCCGATCATTCATATATGGCATCAGCCTCACGATGCGGAACCGCTGAGCTCCTTGCGGCAGCAGCTGAAGGAGAAAAATTGCGGAATTTCCATGTATGAGTATTCCCGGGAGCGTCTGAACGAGCTGCAATCAAAGCTGGCGTTTTGTGACGGGCTGATGGTGTCGTACTCCGTAGAAACGAAGTCATGGGCGGAAGACGCCATGTCCGAGGCGTTCCAGCTGCGCCGCAGCGAGGAGCGCCCTCTGGCATTTGCGGCCGTGGGATTGTCTCCGCTGCCGGACAGCGAGTTCAACTTCGAACATCCGCGCGTCGTTTCGATGCGGTCCACACCCACGGGCAGCTTCGAGGGCATGACGCAGTTCCTAGAAAAACTGCAGGAGCAATATGCCTAGCGAGATGGAAGGAGCCTCGCGCAGGCTGCCGTTGGATGCGAAGCATCCCTTTCCGGGTTTGCGTGCCTACGAAGAGGAGGACGCCAGCTGGTTCTTCGGGCGGGGCCAGGCAATCAACGACCTTCTGAAACGATTGCGGCGAGTTCATTTTCTGGCAGTGGTAGGCCCATCAGGGTTTGGCAAATCGTCATTGGTGAAGGCGGGCTTGCTGCCTGCGATTCGAGATGGATACCTGGATGCGGAGTGGCGGATCGCGCTTCTGACTCCGGGGAATCACCCACTGGAAAATCTGGCCGCGGCGCTCGGGGCTGCGCTTCCTTGCGAGCCGGCCGAATTGAGAAAGCAAATGGAACGCGGGCCCGTGGGTCTGGTCGAGGCGATCCAGGGGTGTAAGGTTTCGAATAAGAGTGTGCTCGTGGTGGTGGACCAGTTTGAGGAACTGTTTCAACTGGTACAGCGCAAAGGGGAAGCGGGGCAGGAAGAGGCCAAAGCATTTCTCAGGCTACTGCTTACGGTGGCAGCGTCTGATGCCATTCCGTTTTATGTGGTCATCACCATGCGTCTGGAATGGCTCAGCGAGTGTTCGAGCTATCCGGGTCTGGCCGAGGCCATAAACGAGGGCGGGTATCTGGTGCCGCAAATGACCCGGCGGCAATTTCAGCAGGCCATCCTAAAGCCTGTGGAGGCTGCGCGAGGCAGCATCACGGCCACGCTCGCGGATCGGTTGTTGAACGATCTGGATGGGCGAACCGACCAACTTCCCGTGCTGCAGCATGTTCTGATGCGCATGTGGAGGAAAAAGGAGCTGGGGACGCCGCTGGATATCGGTGAATACGAAGCCACGGGGACGTTGGCGAGGAGTTTGTCGAAGCATGCCGAGGAATTATTCGGAGGGCTCGACGCAAAGGAGAAGGAAGTAGGCGAGGCGCTGTTCCGGTCGATCACGCAGGTGAGCAAGAATCGAAAACTGCGCAAACCGATGGCGTTGGGAGAAATCGCGGACAAGACGGGTGCGCCGATAGAGAAATTAAAGAAGGTAGTGGAGGTGTTTGCCGCCGAAGGGCGGTCGTTCCTGGTGGTCTCGCCTGGAGTGCTGAATCGCGACTCGATCATCGATATCTCGCATGAGGCGCTGATCCGACAATGGGGCCGACTTGGTGGCTGGGTAGATGACGAGGCGGAGCTGGTGTCGCGGGTGAATCGTCTGGAGGAGACAGCCAGCGAGTGGGATAGCGGGCACCGTAGTAACGGGGCGTTGCTGTACCGTGGTCCGGTGCTGAAAAAGGCGGAAGAGCTGAGGTCACGGCTGAAGGTCGATAGCGTGTCCACGGCGTTTCTAAAGGCTAGCCGAAGGGCCCAACTGTGGAGCTTCATTCTGTGGAGGGGAACGATCGGGATCCTCTCGGGGGTCATCGTGGTGCTGGCTGTGGTCTATGGGAATAGCCAGCGGAATCTGGCGGCGAAACGAGCGGAAGAACTCGCTACGTATCAACAGCAGAGAGACCGCCTGAAAGACGTGGCCCAAGAGGCGCAAGACTGGCAAGCGGCTGTTGCGACATCGGTCGGCAGTCCGGTAGGGCCGACAGGTCGAGTGATTTATTTCCAGTACCCGGGAAAGGGACAGTTGGAGCTGGCAAAGCAAGTACAGGCTTACCTCAACGGACAGGGTTATTTGGTACCGGCGATTGAGGACGTGGGATCGCACTCGCCGCCCGAAACACAAGTGCGCTATTTTCGTTCTCAAGACTCGGCGGACGCGGAGAAGGTCGGGAATGTCTTGCGGTCGTCTGTAGCCGGAGGCGTCAAGACACAACTTACGTATTACGATCCAAAATCGCCTCCGCCACCCGGACAGTTGGAAATCTGGCTCTCTGCCGTAGCGGGGCCGGTGCGCAGAGTCAGCGTTAAACATCTCGTGGTGCTGATGCTCGAAGGCCGGGCGTTTGACCACATGCTGGGCTTTCTTGAAAGCTCCAACTATCACATCGACGGGCTCACGGGCAGCGAATGGAATCCCGACTCCTCGGGTGCTCAGGTGCATGTATCGAATGACGCGACCCGGCAAGGTGACTTCACTCCCGACCCCGGTCACAGTTTTCCGGACGTGAACTTCCAAATCTTTGGGAATTTCGACGGTATCGTGCGGGGCCAGTCGATGCAAGGGTTTGTCCAATCCTACCAATTCCATACGGCACAGGTGGCGAGCTCCCATAAGATCATGAAATGCATGAGTGAGCAGGTAATTCCGGTCCTTAGTACCCTTGCGAAACAGTATGCCGTTTGTGTTCGATGGTTCTCTTCGGTGCCCGGCCCAACCTTTCCGAATCGCGCCTTCGTGCATGCGGGCACTTCGATTGGGCGGGTGGATAGTTCCGTCAGCGGGTACCTGGCCATTCCGAAAACGATTTACGAACTTCTGGACGACAATGGCGTCACCACGCGCATCTATTACCAGGATTCGACACTGGCGCTCACATTCCGCGGGCTGCAACAGAAACCAGGCTTCTTCGGAACATTCCAGGACTTCCTGGAATCCTGCAAGAACGGAAGTCTTCCAACGTATGCTTTCCTCGAGCCGCGCTATAGCGACGGGATGGAGAGCGGGACTGCTCGTATTGCAAACGACGAGCACGCCGATCACGACATGGAGGCCGGCGAACAGCTGATTCACGATGTGTACCAGGCGATTCGCTCAAACAAGGAGGTTTGGGAGAGTTCGATTCTGGTCATCACTTATTCGCAGCACGGCGGATTCTATGACCATGTGCCGCCGCCGACCACGGTGAGTCCCGATGGGGTTATCGCGCAGGATCCGGGCCAGAATGTAGCAAAAATTAAGGCGTTTGATTTCACGCGGCTGGGGGTGCGCGTTCCCGCCGTGATCATCTCTCCGTACATCGAGCCAGGCACCGTCGACCATACGGTCTATGATCACACCTCCGTGATTGCCACGGCTCGCAAGCTGTTTCTCGGTAAGGCGGCAGCGACCAGCTACCTGACGGAACGAGACCGGCTTGCCAACACGTTCGACCATCTTCTTACGCGGGCCACTCCACGAACCGACAACCCCATTCCCTAAAATGATGAGTGAAGAGAAGGTGATCGCCAAAAACCGCTCGCGCTCTGTGACGAAGGAGAGCAATTCTTGAATGCCAAGGACTACCCAGCGGGATATGTTGTCAGCGATCAAAAGGCGGTGATGTTAGAGCGCAACTATTTTCGGCTCCTGAAGACGGAGCTGATTCTATTCGTAGGCGTGTCGCTTGTGGGAATCCTTGCCGCCATTCCAGGGACACGGCTGGACAGGCCATGGGCGATAGCCGCGGCCATTCTGATTGCCGGCGCTTTTCTCGTGCTGTGGCGAATACGCCAGCGACGTTTGGAGCGGAAGTGGTTTCAGTATCGTGCGGTCGCAGAGTCGATGAAGACGGCGACATGGCGATACATGATGCAGGCGCCTCCATTCGAGTCTCCGGGGGAAGAAGGCGATGTAGACAAGAAGTTCCTAGCGACCCTAAGGGCCATCCGGTTGGATCGCGCGGGGGTTGAAGTTCCGGCGCACGAAGCAGGAGCGGCGGGGGACGAAATTACCGGATTCATGCGCACGATGCGAAAACTGCCGGTCGAAGAGCGGAAGGGCATTTACCTACGCGAGCGTGTCGGTGACCAGGAGCAGTGGTACGAGGGAAAATCAGGGCAGAATCGGCGGAGCGCTAGGCGGTGGTTGAGTCTGATCCTGGCGACGCAAGTATTGGCGATCGCGCTGGCGTTTGTGCGCATTGTGTACCCGCACGTGCCGCTGAGCCCCGTTTCGTTTCTGATGACTGGGGCATCGTCAATGCTGGCGTGGACGCAGTCCAGGCGCCACGAAGACCTGGTGGAACCGTACGCGGTTGCAGTGCAAGAACTGAGTGAACTCAGGGGTTTAGGCAAGAGTGTGACCGACTCTCAGTCTTTGCGCAGATTTGTGTCTGACGTGGAGGAGACCATTTCGAGGGAGCACACGAAATGGCTTGCGCGCAGGAGCATCGCAACGGGAAAACCTTAATCCTCTGGTTCTGGACGGTAATGTGTGGTGGAAGCGGCGCGACTCACAGTTTGAGAGTTAAACCCATATTGGAGATAAGTTTGTCGGCCACTTTTGATACCTCTTTAAGACTCTTTGCGCGCACCGACTGTGTTGCCTGGATCGACTTCGGAGCAACAGTTATTCGGCCGACCAGAATCGAATAGATTGGAACGTTATATTTCTTGGCTAGTTCGAGCTCCGCATCTTGCCATGGGCTGGTGGCATCCGAGATGATGGCAACGGCCGCGACGCTTCCTGAAGCGACTTTACTCTGCAAGTAGATTCCCGGAAAGGGAACTCAGTTCCCGCCTTTATGTTTCGCACCGGCCCGGCCCTTCTCAGGCAGCAAAGAGCGACAAAAGCTAGCTAAAGAGGCGGATTCTTTTCTCTCCTGCCGGCGCTCGGGGGGAAACAGTTTCAACGCCTCGTCGGACCAATTTGCAGCGAGGGCAAGATCTCCTTTGCGCCAATGCACTCGGGCCATCTCCAGAGCGAGTCTGCCTTTGTCGAGGGAATGCCCGTTATCGCTACCCAATTGGTCAAAGCAGTTTGTGAGGATAGCGAGGGCCTGCTCGACCTTTCCTTGTTGGGAAGCGAGTTTTGCAAGCCACCAAGCGGTGTAGGCCCATCCCGCTCGATTGTTGACTCCCAGGAGAATCATCGCCGCGCTCTGCAGGAACTCTTCTGCGCGCTCGTAGTTTCCCAGGGTGTCCTCGAGTTTTCCGCGGGATTGCAGAACGGCAGCCACTTGATTCACGCGGCCATCGATAGCGTGAATGGCCATAGCGCGGCGCAGGAGAGAGGCGGCCTGCTGGGCTCGGGCGGGGTCGTGGGCCAACGCATCGGCGAAGTCGCGAAGAGCTCTGCCGAGAGCGGAACCCCACGTGGAGTCGTGAAAGTCGGGAGAAACGTCTTCGAGGAGCCGTATGCTTTTCACATGCAGGGTTTCGGCCAGCGGGAAGTCTCTGAGTTGGTAAGTAACATAGGCCTGTTCCACGATGGCGCGTGCTTGGTCTCGCGGGTTCTGCGCCAGTTGCTCGGCCTTTGCATAACGGTCAAGGGCTTCCCTGTAGAGTCCCTTGCGATCCTGAAGATTCCCTCCGATCAACAAGGCCTCAAATTCATCCAACGCGGCCAGGCGGTCGATGCAGGACTGTGCGTCTTCGTGTTTCCCAGTGCGGATCAGGGCCCAGTAGCCTTGCGAATAGAAACGAATCAGCTTCGGTTTGTCCCAATTCTCGATCTTCGATTGAAGGGTAGTCCACAAAGCGGCGGCTTCTGAAAACCGGTCTTCCTCAACGAGTTTACAGAGCCTTTCCAGATTCTCACCGATTGGCGGTTCTTTGCTTGAGGGCTTTGCGGTTTTCGCGCGCTTGGCGCCCTTGCAGACTACAATAGCGGGATCGGGCGCTAAAACCGTTTCCGATGACACGAGGACGATGGCGAGGCTATCCGGAACTCTTGTGAGTCCCAACAGACTGACTTCGCGTTGACCGATTTCTGACCAAATGAGCAAGGAACGCGAGTAGTTGCCCAAGGCATCGAGTAGAACCAGGAATCGATCTCCGGGATGGGCCTTTTGTCGTTCTACGCCTTCGACGCCCAGGTCCTCAAAGATTGAATCGTCTTCGAGGGCCGACCTGCTTCGCAAGTGCACCACAGGACCGTCATATTCTTTGACGAGATCGAGTGGAAGCGCCTTTGGCAAATCTTCTCCGGTGATCAGCACAGTTCGTCCGGGCACGACACTCTGGGCAAAGATCGTAGAAATGCCGGGAACGTCGGTAGCCTTTCCTTCGCTCCAATGCTGGATTCCTTGGGGCAAACGCAGGCCTTCGAGAGCAGCCGGAGAGGTATCGAGCGGGTGGCGTAGCCAGGCGGTCATGCTTGCCCATTCGCAGGAGTTCAAATCCAAGCTATAAAGTTGGGATCGCTGTTTCACAATCGCCGACTCTGGGTCGACTACTTTGCGATCCGTAAACACGTCATGATAAAAGCTCGAAGCTAGGGCAGCGCTGGATTTGTAACGAAGGGGCGTTGCGAAGCCCAGGACAAACACGTTGTCTGAGCGGTGCAAACTATGCGCCAGGGACGTACCCCAGGAGTGGATAGCTGCGGAATAGCAGCTCCAGAGCAAGATCATCTTGCGGTTCCGCAGCCATTGAGCGAGCTCATTGGAATCGAGCAATCCGGATCGGCCGGGGGCACGCTCGGGCAGTTGGGTTTCGCCGGTGTCCGGGTCGCCATGGGCCTCTATATGCACCACAGCAGCGTCAAAGCTTTCAAACCAGTCGCGCCGCACATCGCTTTCCACGACGGGCTCCGCTACTTGTATCTTTTGAGTGTGGTGCCGGGTGAGTTCGTTGCCGAGGGCCTTGAGAGCTTCGGCGGTTTTTTGTTCCGTGGCTGGGCCGAATATGGGTTGGATGACCAAGGTTCGCGCGATTTGTTCCGGAGCCAGGACAAAATTCTCGCTGGAATGGACGACGGAGATATCGAGTTGGGAGAGCAATCGCCATTTTTCGTCCACCATGGCCTCCCAAGGCAACTGGTGAATCTCCGGGCGCAAGCTCTCAATCACGAGGCGGCGCGGTTCGGGATCGTTGCGTAAGAAGTTGCTCAGTTCGGGACTCATATTGCACAAACAGTTGTACAACTGCCTTCCTGCAGCGCGGACATTATCGGTGATGTGGCGTTCGCCTTTGATCTCTGTGGCCGTCCGCAGGTCCTGGATTACGTCGCGCCAGCGTTCGTCGCCGAGGGGAGAGAAAAAGCTGCCGCCGGATTGGGTTTTGCCGTTGATGGTGAGGTCGAAGAAGTACTTTCGCTGGACGTCCAGAGCCAGGAGCTCCTCGCTATCCTTGTTGCCCGAGAGTGTGATGCGAAGAACAGCAGTCGCGCGCAAAACTCCAGCCATTGGGGGAACCTCCTTCCTGCGCCGTTAGGCTCGGGGAACGGACACGGTCGCCGAAACCGCATAGTGGTCGGACGCAGCGGCGGCCGCAGGGTTGGTTCGATGGATGAGCGGAGACTCCAGGTGGATCGTCGGTGACGAAAAGACAAAATCTAGCCTGGTCTTTGCATACCTCGTGTGGGTGGGAAAAGTAAAATCGGGGTCGACGCCAGCCAGAACATCTTGCAAGGCGGTTCTACCAGTTCCTTGCAGGATTTTGATGACAGTTGATCCCGGACTATCGTTCATGTCTCCCGCGAGGATCATGTCCTGTTCAATGAAGGTGCGTGGGCTGCCAAACGTGGGTTTATCCAGAATCGAGCGAATCTCCTTTGCTTCGAGCCTTCGCTTGGCTTCCGCCGTTTTGCCTCCGATCTTCGATTTCAGATGAACCACGAAAAAGAGGAAGCGATAGGTTGGCGTGGCATAAATCTCAACACCTAGCAGATCACGGGAGAACCGCGTGGCGCGTTTTGATTTCGGACCAAACTCGCGGTCATGAAAGGTCATGGCCCCGTTGACGGCGAGTCGCGTAGCCAAAGCCACGTTGATGCCCCGTGGATCACGAGCCGGAACCAGGACAAACGATTCGAACGGCCTCTGTTTTCGCCGCTTAAGCGCGGGATTGACCCTGGAGCGAAAGAGATCGGAAAGTACCCTTTCGTTCTGAACCTCTTCAAAGGCAATGGCGTCGGCGTCCAGGTCCAGAATCATCTTGCCCAAGGCATCCAGTTGCGTCTTGCCGGTGGGAGAGCCGGGACGTTGCGAATAGACGTCTCGCCTTTTCCCAAACAGATTGTACATATTGAAGGCGCCAATTCGGATACTCGGTACCTCGCGCAGTTCCGTTCGCCGCGTAAGAGTCTCGGTGAGACTCTCGACTTGGGCTTCGCTCGATCCAAACTGTATGTCTTCGTTCATCCGGAGCTCCTGGACCGCATTCCCGGTCGTGCCATGGCCGGGTCGCGCTCTTCTAAGGCGCGTTTTCTAAGGCACGGTCACGGTAACGGAAATTGGATAGTGGTCGGACGCCCTGCTGGCTGCGGGGTTGTCCCTGTGGATGACGGGAGACTCGACGCGGATGGTGGGCGAGGTGAAAACAAAATCCAACCGCGTTTTCGCATATCTGTCGTGGGTAGGAAAGGTAAAATTGGGCTCGACGGGGGCAAATACGTCGCGCAGCCTGGTTTTGCCCTCGGCGCCTTCCAAGATTTGAATCACTCTCGTTCCCGGGTCGTCGTTCATGTCTCCCGCCAGGATCATGTCCTGTCCAATGAAAGCGTTCTGGCTTCCGAAAACAGGCTCGTCCAGTATCGTTCGAATCTCGTCGGCTTCAAGTCCTCGCTTGGCTTCGGCCTGTTCGCCTCCGATTTTCGATTTCAGGTGAGCCACGAAAAAGAGGAAGTGATAAGTTGGCGTGGCATAGAGCTCGACGCCGAGGAGATCGCGGGAGAAGCGCATGGCCCTCTCACTTTCGGGACCAAATTCGCGGTCGTGGAAAGTCATGGTTCCGTTGACGGCTAAACGGGTCGCCAGGGCCACGTTAATGCCGCGTGGATCGCGGGCCGGGACCAGAACGAAGGACTCGAACGGTCTCTGCCGCTGCCGCTTGAGCGCGGGATTGACCCTGGAGCGAAACAGATCAGAGAGGACTTTTTCGTTCTGGACTTCTTCGAAGGCAATAGCGTCGGCATCCAGGCCGAGAATCATCTCGCCCAAGGCATCCAGTTGCTCCTCGGGAGCGGGAGGGTTGGGGCGGCGTGAGTAGACGTCGGGGTCCGCGCCGAAAAGGTTGTAGACGTTATAGGCGGCGAGGCGAAAGCTAGGCACATCTTGTAGTTCGGCACGCCTGGTAAGGACTTCGGCGAGATTTTCCGTTCGCGCCGGCGCGAACCCAAACCGTGTCTTATCGCTCATAGGGATCCCTCCTGACGCAGTCGAGGGCGCCATTCTGTGCCAGTTTTGAGTTGCTGACAATTGGTATTTGGGCGGAGGAGAAAAATTCGGTTTGAGAGCATGGTACTTGACTCGTTGTGATATGATTTCGAGCCTGATGGAGACCTCGGAGCCGTTCTGCCCAGCGTTTGGTTGGGCCATCATTCGCCACCGTTGGTCAGATTGGGGTTTCGAGGGATCTTCGCTCTTGCGGCTTGGTGTGCGCCTACACACACGAAGCCGTTCTCTTTGCGAGGTCCACGCCATGCCAGCAACAATGCGGTTTTCCATAAAAGAGGGAGCGTACACGGCAGCGAGTGAACGAGATCGCGAGGGCCGCGCCGGGAGGCGTGGTTCTGTGTTTGTGGATCAGCTGCTGAACGACGAATTGGTGTTCAATCCCATCCCTTTTCGGGGAGCTGGAATTTCGAAGGTCGGTAATCCCCGTGAGGTAGTGGACGTCGATATCGCGGCGGCGACGGAACGGAGCGTGAAGAAGGCGTTGGCTGCCGGAGCGCTCTCGGCCACGGTGGTGGACAGCGTTCTAGCGGAGACTAGGTTGAGTGCGTCGGCGAGGAAACT
>Ga0210405_10001862_pt1 | contig 22868 bp, 23 predicted proteins | sample IncBWH11MmetaG_FD_155492 | JGI IMG/M metagenome (GOLD analysis project Ga0210405, IMG submission 155492) | Forest soil microbial communities from Barre Woods Harvard Forest LTER site, Petersham, Massachusetts, United States - Inc-BW-H-11-M | ecosystem: Environmental > Terrestrial > Soil >... | reverse complement strand
AGAGGCGAAGCGGCGGCTGAAGATTCCGATCATAGTCATGGTTCGTCCGCGAGGAGGAGGTTTCGCGTATTCCGAAGCTGAAATGGCGAGCATGGAACGCGACACGGAAGCGGCGGTTGAAAACGGGGCCGATGGGGTTGTGTTTGGCATTTTGCAATCTGACGGAAGAGTTGATATTGCGCGAAGCCAACGCCTTCGCCAGTTGATCGGGAATCGCCAGGCCGTGTTTCATCGGGCCTTTGATGTGACTCCTGATCCGTTCGAGGCTCTGGAACAACTTGTGGATTTGGGATTCACGCGGGTTCTCACCAGCGGGCAGAAAGACAGCGTGCCCGAGGGAGTGGAGCTGATCAAGAAATTGATCGAGCGGGCTAGCGATCGGATCGAGATTCTTCCCGGCGGCAGCATTCAGGATTGGAATCTGAAAGAGACAGTCGAGCGGACTGGGTGCCAGCAGGTGCATATGACAGCGTGGAGGACAGTGTCCGACATATCGACGCAGGCGCGGGAGGGGATTACGTTCGGTGGAGCTTTGTACCCGTCGGAAGATCGTTATCAGATGACGGATGCGAAGCTGGTGCGGCAGCTATCGGCGACACTGCGGGCTACTTCTCGTTGAACTCGACGAAGGCTCCAGTGCTCTCGTAGTACAACCGGATGCTGCACTGCTTGGGCGCGATGTGAGCAAACGAAACCTGCAATTGTTTGGGCGGACCGCTGACTCCGCCGATTTCCATGGGAGCGCGCACCAGGTCTTGTTTCTCGTCGTAGGTTTTGGGATTGGTGACGTTGCGGCTCACGATCAGAGTCCAATCTTTTTTATTCGGGATCACGTACATCGTATAGGCGCCCACGGCGAGTTCTTGACGATTCAGAATCAGCGGAACTTGTGTGAACAGGGTCATGGGTGAACCGGCGGGCAGCCACACTTTGCCGGTGTGCGGCTGATCTTTCTCGCTCATGACGGAGCCGTTGTATTGCACGCTGATTTCTTTGTCGTCGGCGAAATCGCAGCTGGCCGTTTTGGTGGGATCGTTCGGATCCTCCTGCGCGGTGGCGATGGTGGCCAGAAAAAACTGAGCGGTCAAGACGAGGCAGACGGCTAGGCGCATGAAGTATTCCCCCGGGCTCGACTTTTCAACGTCAGACAGCGAATGCGGGATCATTGTACTTCGGGAGAGCCGTAATTGCAGGTGGAATTCATGCCGCCGGGCATTGGCTTGAGTCATACTCCCCGCGCGAACGGGTGGGTCCGAGTGGCGCCACGTCCTATTCGGGCTTGGTCTTCGGTGACGTTCTCTTATGTCCAGGGCATTGCTAACGTGATAAGCCAGCAGCAAGAAAGGCTGGCTCTATCACATTATGGCAAAGAGTGAGAAATCGTCATTTCAGCTCAAGATTCTTTACGGTGAAGGCGACGCGGAAGTACTTGCTTCGCAAGCAGTTCTTATCCAAAAGGCGGGCCACCAGGTAGAGACGGCGGTGGGGCGCAAGGGTATCGACGAGGCGGTGCGCCGGGGCGCATTCGACCTGGTGATTCTGGGCCCGAGCTTGACCAAGAACGATCGGCATCACTTGCCTTACGTGATCAAGAAGGCGCAGGCGGCGATCCGCGTTCTGGTTATGCACACCGATGGAGAGGGGCATCCTGCTGTGGACGCGAATCTCGATACCGGGAGGAGCATTGCGGATCTGGTGGCGAAAATCGCTTCAATGATGGCGAGTGGCGAGATCGCTTCGCATGGGCTGGCCAAGGGTGCGGCGGCCGGCAGGTAAACTACGGTTCTCGGTTGTCAGTTCTCTGGGAGGCGGCCTTTGGGCCGCCTTTCTTATTGGGCAAAGCATCTGGTTGAATACGAATCAAGATAGTAAAAGTGGATTCGGCCTGGCCGATTTGGTTACGCCTTGGACTAATTCTTGCTCATCCTGTGCGTTTGTGGGAAGCGGGCCCTCGGGTTGCGCTGGCGCGGTAGAATGTTGGCGAATCTCACTTTGCGTGAACTGGTGGATATGAGCGCATCAAGCAATGGAATCGAACAGAAAAAAATCTATGTGACCCTCTCCGGGTTGCCTCTTTCATTTCATTTCGAGTGGCCTTTTCGCAGGTCTACTTCGGGGGCGGATTTTTTCTTTCTGCATGCCGACATCCGGCTGGAGAACTCGGCAGGGTTGCATGCGCCGGTAGCCGTGAATCTGTCGGCGACCGTGCGCGAGGTGTTGCCGTCACTCGAACCGCGGGACGTAGAGAATCCGGTGATCAACGCGTTGCGCAAGGAAGTCGACCGCAAACAGCTGGAGTTTGTGAAGTCGGGCAAGCTCGTGCCCGTACAGTTTTCCAGCCGTCATTATGATTTCAAGCGCAGTAAATGGATGTTCGGCAAGGCCAGTGATGAGGAGATCGCGTTGCTGCTAATGCGAAAAGCGTACTGGCAAACACGGTTGGTCGGCGGGATGGTGTGGATCGCGGACCCGACCGAAGTGCTCTACGTCGAGACGTCCGCCGAGCATCTTCTGGATCTTGCCAGGAAATTGGAAACGGAAGGGCTGATCAAGCTGGAAGGAGAGCGGGCGACCGCGACTCCTTTATTGATGGAGCAGGCGGCGAAGTTTGAGGCTGATATGCGTGCGGCTCTGGAGGAGTTGGAGAAAAAGCATGCGTTCGAAAGAGGGTAGGAGAAGCTAACGAACCGCCTCTAAGGCGCCGACCCTTCTTCCATCCAGCGTTTGAACAGGGCAACCTGATCCTTAGGCCAAGGTTCATCGCAGGGCATGGTGCCATCGAGAACGCGGGCATAAATCTCCTCCGCCTGAGCCTTGACGTCGGCGAATGACGAGAGGTCGAGGCCAAAATCCTTCATCGTGTCCACATCGGGAGTGTCACGGAACAGCGGGCGAATGTCTTTGGCAAAGCTTAGAGCCATGAAACACCTTCAATCTGCTCTGTCAACGGAGCAAGCTTCACGGAATTCTAATCGCTACTCTGCCTTCACGGCATCGATAGTTCGGAAAAGCTCATCGCTGGGCTGCTTGACTTCCACAAAGGGATGGCCATTGGGTTTGCTGCTGACCACGTAAATGGTCGGAGTGTGCTCCAGGTGAAGTGCTTTTCCCAATTCACGGTCGGCGTTTACCTCGGCCGCAAACTTGCCTTGAGGATCGACCACGAAGGGCAAATCCACTTTATGATCGACGGCAAACTTCTCCGCGAACTGGCGCAGGTTGGTGGGAAAGATTTCGGGCTGGTGCTCAAAGATGTAGTCGCGGAAGTCCAGCCCCAGCTGCCGGGAGCGGCTGTCGAAATAATGGGCGATGACCGCCGCTTCGAACGACCAGTTATGCATGGGCAACGGAAAGTCGTGGCGAACCACAGGAATTTTGTAAGTCTTGCCTGCCTGCGCGACCAAAGGGGCCTCGCGCCGGCATTGCGGACATTGCAGATCCTCGAAGACCACGATGGCGATCTGCGCTCCTTTCGGTGGACGCAAGGCCGGGTTGACAGAGTCCTGCGCCAAAGCCAGGGAAGCAAACATTGCAACGAAGAAAGCAAATCGAACCAGGGTTCTATTCATGGCAGAATCAGTACATCCCTCTTAATGTATCGCAGTTAATGTGCACCGGGTTAATGCGCACCCGCACTCCCGGTGCGCGAAATCACAATTGTTCCAAGGCTCAACAAAGTCAGCAAAGAAATCGCCGCGAGCGACGCCACGCAATAGACGCACCATACTCCCAGGATATGAGCTTCCACGTGTGCCAGGTAGAGCGAAAACGCCAGCCCGACGAAGGCCGCGGCCAGAAACAACCGATAAGCGCGCCTGAAAGCAAGCATGGCGAGAAGCACATAACCGGCCATCCCGATGGCAGCGACGGGAACTCCGGCGAGCACTGCGAAGGGACTGTGATTGACGATTCCACAATCCCAGCGCTCGTTGATGCTGCATGGAGAGCTGTCGGTCCGGTAGTGTTCCCGGAGCGCAAGGCCGGATGCTATGAAGCCCAGAAGTGTCAATGAAACCAGGACGTACCGCATTAAGCCAGGATTCCCTCGCTGAGTGTGAAAACAATCATATTTTACCCTACGTTGGCTACCGGCGCCGCTGGCAGTGGGAGCGATTAGAAACCGGTTGTTCGGTATGCACTTAGGTGGTAGCGTGACGAGCAAGCTGAGGAGATACGAAGCCTGAAGAACTGGCGCACCATTCTCAAGGGTTTAGCTGTTGGAACAGTGACCGGGATATGTGTTGGACTTGGAGGCTTCTTCCTCGCCGACACGCCCAAGGCTGGTGGAATGGGAGCGGTTATGTTTCTATTAGTCCCGGTCTGTTCCGGATTCGCCATCGCGATGGTTACCCGACGGCCCAACACCGATTGGGCGGCGATGTTACTCGCGGCTTTTATTACGCTCTCGTTTCTCGTCGCGTTCAAGTTCGAAGGCCTCCTTTCGCCGTTCTAGCCTTTCCCGTGCTAGCCGTCGGCCTTATTATTGGCGCTGGCTTGGGACATCTCTTCCGGCGGCATGTTGTCGAACGTCTTCGGCACCAGATCACTGGCGTGACCATTATTTTCGCGCTAACACCCGCGATCATTTTTGCGAGTCACCGCGCAGAAATGCCTGCTCTAGATAGGGCGCGTCGAGAAACAGTGTCCAACACCGTTTTTCTCAAAGCGGCGCCGCAAGAGGTTTGGGCCAACATACAGTCAATTGACAGCATTATTGCCGCGAAGCCTTTGCTTATGTATTTCGGGCTTCCCGTTCCTCTGCGCTGCACCTTGGAGAGAAAAGGTGCGGGAGCCAAGCGCACCTGCTATTTCGAGAACGGGTTCATTGAAGAGACCATTACTGAATGGGGTCCGCCTTATTCTATGCAACTGACAATTGATCGAACGAATATGCCTGGACGTCACTGGCTCGGATTTGAGAACGCTGCTTACGAACTTCGTCGGGAAGGAAGCGGCACGAGGCTAACTCGAACTACGACGATCACTTCACATCTCTATCCGGTCTGGTATTGGCGCTACTTCGAGAGGCTGGGAGTGTCCAGCGAGCATGAATACCTTCTTCGCGATTTATCCAACCGACTGAATCGATAATCTGACGGGACCGCCTTAGAGCAGCCGCAGCTGGCGGCGTTCGAGGGCAAGCAATTTTTCTTTGATGGGCAAGCCGCCGCCGTATCCGGTGAGCTTGCCATTGCTGCCGATCACGCGATGGCACGGGATCACGATAGGGATCGGGTTCGAGCCATTGGCGAGGCCCACGGCTCGGGAGGCTTTCGGATTTCCGATTCGACCCGCCAGTTCGCCGTAAGAAATCGTCTCGCCGTAAGGAATGTCGCAAAGTCGGCGCCAAACTTCGAGCTGGAATTGTGTTCCTTCGGGCGCGAGTTGCAAGTCGAAGTTTTCCAGTTCTCCCGCGAAGTAGGCTTGGAGCTGTTGGATCGCACCGCTGAGAGGAGCGCGATCTTCTTTCCAGGAAGCGTCCGGTTGGGTTGGGTGGCGTCCGTTCACGAAACGGATCTCGCGCAGGCCGGCTTCGTCAGCGGCTAGGAGCAAGGGGCCTAGCGGGCTTTCGATCTGGGTGAAATATCGGGTCATTTCTTTGACTCCCCGAACAGGATAGATCATCGGAGGGAGAACGGTTGGCCGTTTTCGGACGTCGACGTGGCTGCCGAGCTTCGCTCAGCTGGACGGCCGGGGGCGGCTGTCCCCACGAGCCCTCATACTGCTGCTATTTGTTCACGGCGTTTGGCTTGAATTTCGATGTAGACGTGCACTAAGGACACTGCGGCTGGGGTCACACCCGGAATGCGGGAGGCGTGGGCCAGGGTGCGCGGTCTTATCTTTAGCAGGGTCTCCTGCACTTCGCGCGAGAGGCCGCTGACCGAGTGGTAATCGAACCAGTCGGGAATGGCGCGCTGCTCGGCTTTCTTGAGGCGGTCGATGGCGCGCTGTTGTTGTAGCAGGTAGCCTTCGTATTTTATTTCGGTTTCGACTGACTTGAGTTCGTTGCGGACTTCGGACGAAAGAGCGGCCACGGATTCGCGCGGATTGTCACGGATTTGTTCTCTTTCAAAGAATGCGGGGTCTAGTTCGCGGAGGATCGGGGCCAGGTTCTCGATTGTGATCTCAGGGCGCTTGAGGAGTTGGGCGCAGGTTTGGCCTGTGGCGGAAGACAGGTCGTTGGTCTTTAGCCGTTGGTCGTTGGATCCGTCGCGATTGGGGAGGACGGAAACAGCAGGTCCCTCGACTTCGTTCGGCTCCGCCTCACTCCGCTCAGGATGACAGGTTAAAAGAGCGTGCGAAATCATTTCCAGCATTGTGCTGGTGAGTCTGGTTTTTTCCAGCAATTGTTTCATGGCTTGCAGGCGCTCTTGCTTGGCCAGGTGGTCGGCCCAGGCTGGATCGGAAATTAATCCGATTCTGCGGCCGTGCGGCGTTAGGCGTCGGTCGGCGTTGTCAATGCGCAGGTGCAGGCGGAACTCGGCGCGCGAAGTAAACATGCGATACGGCTCGTTGGTGCCCTTCGAGATCAGGTCGTCGATGAGAATCGCGGTGTAGGCTTCGGTTCGATCGAGGATGAGTGGCTGCTCGTTCTTCACTTTCAGCGCGGCGTTGATTCCGGCCATCAAGCCTTGGCAAGCGGCTTCCTCGTATCCGCTGGTGCCGTTGATCTGGCCGGCGAGGAATAGTCCGCTGATCTTCTTGGTTTCGAGCGTGCGTTCTAGTTCGGTGGGATCGATTGAGTCGTACTCGATGGCGTAGCCGGGACGCAGCATTTCGGCGGTCTCAAGGCCAGGGATGGATTTGAGTATCGCAAGCTGAACCTCGACCGGCAGCGAGGTGCTCATGCCGTTGACGTAGATCTCGTGGGTGTTCAGTCCCTCGGGTTCTAGGAAAAGCTGGTGCGTGGTTTTGTCGGGGAATTTCACGATCTTGTCTTCGATCGACGGACAATATCGCGGGCCGATGGATTGAATCTGGCCGCTGTACATGGGCGACCGATGAACGTTCTCCTTGATGATGCGTTGGGTTTCGGGCGTGGTCCAGGCGATGTAGCAAGGCACTTGCGAATCGTGATGAGCGACCCGCTTGGTGCGGAAGCTGAAGGGGGTGGGGTCTACGTCGCCAGGTTGAATTTGGAACTGCGACCAGTCGATGGTGCGGCCGTCGAGGCGTGGAGGCGTGCCGGTCTTGAGGCGGCAGCCGCGCAGGCCAAGCTGCTTCAGCGATTCTCCAAGGAGGACTGCAGCGGGTTCGCCGGAGCGGCCCGCGGGATATTGTTGCTCTCCACAGTGAATGAGGCCGTTGAGGAAAGTACCGGTGGTGATGATAATGGCGCTCGCGCCGACGGTGCGGCCGTCGCGGAGTTTGATTCCGTGGCAAATGCGGTCGGCGCGGTCGTTGGTCGTTGGTCGTTGGCCGTCCGCAATACCTGTCCCGTCGTCATTGTTGGCCAACGACGAACGGCCAACGGCCAACGACTCTTCAATAATCAATTCCGCCACTTCGGCTTGTTTAATCTTCAGATTTGGCTGGGACTCTAGAACCTCGCGCATTTTGAGGCGGTAGGCTTGCTTATCGCATTGGGCGCGGGGAGACCAGACGGCTGGTCCACGAGAAGTATTGAGCAGGCGAAACTGGATACCAACCGCGTCCGTGATCTCGCCCATGATGCCGCCGAGGGCATCGACTTCGCGAACCAGATGTCCCTTGGCGATTCCGCCTACGGCGGGGTTGCAGGACATTTGCGCAATGAGGTCTACGTTCAGCGTGTAAAGGGCGGTCTTCAAGCCCATTCGGGCCGCGGCCATGGCGGCTTCGCATCCGGCGTGACCGGCGCCAACCACGACAACGTCGAAATGTTCGGTGAAGGACATCTGGGTCTCTATTCTAGCAATGAAATGCCTGGGCGCCGCACCGCGCCCACGTGGGGACAGCCGCCCTCGGCTGTCCAGCGGAGAAGCTCCGCTGGGTTAGTCGGGCTCGAAATCAATGTCGAGCTTCGCTCGACTGGACAGCCGAGGGCGGCTGTCCCCACATGATTTTTTAGAATTGCGGACCGCCAATATCTGTGAACACCGCTTCCTGCCATTGGTCAGAGGGGAAATACCAGTTGCTGGCTCCAGCTTCGTGGTTGTTCCCGCCTGGGCCGTAGGCGATGGTGGGCGAGCGCCAATAGTCCATACCCATCTGCAGAAGAGCTCCTTGGGAAATCCTGACGCGGGCTTTTCCGGTGCAGCCTTCGAGCTTTCCGGATGGTAGCGCGGCTCGAGGCGAGGGGCTCCAGAAATGCCAGACGCGATCGGGGCGTTGGCCGACTTTTAGCACAACGGCGTGGTTGGACTGATCGTAAGTTAGCGGCATGGGGTCGTGCTGATCGGTGCCGAACCAGGGTTCGCGGCGGTAGAGCCCGCCACGAACATTGCCATGGTCGTCGTTGAGGATTACGTCCTTGCCCTCGACGCGGCAGGTGAGCTGCGTCGAGGCAATTTCTATTTCTGCGGATTCGTGACCTAGAACGCGGGTGTCGGCGATTGCGATTCCCCAAAGTAGCGCCGATTTGAAATCGCGGGGCGGCGCAACTGCGTTCACATAACCGGCTTTGTAGCTGACCTCGTCGGGGACGCGGGGATCGTTTGAAATTACGAAGGCGAACGGACTTGAGGCCCGGCCTTGCGGTGTGAGCACAGTGATTGTCGAGGTAATACTTTTATGCGGGATTAAAGTAACGAGTGTTTCGGGGGAAATCATACTGAAATCGCCGCTGCTCGTGCCCAGCAAGACAGCCGAGGCTCCCTGTAAGTTCTTGCCAGTGATTTCCACACGGGAACCTTCCGGGCCGCTGGTGGGCGAAATTCGAAAAATCTCGGGGCGGGTCGACTGCGCAATCACGACTGCGGAAAGCGTTGAGATCAGAGCTGCAAGCGTCGTAATTGCAATTCGCTTTCCCATGTTCGCACCTGCAGCCGGTGGCGCCAGCACGGGCGAGGACGCCCGCGCCTACATTATCTGACGTGACTTGCTCTCGGCTTACTTCAAACTGCGTCTTCGCGGCGATGAATTCCCGGTTTGGGCGAGTTGCACGCGCCCCCTGCGCCCCGTATATTGGAGTGTCCTGGAGGCGCAATCATATGACCACTGAGCAATTCTTCGAACAGCTGGACGCGCGGATCGCGAAGTATGATCTGCTTTGCCATCCTTTCTACCAAGCCTGGAGTGCGGGCGAACTTACGCGCGAGGATTTGCGGGAGTACGCGCGCGATTACTACCATCACGTGGAGGCTTTTCCAATCTATCTGGCGGAACTCGGTATCCGCCTCGACGAAAGCGAACTCCGGCAGGCGGTGCTGGCCAATATGGCGGAGGAGAAGGGCATGGCGGATGGGTTTGGCGATGCGTCGACCCCACACTCCGAGCTGTGGCTGGACTTTGCGGAAGGCATGGGCGCCAGACGCGACATGCGTGGACACAGTCCGGTGCCCGAAGTTAAGGAGCTGACTTCATTCTTCCATCGGGTCGCGAGTGAGGGCACGCCGGAAGAAGCGCTGGCCGCCTTTTACGCCTATGAGTCGCAAGTACCGCGGGTTGCGAAGGAGAAAGCGCGCGGGCTGCGAGACATGTATGTCGCCGATGAGCGCGTGACTGCCTACTTCACACTGCACACGACGGCCGATGTTTACCACTCGCAAGTGTGGCGTCAGCAGTTGGGAAAACGCCTGAAGTCGAATCCACGGGCGGCTGAGCCGGCACTGGTTGCGGCGGAGAATGCCGCGAAGGCGTTGTGGCATGCGCTGGATGGAATCGAGTCGCGGCGCACACAGAAGGTGGCGGCCTAGAACCAGCCTTTTCGTTTCACGAAACAGCCACTGATAAGTCAGTGGCTCTTTTTTTCTCTCGCGATATACTCTTTGCGCCATGCTCGTCGTTCTTGCCCTCGCCCTCGGCCTCGCTCAATCGCCCGCGAACGGAGTGGTGGTCCAATCCAGCTCCACCTCCGCACAGGAAACGACACCCGAAGCCAAGCTCTCCACTTCCGAGGTAGCTCAATTGCAGTCGAAAGCAGAAACGGGAGATGCTGCCGCGCAATTGGCACTCGGGCGAGCTTATCAAGACGGGAATGGAGTTCCTCAGAACGACGAGCGGGCAGCTCAGTGGTATCGGAAAGCAGCAGAACAGGGGAACCCCACGGCACAGAACAATTTGGGCATTTTGTACCGAAGTGGAAGCGGGGTCGAAAAGAGCAAAGAAGAAGCGGTGAAATGGTATCGAATGGCAGCACGGCAAGGATACGCGAGTGCCATGTTCAACCTCGGAACCGCCTACTACAACGGTGACGGAGTGCCTTCAGACGAGTTCCGAGCCTTAGATTGGTTTCTGCTCGCACAAGACGCGGGCAGTCCTAGCGCTCCCGATGCCGTAAAAAGGACGGCGGGCGAGATAAGCCAGAAGGCGAGCAGCGATGCGTTTCTGGAGATTGCAGGGATGTACGAGAAGGGCGGCGAGGTCCCGGAGAACCTCGCGGAAGCGGCCAAGTGGTATCGCAGAGGGGCAGACCAAAAGGATCCTCGCGCGATGGTCAAGTTGGCTTCACTTCTGGTAAACGGCGCAGGCGTGCCGAACGACAATGCTCTAGCTTTTCAACTCTGCCATACCGCCGCGAAGGAGTACGCTCCTGGCCAGTACTGTGTCGGATTCCTCTACCAACACGGACTCGGAGTAAATCAGGATGCGTTGGAAGCCGCTAAATGGTAGGAGAAGTCCGCGGCGAGCAGGCATTCTCCCGCCTACCTGGCGCTAGGCCAGATGTACTGGAAGGGAGAAGGTGTGAAAACCGATCTAGTCGCATCATACCTGTGGTTTTTCCAGGCCTATGCGGAAGGACAGAAGAGCGCGAAAGCGCTCGTGAACAGCGTCCTGAAGGAGATGACCCCAGAGGAGAGCAAGCGGCTGGATAAGAAATTGCGGGAGCGTCATCTCGATCCAACGAAAGTGCGTCAGCTGATGGAGACCGCGACGCCGTCTCCCTCGACAACGCGATGAATCTCAAGCCAAATGATTAAGACGCAGCCGGTGATTCGTCAGAATCATTGGCTCTTTGTGCAGATTCTCTTATGGCGAAGGCAATGCCAATTGGCGCTCGCGCGACGGTCGAGGAGATGGTGGAGTTCAAGCACACGTTGACATCGCATCATCCAGAACTGCCGTCGGTGTATTCGACTCCCGACATGATCCGGCTGATGGAAACAGCTGCATTCCATGCGCTGCAACCTTACTGCGAGGGCGACGAGATTACGGTGGGCACGTCCATTCATGTGGAGCATCGCGCAGCGAGCGGGGTTGGAGCGCGGATACGGGCTGAGGCAGTGCTGGAATCGTTCGATGGGAAGTTTTATGTCGTGCGCGTGACCGCTTGGGATGACTTCCAGGAAATTGGCAGGGGGACGGTGGGGCGGGCGGTGGTGAGCGTGGGGAGATTCCTGGAGAAGATGAAAAAGAGCAGTCGTTAGTCAGGGGTCGGTGGTACTTGGCGAAGATCCAGTCCAACATACCTCTGGATGTACTATGTTCCCGTGGAGAGGCTGCAGCAGGCTGTACTCGAATACATTCGGAAGCATGAACTTCTGAAGGCTGGCGATCACGTCGGCGTAGCGGTGTCGGGTGGCGCGGACTCCGTGGCCTTGCTTCGTCTGCTGCTGGAACTGCGCAAGGAAGTCGGCATGGTCCTTTCCGTGGTTCATTTCAATCACAAGTTACGTGGGAGTGAGTCGGATGACGACGAACGGTTCGTGGCTGAATTGGCTCAGCGGCACAAGTTACAGCTGCACAGCCAAAGCGGTGACGTGGCACTTCATGCGGCGGAGAAACATCTGAGTATGGAAACGGCGGCGCGCGACATGCGATACCGGTACTTTCAAGGCATGTTGTTGGAATGCGGATTGAACCGGATTGCTACCGGGCATACGCTCGATGATCAGGCCGAGACCGTGCTGCTGAAGATCGTTCGAGGTGCTGGTGGCCGCGGGCTAGCGGGGATTTATCCCCGGTTGCCGGTTCTCCGTTCTCAGTTCTCAGACGGTACAGCTTCGATCGTTCGTCCTCTGCTCGCGATCAGGCGGAGAGGCCTTGAAGCTTACCTGCTTGCGCTCGGACAGACGTGGCGGGAGGACAAGAGTAATCGCGACTTGCGGCATATGCGCAATCGAGTGCGGCACGGAATCTTACCGCGGCTGGAGCGATATCTGAACCCCGCGGTGCGCGAGGCGTTTTCGGAGACGGCGGAGATTGCGCGTTCCGAGGAGGAATACTGGGAAAAGGATGTTGCGCGAGCCCTGCCCCAGGTTTGGGACGCGAAGGACGCCGGCGGCGTTCTTAGCTTGTCAGCTTTCGCAGACTTTCCCCTCGCGCTGCAACGGCGCGTGGTCCGGGCTGCCAGTGAATCTTTGGGGATGCGGCTGGATTTCCGTCACGTCGAAGAGGTTCTCGCTTTAGGCTCCGCCCATGTCGGGCCAGCTAAGTCCACTATGCTGCCGGATGGATGGGTGGTTTCGCGAAACAAGGGCGAGTTGCGGTTCGAGATGCAAAGCGATACGCCGCGCAAAGTGGACTACGAATACCGCCTCCCCGTCCCTGGATCGGTTGATGTTCCGGAGACGGAATCGCGCTTTGAAGCAGTATTAGTCTCTGGAAACGCCGCTGCGGGTTATAATCCCGAGGATTTGTTGGACCGGGCATTACTAGCGTCTGACCTGGGAGTCAGAAACTGGCGTGCAGGGGATCGCTTCTGGCCGGCGCATACCAAAGGCGCCAAGAAAATTAAAGAACTGCTGCAAGAGCGGCGTGTAGCCGGACTGGAAAGGCAGCTCTGGCCGGTGGTGGTCAGTGGAAGCGATGTCATCTGGGTCCGCGGCTTTCCGGCCTCAAGGCAGTTGCGGCCGCGAAGTCAGGAAGCGGTATTGATCCGCGAGGTAAGGATGTAGGAGCACATTTGGCGTAAACCGGGCGGGCGAGGCGCCCGTCACCACACGTCCAAAGTTGCCACATGAACACAAGCATATGAATGCCAACCCAAAACCTGAACAGTTACGCACCGTCATTCCCACCGAGCAGATCCAGAAGCGCGTCCGTGAAATGGCGCGGCAGATCTCCTACGACTATCAGGGCAAAACCATTCACGCCCTGGCACTGCTGGAAAACGGGTTCATTTTCATGGCCGACCTGGTGCGGGTTCTGGAGGTACCGGTCATTTGCCAGTTCATCAAGCCGAGGTATCGGCGGGAGCAGGAGAACACCGCTGCAGGCTTTCTGGAAATCTTTTTCAGCCACGAACTCGCGATCGTGGGCCAGCACGTTTTGCTGATCGAGGGCCTGGTCCATTCCGGAGTGACCAGCGAGTTTCTGATGAACGATTTGCGAGGCCGGGGAGCGGCTTCGGTCAAGTTAGCTACATTGCTGGACCGGCAGTCGGCCCGGAGAGTGCAATTGCAGCCGGATTATTTTGGATTTCTGGTGGACGAAGCGTTCCTGGTGGGCTATGGATTGGGATCGCCCGAACAGACCCTTCGCAACCTGCCCTACGTGGCTGCCGCAAGCTGAACCTCCTCTGTGACTTAAGTCACGACAAGAACTCCCTCCTTTTTTCCACAAGAAGGGTTAGAATGATGGGGTTGGTAATTTCCTCTATCCAATCCCTGCGGCTGGCATCTAATTATTTTAGCGCGGAGCCCCAGTTGCGTTTTTGGAGCAGGACGCGACTTTCTCAGGAGTTTTAGGTGAATTCAACAGTTAAAACCGTGGTTTTCTGGCTAGTGATCGTGCTCTCGGCGTTCCTTCTCTGGCAAGTGGTAAAGGCCGGCGGAGCGGGGCAAAAAGAGAAGGAATTCAATTTCTCGCAATTCATGACGGAAGTGGACCAGGGCAACGTCAAAGAGGTCACTGTCAACTTGCAAGAGGTACATGGCAAGTTACAGAACGACGGCTCGACTTTCCACACGACCGTTTTCACGAATTATCCCGAGATGATCAAGACCTTGCGCGATAAGGGCGTTGTCATCACGGTCCGGGACGCCAGCAGCGGGAGCTGGCCCAGCTGGCTGCTGAACCTCGCGCCGCTGATTCTGCTGGCTGCCCTCTGGTTCTTCATGATCCGGCAGATGCAGACCGGCGGAAACAAAGCCCTTTCATTCGGAAAGAGCCGGGCGAGGCTGCTCTCCATGCAGCAGAAAAAAGTCACGTTCAAGGACGTGGCTGGCGTGGAAGAAGCCAAAGAAGAGCTGAAGGAGATTATCGAATTCCTGCGCGAGGCGCAGAAGTTCCAGAAACTCGGCGGACGCATTCCCAAGGGTGTCCTGTTGGTCGGACCTCCAGGTACCGGTAAAACCCTGCTGGCGAGAGCGGTAGCGGGCGAGGCCAACGTTCCATTCTTCTCGATTTCTGGTTCGGACTTCGTAGAAATGTTCGTCGGTGTCGGCGCGAGCCGCGTTCGCGATCTGTTTGAACAGGGCAAGAAGAACGCCCCCTGCATCATCTTCATCGATGAAATTGACGCGGTGGGACGTCATCGCGGCGCTGGCTTGGGCGGTGGACACGACGAGCGCGAGCAGACACTGAATCAATTGCTGGTCGAGATGGACGGCTTCGAGTCGAACGAAGGCGTCATCCTGATGGCCGCAACCAATCGTCCTGACGTGCTTGATCCCGCGCTGCTGCGGCCCGGCCGTTTCGACCGCCGTGTGGTAGTGCATCGTCCGGATGTTCGCGGACGCGAAGAGATTCTGCGGGTCCATACCCGCAAGATTCCTCTGGCTGACGATGTTGATCTTTCCGTTCTGGCTCGGGGCACGCCGGGTTTCTCCGGAGCCGACTTGGCCAACATGGTGAACGAAGCTGCATTGAGCGCGGCGCGGCAGAACCGCAAAGCCGTCCTCATGTACGACTTCGAGCTCGCCAAAGATAAGGTTCTGATGGGCGTCGAGCGCAAGTCGCTCATTCTCACAGAAGAAGAGAAGAAGGTGACGGCGTATCACGAGGCAGGCCACGCGCTGGTCGCATCCAAGCTGCCAAATTCTGATCCGCTGCATAAAGTCACCATCATTCCGCGCGGCATGGCTCTCGGCGTAACCATGCAGTTGCCAATCGACGACAAGCACAATTACACCAAGGAATATCTGGAGACGGAAATCGCCATCATGATGGGTGGCCGCATCGCCGAGGAGATGTTCCTCAACCAGATGAGCACAGGCGCAGGCAACGACATCGAGCGAGCCACAGAACTGGCGCGTAAGATGGTCTGCGAATTCGGCATGAGCGATCTGGGTCCGCTGACCTTCGGCAAAAAGGAAGAACAGATTTTCCTGGGCCGCGAGATTGCTCAGCATCGCGACTACAGCGAAGCCACCGCGATCAAGATCGACGATGAAGTTCGCCGCATCGTTGGCCAGGGCTACAACACCGCGAAAAGCGTTCTAGCCGCAGACAATGGCGCTCTCGTCAGAATCGCGCTTGCGCTCTTGGAGCGCGAAGTGCTCGACGCCAACGAGATCAAGATGATCATCGAAGGCAAGGAGCTGCCTAAGATGACGCCTCCGCCGAAGTCCGATGACGGCGTGCAGCAGGTGCTGAAGCCGGAGCCGGGACGCCCAGGTCTCGCCAAAGGTGGGGAGAGTCCCGCCAGGGCGTGATGTCAAGTGATTTGAACTCAAACTAGCGTTGGGGCGGCCTTAACAGCCGCCCAAGTTTTTTCTACCTCTCATCCGTTCACCAGGCTCATCATGTGTTCCGGATAGCGCGCCCCAGCGGTTGCATCCCGCGGAAACACCTCGTCGATCCGGCGCAGGTCCTCCGGATTCAGCTGAATGTTGATCGCCCCGACATTTTCTTCCAGATACTTCCGGCGCTTGGTGCCAGGAATCGGCACAATGTCATCCCCCTGCGCGAGCACCCAAGCCAGCGCCAACTGTGAAGGCTTGCAACCTTTTTGTTTCGCCATTTCCTCCACCCGCCGCACCAGATCAAGGTTCTTCTGGAAGTTATCGCCTTGGAAACGCGGCGAATTGCGGCGGTAATCGTCGGCAGCGAGATCATCGAAAGTTTTGAACTGCCCAGTCAGGAAGCCGCGTCCCAGCGGACTGTAAGCCACGAATCCGATTGCCAGTTCCCGACAGATGGGTAGAACTTCGTCCTCGGGATCGCGCGTCCAGAGCGAGTACTCGGTCTGCAGCGCGGTAATGGGATGAACCTTTGCGGCGCGGCGAAGAGTCTGCGGACTAGCTTCGGACAGACCCAGGTAACGAACTTTGCCTTCCCTGACCAGTTGCGCCATCGCGCCGACGGTCTCTTCAATCGGCGTATCGGGATCCACGCGGTGCTGGTAGTAAAGATCGATCGTGTGCACGCCCAGCCGCCGCAGGCTGCCTTCGCAAGACTGGCGGACATAATCCGGTTTGCCATTGACTCCGCGGACATTAGGATTCTTAGGATCGCGCACAATGCCGAACTTAGTTGCCAGCACAACCTGGTCCCGGCGTCCGCGAATCGCTTTGCCGACCAGCTCTTCGTTGGTAAACGGCCCATACACGTCGGCAGTGTCGAGAAAAGTGATGCCGAGTTCCAGCGCGCGGTGAATTGTGGCCAGAGATTCATTGTCATCGCGTCCGCTATAGAATTCCGACATACCCATGCAGCCCAGGCCCATGGCTGAAACCGTGGGGCCGCTACGTCCAAGTTTGCGAGTTTTCATGATGCCTCCTGACAAGAAAAAGAAACGTGGAACGACAAACCCTAATCTGATCTACCAGTTCATAGATGCACGTAGCCGTCGGCAAGCATCACCATTTCAGGTGCCTCGATGAGTCAAATCCCTAACTGGTTCGAGCGTAAATTCGAATTCTCGTTTCCAGCAGATCTATATCCGAACCTCTGCATCCGCTTACGAGGCGCGCCCGCAAGGCTTGAGGAAATTGGCCGTGCTTATCCCGGTAAGCGGTTAGTGCAAAAACCGGGAGAAAAGTGGTCGGCCCAGGAGCATGCCGGACATTTGGCTGACCTCGAGCCCTTGTGGTTGGCGCGAGTCGGCGATTACCTCACGGGCGTCGCTGAACTCACAACCGCCGACCTGAGCAATCGGAAAACTCACGAAGCAGGGCACAACACACACCGCATCGAGGACATTCTTGCCGAGTTTCGTGCAGCCCGAGTGCAGCTCGTGGATCGACTCGACGGGCTTGAAGCCGACCTGTTCGCCCGATCGATCCCGCATCCTCGGCTCAAAAAGCCGTTCCGCCTGGTCGATCACTTATACTTCGTGGCCGAGCACGACGATCATCATCTGGCGCAGATTTGGGAGCTCATCTTGAAATGAAGGATGCACTCAAGATCGGCAGTCTTTTCATATGAACGAGATTCTTAGCTTTCGATCACCCTCGGAATTTCGCAAGTGGCTGGCCGCGAATCATCGCCAATCCGACGGAATTTGGCTGCGCATCTTCAAGAAGGACTCGGGAGAACCCACCGTCACCTACGCCGAAGCGCTCGATGAAGCGCTCTGCCATGGATGGATTGACGGCCTGAAGCAGAGCCATGATGAGGTTTCGTGGCGGCAAAGATTCACTCCAAGACGGCCCAGGAGTGGCTGGTCAAAAATCAACACCCGACATGCGGAAAGGCTGATCAAGGCGGGCCGAATGAAAGCAGCAGGGCAGGCCGCAATAGATGCAGCAAAGAAAGACGGCCGTTGGGCAGCCGCCTACGATTCCTCCAGAAATGCCACGTTCCCTGAAGATCTTCTCGCGGCAGTCCGCAGGAACAAGAAAACGAACGCGTTCTTCGAGTCGCTCAGCAAGACCAACCGCTACGCAATTGCCTACCGGCTTCAAACGGCAAAGAAGCCAGAAACCAAGCAGCGCCGCATGGAAACGATTCTTGCAATGCTGAAGCGAGGCGAAGCATTCCATTAGTTGACGGCACGCGCCAGGTGCGGCGCCTTCTTCTGCCGAACAAAAATCAGACTCAGTCCAGGGTCATCCTGAAGGCCCGCGCTTTCTCCAGCGGGCCGAAGGATCTCGCGCGCACTCTTTCGCGCTCACCCATGATTTGGAGCGGACCCTCCCGGTCCCGCCCCCCTGCCCCAGCCGGTTTTTCTGCTTGACGCGCGCCCACCAAGCGGCTAAGATAATGACACACACTATTAGCTGTTTGATAACAGCGAGGAACGTCGTTCTTTGACAATTTCATGGCTTTGGGGCGAATGTTTCCCCGTGCGCCACCCGAGAGGCCTGGTTGTTAAGTCCTTTAGAAGGGATATTTTAGAGGGTATCTCCGACTCGCCACCTGTTTTCATAGACTTATGAAGCAGGGAACCCACCGGATATCTTCTTCCGTAAGTCCTTTAAAAGGTATATTTTACGTGGGTATCTCGAAAATACTTCCTTTGTTTTCACAGATCTAGCGATAAAATGCAAAATTTGAGGTATATACCCTTGACAACGGAGTTAACATCCTCACTACGTACCTACTAATAGGTAAACACAGAGACGAGCGCCGACGGGATCAGGCTCAAAGCGCAACCGTGATCAGGGGTTTGGTCGCAGGTAATACTTCTCCGATTTCTACGGCAGGAACGCCAGCCGCATTGAGAGCCTGCAAAAGTTCAGTCGCATCCTCGGACGCGACCGAGATCAGCAATCCCCCAGCGGTCTGCGGATCAAAGAGAATCGTCTTCACTTCCTCGCTGATTCCACTCTCGTAGGCAACAACACACTCGGCGAATTCGCGATTGGCCTTCAAGCCTCCGGGAATGTGTCCAGCTCGAACGCATTCCAGCGCGCCCTCAAGCAGCGGAATGCGACTGGCATGGAAGCGAAGCGAGACGCTCGAAGCAAGGGCTATCTCGCGGGCATGTCCGATCAAGCCGAAGCCGGTCACATCGGTCATGGCGTGAACCGCGAAGCGGCCCGTGATGACCTCTGCGGCTTTCTTGTTCAGCGTGGTCATCGAGGCGATCGCGGTGTCGATCCAAGGCTGCTTCGCGGCTTTCTTCTTGATGGCGGTCGAGATTACGCCCGTCCCCAGCGCCTTGGTAAAGAGCAGCCGGTCCCCAGCCTTGGCCCCGCCATTGATGAGCACTCTGGCAGGATCGATCAGGCCCGTGACAGAATATCCAAACTTCATCTCTTCGTCGCGAACACTGTGCCCGCCAATCACGGAGCAGCCGGCCTCGATCATTTTGGAAAGTCCGCCAGCGAGAATGCGTTCGAGAATTGCGAGATCTGCTTTTTCCGGGAAGCACACCAGCGCCAGCGAAGTGCGCGGCTGGCCGCCCATCGCGTAAACATCACTCAGCGAGTTGGTCGCGGCGATCTGGCCAAAGGTATAAGGATCGTCCACCGTTGGGGTGAAAAAGTCGACGGTCTGCACTAGCGCGGTTCCGGGCCCGATTAGATACACTCCGGCGTCGTCGGCTTGATCAAAGCCAACCAGAACATTCGGGTCATGCTGCCGGGCTAATTTCCCAAGCACCGCGTCCAGCGCCGCCGGACTCAGCTTGGACGCTCAACCCGCAGCTTTCACCGACTCCGTCAAACGAATTGGCATTGCGTCAGCCATAAAGGCATTCTAAAGGATTGCAGGATTCGCCATCCCGAGCGGAGAGCCACAACCACAAAGGACACGAAGTAACGGCCAGGGCAATCCGTGAGAATCCGTGCAAATCCGTGGCGCTCTTGACTTTACTTCACCGAGACATCGGTTACTTTCAGGTCAGGATAGGCACGATCCCAATCGTTGCTGATATGGTCGAAGGTCAGACGGAACGGCGCACTCTGGCCGGGCGACAGCGGCGACAAATGGAGGTCGACCGTATCCGGGTAAGGCCCGGCAGTCTTCAGAATGTAGAGAGCAACATCTTCCGCCTGCGCGACTTCGCCAAGAGAATTCTTGAAGGCAACGTGGACGACGGCATGTGTCAACGCCTTGTCCCCAGTGTTGGTCACAGTTCCTTCGATGTAAGTAATGCGCGCCCCTACGAAATTTTCCGCGGCGCTCATTTTCACATCTGAGAGGTTAACCTTCGCTGCATAAGGGTTTGGTGGAGTGATTGGCTTGGGGCTGCTGCGGGATAGCACGGCAATCACACCGACTACGATCAGGACGAACGCGACTCCCAGCAGAATGGGAACCAGATGAGATTCGCGCTGCTCCGCCAGTGGCGAGGGTTGGCTCAGACCGCCCATGGAGAGATTGTACTATCGGTAGCGCAAGCGCCGATTTCCTACTCGCCGCCCACCATCAACCCATCGATTCTTATGGTCGGACACGCCACGGCCCCACGGAACTCGAGGTCATTTCCAATATCGGAGATATTGAAAAACATCTCTTTCAGATTTCCGGCCACGGTGATCTCTTCGACGGGATAAGCAAGTTCCCCACCAGAAATCCAGAGTCCGGACGCACCGCGGGAATAGTCTCCCGTCACCAGGTTGGCTCCATGTCCGAGGAACTCGGTCACGTAAAGACCGTCTTTAATCTCCGCGATGAGCTGCTGCGGGGTTCGTGCTCCGGGCTGCAGGAAATAATTCCCTGGACCAATTCCCGGCGTTCCAGCCAATCCGCGAGAAGCGTTGCCGGTTGTCTGCAAGCCAAGTTTTTTCGCTGTGTAGGTGTTCAGCAGATACGACTTGAAGACGCCGTTCTCAATCACGACCGTGCGTCTTGAAGGGATGCCTTCGCCGTCAAACGGACTCGTCCCAAAGCCGCCGGGGATGGTGCCGTCGTCGATCACGTTGACGCCATCGCCCGCGATCTTCTGTCCCAGCTTGCCCGCCAGGAACGACGCCCCACGATAAATGGAGTCTCCATTCACTCCTTCGAAAATGTGCTCGAGGATCGAGCTGGACACCATGGGATCGAGAACTACAGGGACTTGCGCGGTCTTCGATTTTCGGGCGCCGAGGCGGCGCAAAGTGCGCTGGGCCGCGGTCTTTCCCACGTGCTCGGGAGATTCAAGCCGGCTCAAGCTGCGAGCGACCGAAAACCAATAATCGCGCTGCTTGCTGCCGTCATCCGATTGCGCAATAGGCACGGCTGCGAGGGAGCAATACGAGCGCTGGTATTCGCCGACAAATCCGTGAGAGTTGGCCAGAATTTTATGCCCGGTCGCAGCTTCGAACGAACCACCCTCCGAGTTCTTGATGCGAGGATCGTAGTCGAGCGCGGCCTTCTCGGCCCGGCGCGCGTAGCTTATGCGTTCCTCTCCGGGAAGTGAATACACATCGGCGGAGTATAGATCTAGGTCGCCGGTGATCGAGCCCAGTTGTGAGGCTTCCGGTATTCCGCCGAATGGATCTTCGGAGGTAATCTTGGCCAGTTCCAACGCTGACTTCACCATCCGATCGAGGCCGGACGAGGAGAAGTCGCTGGAATAAGTGTTGGCCGCGCGTTTCCCATAGAAAACACGCATGCCAATTGCCTTGGAGCCAGACTCTTTCAAAGTTTCCACTTGCCCTAAACGGACAACGGTGGAGAACTCGTCACCTTCCCGGATCACACATTCAGCAGCAGTAGCTCCGCCGGACATCGCGCGACGCACGATATCCTGAGCCAGTTCGCGGAGGTCAGTTTCAATTTGCTGGTTTCTAGCTTCGACTTGGGTTTGGGACATAGAATTTCGATTACAGAATTCCTTTGTGTACCTTTGTGTCCTTTGTGGTTGATGCCTTTAAAATGCCTTAACCACAAAGGACACAAAGGTACACGAAGGAAAAACAGACCTCTTCACTCGGCATTACTGCATGAAGCCGCCGACATCTTTCCTGGCCGTCCCGCCCACGGTTAAGCGATCGATCTTGATTGTCGGAATGCCCACGCCGACGGGTACGGCCTGTCCGTCTTTACCGCAGGTACCAACGCCTTCGTCGAGTTTCAGGTCATTGCCTACCATCGAAACGCGAGTGAGCACATCGGGACCGTTTCCGATCAAGGTCGCCCCTTTGATTGGCGCGGTGATCTGGCCGTCTTCAATCAAGTACGCTTCCGACGCCGAAAAAACAAACTTCCCATTCGTAATGTCCACCTGCCCGCCGCCGAAGTTCACGGCGTACAGGCCACGCCGGACGGAGCGAATGATGTCTTGCGGATCTTCTTCGCCGGCAAGCATATAAGTGTTGGTCATGCGCGGCATGGGAATGTGCTCGTAACTTTCGCGCCGTCCGTTGCCGGTGTCGGCCATCCCCATCAAGCGCGCGGAGAGCTTGTCGCTCAGGTATCCCTTCAAGATTCCCTTTTCGATGAGCACGGTGTTCTGCGTGGGTTCGCCTTCGTCGTCCACGTTCAGCGAACCGCGACGCCACGGCATGGTGCCGTTATCCACAACCGTGCACTTTTCGCTGGCCACTCGTTTTCCGATCAAGCCAGCGAACGCGGATGTCTGCTTGCGATTGAAGTCCGCCTCCAGTCCGTGGCCTACTGCTTCATGCAGAAGCACGCCCGGCCAACCGGGACCGAGCACAACTTCCATCTCGCCGGCCGGAGCTTCACGAGCGTCGAGTTGCAGGATCGCCTGGCGCGAAGCCTCTTTGGCAAAATACTCCGGAGTCTTTTCGCCGAAGAAAAAGTCCAGCGCTACACGCCCCCCACCGCCGGAGCTCCCCCGCGCGGAATTGCCATCGGTCTTTGCAATGCAAGAGACATTCACTCGCGCCAACGGCTGCGAATCCTCAGCGAACGTGCCATCCGACCCAACTACCAGAATGTTACGAAGCTCATCCGCATAGCTGGCACGCACTTCTTTAATACGGGGATCGTAGGCTCGTGCAGCCTGGTCGGCGCGCATTACCAATTCGACCTTAGCGGTGATTTCCGCGTCCACCGAAGGCAAT